>CEVO01027375.1_pt1 | contig 24851 bp, 19 predicted proteins | sample 531511 | NCBI WGS metagenome assembly CEVO01 (sample SAMEA2623907, study PRJEB7988) | marine metagenome | biome: marine biome (ENVO:00000447); feature: mesopelagic zone (ENVO:00000213); material: "saline water (ENVO:00002010), including plankton (ENVO:xxxxxxxx)" | depth 800 m | reverse complement strand
TACGCTGCAGGAATTTTCCACCTTATGACTCATGCCTTCTTCAAGGCCCTACTATTCCTCGGTGCTGGTTCAGTGATTCACTCAATGCATCACTCTTTGCACCGAACGAATAACCATCAAGACCCACAGGATATGCGGAATATGGGAGGGTTGAGGGCCTTCATGCCTATCACCTGGGGCACCATGTGGGTTGCCACTTTTGCTATCTCCGGCATTTGGCCTTTTGCTGGTTTTTTCTCTAAGGATGAGATTATTTGGCAGACTGCAGCTTTCGGGGGAGCTGCTGGGGCCCCGTACCCCGGACTCTACCAGGTATATTGGGTTATCGCTCTGGTAGCAGCGATCTTAACTGCGTTTTACATGACCCGGATGATGGTCATGACTTTTCATGGCTCGAGTCGTACAGGTGTCGAAGAGGTGAAACACCTGCATGAATCCCCGCCAGTAATGTGGATACCACTTATAGCCCTAGCGTTCTTCTCGGTGGTGGCTGGTTGGATCAATGTGCCAGAAGCATTACGTGAGACTTTTGTAGGGCTTGGCCCACTAACCAGTGAGTGGCTCCACCATTGGCTCGAACCGATAACGGAACAAGCTCACCATATTCAGGAACTAAATCTTGGCGAGGTTGCAGAACAGGCACCGTTTGGGGGAGGAGAAGTTTTCTGGGCATTAGCCTCAACGGCCCTCGCGCTCGCGACCGTACTAGCATCCTTCCAGTTCTTGAGACGGAAGAATGTGAAGGTGGCAACGGAAGATACCGAGCTGAGTGGTTTTTCTAAGGTCCTCTATAACAAGTGGTACGTCGACGAAATTTATGACCGCCTGATCGTCCAACCGCTGATACAAAGCTCTCGGTTCTGCTGGAAGGTGATCGATGCCAGAGTCATTGATGGAGTAGTCAATGGTGTCGGTTGGGCTGCTCGCGGCCTCGGCTTCATCGTGAGCATGTTTCAGACCGGGACAGTAAACATGTACGCTTTTGTATTGACGATCGGAGCACTCATCATTCTAGGTGTGTCAGTCTTTTGATGGCTGCTTTACTAGACTTCGTCAACTACTCCGACTGGGTGCTCCACACGCTTATCTGGATGCCAGTTCTCGGCATCGTACCTGTGCTGTGGGTGCACGAACAATACGTGAAACATGTGGCGTTCTGGTGGTCAGCCGTTGTTCTTATCCTCAGCCTTGGGCTCTGGTGGGCATTTGATCCCACAGTGGGTGAGATGCAGATGGAAAGCTCGACTCCTTGGATTGAGTCCTGGGGTGTGAGCTACTCCCTAGGGATAGACGGCATCAGCCTTTTCATGGTGATGCTTACAACATTCAGTGCTTCAATCTCAATTCTCGCATCCTTCAACTACATCCAAGATAGACGACGACCCTTCTACGCTCTGATGCTGATTCTTGAAGCAGGTGTTGTTGGGGTTTTCTTGGCTACAGACCTCTTCCTGTTCTATGTCTTCTTTGAACTGACGCTCGTACCGATGTATTTCATCGTCGGTATCTGGGGTGGTGCACGACGCATCTATGCTGCGATCAAGTTCTTCTTGTACACGGCACTAGGATCCCTTCTGATGCTTGTGGGAATCCTGTACCTCGTGTATCGCGCGAAAATGTTCATGGGTGTCCCGACATTCGCCTACAGTAATCTGCTTCAAGTACCTCTTAGTGGCGCGGAACAACTCTGGCTCTTCAGTGCCTTCGCGGTTGCATTTTCAGTAAAAGTTCCGGTATTTCCGCTTCACACATGGCTTCCAGACGCTCACGTAGAAGCTCCGACACCTGGTTCTGTTATCCTAGCGGCCGTGCTCCTCAAGATGGGTACGTACGGTTTTCTGCGGTTTCTGCTTCCACTCTTCCCGACTGCTGCTCAACACCCGGTGGTTGTTACTACAATGCTGGTTCTCGCGGTGATCGGGATTATCTACACAGCCTGTGTAGCTGCAGTACAGTCCGATGCCAAGAAGCTCGTTGCCTATACTTCGGTTGCTCACATGGGCTTTGTTGTTTTAGGAGTTTTTGCACTGAATCTAAATGGCCTTCAGGGTGGGCTTGTTGTCATGATTTCGCACGGGATCAGTACTGGGGCACTCTTCCTGTTGTTAGGCATGCTTTATGAGCGCCGCCACACACGGGAGATCCAAGAATTCGGAGGGATCGCTAGGGTGGCACCATGGCTTGCGACAGCGTTTGTCATTACTGCTCTTGCATCGATCGGAGTACCGGGCACGAGTGGTTTCATCGGAGAATTCCTCGCTCTGCTCGGGGCCTTTGAAGAGCATAAGGTTTTGACTGTGGTAGCTACACTCGGGGTGATTTTCGCAGCTTATTACATGCTCCCGATGGTCCAGCGAGTCTTCTTTAATCCGCTGGACAAACAGGAAAACAGAGAAATCGAGGATCTATCTAAACGTGAACTGGCAATCCTCGCGCCTCTTTGTGCGCTTATGATTTGGATAGGATGGAACCCGACACCCTTATTGGACCGGATGGAACCCAGCGTTCAGGTGGTACTTGAGCGTTTAGATGAAGCAAATCTTGATTATCAAGCTAGAGTCGAAAATGAGGTGAATGAGCCTCAACTCGTTGACGGTGGTCAAGAATAGAAATGATCATCGATTTTAGCAGACAGCTCCACTATGTATGGGCCCTCCTTCCAGAGATCATTTTGTGTATTTCCGGGATGGCCATTCTAGTTGTGGGTGTCACAGGGAAGTACAGAGAGGCTCATCTGGCAGTAGCAGATGAACTTGAGCCTGAGAGGTCTGGCGATCTGGGATGGTTGGCACTCCTAAGCCTTCTGATGGCATCTGTAGCTAATGCATGGCTCTACGGTGTTACAGAAGTTGGTGTAAATTCGATGATCGCTGTGGATCAGTTCCGACTCTTCTCCAACTGGATCTTTCTGCTGGCGGCCACGCTCGGAGTCCTGATCTCGTTCGCTTATGTCTACAGACAGCGGCTTCAGGCCGGTGAGTTTTACGCTCTGATTCTTTTCGCAACTTCTGGGATGATGTTCATGGCTGGTGCACGTGACCTCATCGTAGTCTTTCTAGGTCTCGAAGTGATGTCCATCGCAGTGTATGCTTTGACGGCGTTCAATAGGCGAGACAGAAAATCTGCAGAAGCCGGATTGAAGTACTTCCTCCTGGGGGCTTTTTCTACAGGGTTTTTACTCTATGGAATCGCACTGGTTTATGGGGCTACAGGGAGCACAAATGTAGCGATCATAGGGGAAATTATATCGAGTGGAGAAGGCTCTCGGAGTCTTCTCTCTGCTGCTATTGCTTTGTTGATTATTGGCTTTGCATTCAAAGTATCGGCTGTCCCATTCCATATGTGGACTCCCGACGTTTACGAGGGTGCTCCCGCCCCAGTTACCGCTTGGATGTCAGCGGCGGTCAAGGCTGCAGGATTCGTCGCATTCCTTAGGGTATTAATGGTCGGTTTCGACAGCATGTATCCACTCTGGTATCCGATCCTATGGTGGCTTGCAGCTATCACAATGGTTGGAGCGAACCTTATCGCCTTAGTGCAAACCAACATCAAACGTATGCTTGCATATTCAAGCATCGCGCACGCGGGATATCTACTCGTGGCAATTGCCGCAGCCAATGAGACAGCATCGGCTGGGATGCTTTTCTATCTTCTTGTCTACACACTTATGAACATGGGTGCGTTCGCGATTGTTATGATTGTCTCTCATCACTCGGAAGAGCGACTTTACATTGATAATTACTTGGGCTTTGGATGGGCTCAGCCGCTGCTTGGTATTTTTCTCACGATCTTTCTGCTGTCGTTGGCCGGATTCCCAGGTACAGGTGGTTTCATGGGGAAAATTTACCTTCTATTAGGGGCTGCAGAATCAGACCTATGGGTGCTGTCAGTGATTCTCGTGCTCACCACAGTGGTATCCTACTGGTATTATCTGCGTGTTGCCTGGGTCATGTGGATGAAAAGTCCGGAGCTTGAAGGTCAATATGACCGCATCACTGTACCTCTTCCCATGCGCTTTGCGTTACTAGTAAGCGTAGGCCTCATTCTGTACGTTGGCATATTACCCAGTGGAACCCTAGAGTTCGCGAGAGCGAGCATTGAGGGACTAGGAACTTTTGGGGGTGGCCTGCTAGGCCAAGGCCCCTAATGAAATCTCATATTTTCCGACAATACGACATCCGGGGTGTTGTCGGAGAGGATTTGGATCCGGAGGTCACCGAAGCGGTCGGTCGAGCTTTCGGGTCACGTGTGCGACTTGATACCAACTCATCACCACCCACAGTTACCGTGGGATATGATAATCGAAGTACCTCACCGGCCTTAGCCGAGGGGCTGATCTCGGGTATACGCTCTGCGGGTGTTGATGTACTTGATGTCGGTACCGTTCCTACTCCCGTGCTGTACTGGTCCGAAGTAACACTCGGTGCGGATGCGGGTGTCCAGATTACGGGTTCACACAATCCGCCCGAATGGAACGGGATCAAGATGACCCATGGTGGCAGCTCACTCTACGGAGATGCTATCCAAGAGCTCCTGCGTTCCATTCAGGCATCAAACTTTACTAGCGGCTCAGGTGGGTACGAGCGGCTTACAGTGCTTGACCGTTATGTGGATGATATATCTGGTCGATTCAATTTAGGGCGACCGATGAGGGTAGTAGTTGACTGTGGAAATGGTACAGGGTCACTCTTGGCCGTTCGACTGTTGGAGGCGATTGGGGTTGAAGTAACACCGCTCTTTTGTGAATCCGACCCCACTTTTCCCAATCACCATCCTGATCCGACAGTTGACGAGAATCTCATCGACCTAATTCGTACTGTTGAATCAGGAAATCATGACCTTGGAGTAGCTTTCGATGGTGACGCGGACCGCATTGGTGCTGTCGATGATCGAGGTAGGATCATCAGAGGTGATATTCTCCTCCTCTTGTTTGGGCTTGATTTACTGAAGAAGAGGGGTCCCGGTCAAAAGGTCATCTTTGATGTTAAGTGCAGTCAGGTACTTCCGGAGCTATTTGAGGAGGCTGGTGGAGAGCCCATCATGTGGCAAACAGGGCACTCTTTAATCAAGAAGAAGATGAGAGAAACTGGAGCTCTCTTAGCAGGAGAACTATCTGGTCATATCATGATTGCGGATGACTATCTCGGGTTTGATGACGCACTATATAACGCATGTCGGCTGATAGAGATCATCAGTCGTTCTGGACACACACTATCAGAGATGGTCTCAGATTTCCCGAAATACAGATCGACACCGGAGATCCGAATAGATGTGACTGAGGATCAGAAGTGGGCGGTTGTATCCGAAGCTAAAGCCTACTTCAAGGAAAAATATGATGTGATCGGTGTAGATGGGGTTCGCATCTTATTTGGAGATGGCTGGGCGCTGTTGCGGGCCTCCAATACGCAACCAGCGATCGTGGCTCGTTTTGAGGCTCGATCTGAAGACCGTCTTATAGAGATTCGAACTGAAATTTCTGAGTGGCTCACGCAGGCTGGTGTGCCTTTCATTTGAACAACCAACGCTGAACATGTCGTCTACTCCTAGCACAAACTCGCTTCTTTCCGCACTTCGTGGCGGCTCATTTTTTATTATGCTCGTCCTTGCAGTGGGTGCACTTGCGACTCTTTGTAGTCTCGCAGCGAACGCCTACGTAGAAATCATGTGGCATGGGCAGGTGGGTTACAGCAGCGTGTTTTGGAAAAGAGTTGTGTGGGAGTGGGGCGTGCGTATTGGTGTGGGCATAGCGGTCGGTGGGCTTGTATTCCTAAACCTGAGAGTAGTGGCAGCGACACTAACAGGGATTCAGATCAAGCGCCGTTTTGGGAATCTAGAGATCTCAGAACAAATCCCTCGCAGCTATGTTCTCATGGGTATCCTAGGTATCTCAGCTCTCCTAGCGCTGTGGTTTGGTGCCGGGGTTCCAAGTAATCTCGGTCTCCAGGCTCTTCTCTTGAGTAATGCGAGTCCGTGGGGCATCACGGATCCGATTCTTGCTCATGATGTCAGTTTCTACGTCTTCTGGCTCCCGGTTCTGCTCAGCCTTCTTATGTTTGCCCTTATTCTCAATTTCCTTGTGATTTCAATTGTTATTGCGGGATATGCGGCGACTGGAGCGATTCGGTGGAATAGGGGGAAGTTTTTTGCGGAAAATCGTGCTCGTCTGCACCTGGCCATGCTACTGGCGTTCTTCTTGCTCCTTATGGGCGTTCGGTTTTGGTTCGAGCGCTATGCGCTTTTCTTGAATGGGACTTCCGAAGTCAGTGGGATTTTTGGTTATACCGACGCACAAGCTCGGATACCCACCCTTCAGACCCTCGCAGGTCTCTGCTGCTTGTCAGCTGTCGGGGTGTTGTGGAGTGCTAGGAAGAAACTGATCGCACCTCTGGTCGGTTCGTTAGTTATGACCGGTCTAGGAGTAGTTCTTATTGGCCAAGTGTATCCTGGGTTTATTCAGAGATTTCGGGTTGAACCAAACGAACTTCAGAGCGAAACACCTTATATAGAATTCAATCTTGAATTCACACGATATGGATTCGGATTAGCTGAGCTGGAACGGAAATCGTTCGAGTACGAAGTCGATGCAGCCATCGATTGGGTTAGTGCAGCTCAGCAATTTTCTGGATTACCGGTCTGGAGTTCGGACGCTCTATTGACAACGTATAGGGAGCTTGAAGCGCGTTTCCCTTACTACGATTTCCGAACTGTTGCGGTTGATCGATATGATAGCCCGGAAGGCCCTGTGCCGGTTGCAGTAGCGGTTCGGGAGATCGAACCTCTCGGGATCCAAGACCCAAATTGGCAGAACCGCGTTTTGCGTGAAAGGTATGTCGAAGGGATGGGGGCGGTAGCAAGTCTAGCATCTGCACGTACTCCTGAGGGGCGGCCTCCTATGTTGATCTCAGGGATTCCCCCTGAGGTTGTCGCTAGCGCTTCTCCCCTCGACGGACTTGATCTCCAGTTCTCACAAGTATTTTTCGGTACACGAACTCAGGATTATGCGGTTGTGAACGCAGGCGCTGAGCAATTCCAAGCCCTTGACGGGACACTGGGTGTACCAGGAGTGGATTTCCCAAAGGGGATTGAATTGGGGTCCAGGTTCAGGACTGGACTACTTGCTTGGCGCTTCCGGGATTGGAACCTGTTGTTTTCGTCAGAACTGAATAATGAGAGCAATTTCATCTACCGTCGTCGAGTGGCCGACAGGATTCGGGCAATTGCTCCGTTCCTTCTCATTCCCGAACAACCCTATCCTGTAGTTGCGAATGGAAGAGTCATGTGGATGACTGAGGGTTTTATCGGAAGCCGGACTTTTCCGCTCTCATCAACGCAGTATCTCGGAGCATTCGGATCCGAGCTAACGTACGTACGGAATTCAGTAAAAGTGCTTGTGGATGGAGTGACAGGGGATGTGGTTTTTTATCGTGTACCGGTTGATGACCCGATCTTGGATGCTTATCAACTAGCGTTTCCAGACCTTTTTAGACCCATTGCTGAGATGCCAGAGGAGGCACGAAAGCACCTGCGGTATTCTAAAGAGTTTCTTAATCTTCAAAGCCGAGTACTTCTCCAGTATCACCAAGAAACTGCACCCACATTCCATGGCCAGCAGGATGTCTGGGCTCCTCCCCAGGAACTGGCTGAGGGTACGAACCCGGTACCATATCAACCCGAATACGGAATCTATAAACTTCCAGGTGAAGACGAGGCGCGTTTTCACCTGACGACGGTCTTTGTACCGGCTGGCCGACAAAATCTTACAGCGATCTTGGCAGCGGGTACCGACCAGTATGGAGTTCCAGACCTCGTACTATTTGATGTTCCTGTTGCAGATCAGATATCCGGCCCTCGGCAAATTGAAGCACTGGTTGAGCAAGATCCTGAGATATCGCAACAGTTCTCCCTATGGCGCACGGGGGGAAGTGATGTCTGGACGGGACATCTTCACGTGGTGCCCGTTGGAAATCGGATATTGTATATGGAACCTGTGTTTTTGGCGGCCGAAGCGGACGCGATCCCGGAGCTACGGCGTTTCGTTGTAAGTGATGGTCGTCGAGTGGCTATGACAGAACAACTGTCCGGGGCGATCAGCGAACTAGCAGAGTTTGTGACTCCCGAACAGTTGTCTATTGAAGTGGAACAATTTACAGAAGAAAGTCTTGCGGCTGGGGATCTCACTTGGTCTACGGATGCACTTAATTTGCTGGAGAAGGCTGAAGCCAGCGCCCAGGAGGGGGATTGGAGTGGCTTTGGAGAAGCCCTTGAAGAACTGCGCTTACTTTTAGAGCAGCTGAATAGAGATTATCGCTGAATTCATAACTAGGAGAAGGGCTACAGCGTTGATCGGCCTGATCACCTTCGGTAGCTTCGGCGCCCTTTGCACAACAAGCACATAACCTATGGATATACACGAATATCAAGCGAAGGAACGCTTCCGGTCTGTCGGTATCCCTGTTCCACCGGGTCAGGTTGTAAGCACACCAGAGGGAGCTGAAGCAGCAGCTGAGGAATATGGTGGGACAGTAGTTATCAAGGCTCAGGTGCATTCGGGTGGCAGGGGAAAAGCCGGGGGCGTGAAGTTGGCAGATCACCCTGCAGAGGCGAGGGATTACGCATCACAAATTCTTGGTATGGATATCAATGGTCTTCAGGTTGATAAAGTTTTGGTTACCCCTGCTGAGGATATTGATACAGAGGCTTACGTTGGTGTTCTTTTAGATCGTAAGGCACAGGCGGCTACATTCATGGTTTCGGCGGAAGGGGGCATCGACATTGAGGAAGTAGCCCGGACAAGTCCGAGCGCGATCCGCAAGCTTAGTGTTGATCCACGTTACGGCATGCTCCCACACCAGGCCTATTGGCTGGCTAGCTTCTTATATGATGATCCAAACCTTGTAGATCAGGCTAGGAAGATCATCGCACAACTTTATGATGCCTTTGTAGGCTCAGGTGCATCGATGGCTGAGATCAATCCTTTGATCACCACCACTGCAGGGGAAGTGAAAGCGATCGACGCGAAGATGAGCATCGATGATAGTGAGCTTTTCAGGAGACCTGATATAGCGGAGATGAGGGATACCTCCTCGGAGCCACCTTCAGAGACAAAGGCACGCGAAGCAGGACTCTCTTACGTGAAGCTCGAGGGAGATGTCGGTTGCTGCGTTAACGGTGCTGGACTTGCCATGGCTACGATGGATCTCGTGAAGTACTACGGTGGTGAACCCGCGAACTTCCTTGACATTGGTGGTTCTTCCAATCCGGATAAGGTTGTAGCCGCCGTGGAAATCATCACATCTGATCCCAACGTGAAAGTAATCCTCTTTAACATCTTTGGCGGGATCACCCGCTGTGACGACGTGGCTAACGGCATCATCGAAGCAATTGAAAAAATTGACATTGAGTTACCCATTGTTATTCGACTCACGGGTACAAATGAGGACCTTGCTCTCAAGATCCTTGAAGATGCTGGTTTCTCTGCCTACACGTCGATGGACGAGGTGGTAGAGAAGGCGGTAGAGCTAGCGGGAGCTGCATAGTGGCGATCTTTATCGACTCTGATACCAAGGTTGTCGTGCAAGGAATAACTGGGCGAGACGGATCATTCCACACCCGAGAAATGATGGCATACGGAACCAGGGTTGTGGGAGGTGTGACCCCTGGTAAAGGCTCACAAACCTTTAAGGGACCCAGTGGTAGCAGTGTGCCCATTTTCAATGGAATGGATGAGGCTGTTAGCGAGACGGGTGCCAATACTTCAGTCATTTATGTACCGCCAAGATTTGCTGCAGGCGCGATACTGGAGGCAGCAGAAGCCGGGGTCGATCTAATCGTTGCAATTACTGAAGGAGTACCCGTTCTGGATATGGCGCGAGCTCATGCTTTTGCGAGGGATCGAGGTGTGCGTGTTCTGGGACCTAATTGTCCCGGACTAATTTCACCTGGAAAGTCAAAGGTCGGGATACTGCCGGGGCAGATCGTAGCTGAAGGACCCATCGGTGTCGTCTCACGATCAGGAACGCTTACTTACGAGGCTGTATTCCAGCTAACAACTGCAGGATTAGGTCAAACAACGTGTGTTGGAATTGGTGGAGATCCCCTCATAGGTACAAATTTCATCAATTGCCTAGAGGCTTTTGAGGAAGATCCTGAAACAACCGCCGTGGTCATGATTGGTGAGATTGGGGGGACGGATGAACAGGAAGCAGCGGTCTATGTTAAAGAGAACATGTCTAAGCCTGTTGTCGGTTTCATAGCAGGACAAACAGCTCCGCCAGGCCGTAGGATGGGGCATGCGGGGGCAATTATCAGCGGATCCTCAGGTACTGCCGAGGAGAAAATTAGAGTGTTCAATGAAAATGGAATATCTGTTGCGATTCGGCCGGCCGATATCGTTGGCCTGCTTCAGAGCAGGCTCGCCTAGTTCAGTTTTACTAACTAAGAGAATTATTCATGAATCATACGCTGGCAATTATCAAACCACATGCGGTGGGCTCGGGTAATGCCGGGAAGATCATCGCTCACGTAGAGAATAGTGGATTTAGTATCAAGGCAATCAACCTTACGGTACTCAATCGTGAACAAGCCGGAGCTTTCTACTCCGTTCATGAAGGGAAGCCATTCTATGAAGAGTTAGTCGATCTTATGACATCCGGTCCAGTAATTCCTATGGTGCTTGAAGCAGACGCGGCTGTAGAAAAATTGAGGGAAGTGATCGGGGCGACAGATCCTGCGGAAGCTGCCGAAGGGACAGTGAGGAATCTCTATGCTGAATCCAAGGGCAAGAATGCGATTCATGCGTCTGATTCTGACGAAAATGCTCAGGTTGAAATTGGCTTCTTTTTTCCTCAGCATGAGGACTAGAGTATTGGTTAAGCATAAACAGTAAGGTGTGTCATCAGTCTAGACATTTTTTGCTCCGGAACTAGTTTTTATGACCATGCTCAGGCTTGATATTGCTCGCCTGTACCGAGAAGGATCTGTTGAAATAGATGCTCGGTTACCAGCCGCTTCCGCTCTTTGGGAAGGAAGTGGTCTTGAATGGGACGGTCCGGTTGAAGTGAAACTCACTGCCTCTCTAGCGGGTTCCGGAGAGATTGTAGTTAGGGGTTCGCTTGACGGAAGGCTCAAACAGGAATGCAGGCGTTGTCTTGAGCCGGTTGGGGGTACGATGGAGCATGAATTGACACTGGTGTTTGTTTCCGCTGATGAAGAGGGTGCGGAAGAGGACGAAGGGGTTCACGTTTATGGACAAGACACCGAGATTGATTTGAGTGATGCAGTTAGTGAAGAGGTTGTTTTTACGGTAGATCCATATGTGATTTGTAAGTCTGACTGTGAGGGCCTTTGCCCTCGCTGTGGGGTTAACCGAAACAAGCAGACGTGTAATTGTACTGAGGATCACACAGATCCCCGGTGGGAAGCACTAAGGGTTCTCAAGGAAAAGTGAGTAGGTCATATGGCTGTTCCTAAGAAACGGACGTCAAAACAACGCAAAAGGAAGCGCCGAACACACTTCAAGGCAGAGCGTGTGAGCGTGAACACCTGCCCGAAATGTGGAGATCCAAAGGTGCCTCATAGGGTGTGCCCCAATTGCGGGAATTATAGAGGTGAACCAGTTCTTGAAGTCGGCCTAGATTAGCTTTGATCGTGCCGGCTTTACTGAGTTAGGTAATCCCCATGCGCATCGTTCTTGATGCGATGGGCACAGATAACGCCCCCCGAATTGAGATAGCTGGGGCTATCGAAGCCCTGAGAGAGCAAGAGTCCGATGTCGAACTGATACTTGTCGGTGATCGGGACGTGATTGAAGCGGAGTTGGCGAGACACGAATCGGTGCCCAATCGCATCTCAGTCCATCACGCGCCGGACTGCGTTCAGGCTGATGATTCCCCTGCGTCAGTAATCCGTAAGAAACCCAATTCTTCGATTGTAGTCGGTCTCGAGCTTCAGAGGAAAGGAGACGCTGATGCATTCGTGAGTGCCGGTTCTACCGGCGCTGTAATGGCCACATCGCTCTTTAAACTAAGACCCTTGCCGGGGGTAGATCGTCCCACGATAGGCACCCTCTTGCCAACAGCAGAAGAGCAGTGTCTGCTTGTTGATGCGGGAGCTAATGTTGACTGTAAGCCTCAACACTTGATCCAGTTCGCACACCTTGGAAACATATACGCTAGGGAAATAATGGGGCGCACTAAACCTCGGATCGCTCTGCTGAATATTGGTAAGGAACCAGGTAAGGGTGACGAACTAAGTGCGGCAGCCTACGGGGCGCTGAGCAGTGAAGATGGTCTAAATTTTATCGGAAACCTCGAAGGCCGAGATATAATTGAGGGTGTCTGTGATGTTGTCGTTTGTGATGGGTTTGTTGGCAATGTGTTATTGAAGTTCTACGAGTCAGTTGCTCAGTTCATTATCAGTCTAATAAAAACGGAGCTAGATACTTTGACTGAAAACCCTCTGGACTTTGATCGCATATTCCGGATTCTGGATTATTCAGAGACTGGGGGCGCGCCACTTCTCGGTGTTGGAGGTGTTTCCGTCATTTGCCATGGTGGTTCATCATCAAAGGCCATTAGGAATGCCATCAGTGTAGCTGCTCAGGCAGTGCGGTCTGATATGGTGGCCCAAACTGCTAGCCGTTTGTCCGCATCAATAAATGATGCATCAGAAGAGGTCTCATGAAGAAACCCAGCCCGCTGGTAGAAATCACGGGAACCGGTCGGTTTCTGCCAGACGACATCGTGACAAACGATGACCTAGCGGAACGCTTAGATACTTCAGACGAGTGGATTCAAACTCGTACAGGTATCCGGGAGCGTCGAATAGCACCTGAGGATATGGGTGCATCCTATATGGGTGCAGCCGCAGCTCGCAAAGCGATGGAGCAGGCTGGAGTTGAGCCGGGCGAGGTTGATGTCATCATTCTAGCGACAGCTACACCTGACCGCTGGCTTCCTTCAACAGCCTGCGACACGCAGGCTCTACTCGGGTGCTCGAATGCAGTTGCTTTTGACGTGATTGCTGCTTGTACGGGATTTATTTACGCGATGACTGTCGCCGAATGCTATGTAGCAGCCGGTCGCGCTGAAGTGGCCTTAGTAATAGCGACTGAAAAAATGAGTTCGATCGTAGATTGGGAGGACCGCTCTACAAGCGTGCTATTCGGGGATGGCGCCGGGGCGGTGGTACTGCGACCCACAAACGGATCTGGCAGAGGAATCCTCTCCTCACATTTGGGTTCTAATGGAGATCTAGCTGACCTCCTATATCGTCCGGCTGGAGGGGCTGCTGTGCCGTTTAGCCAACAGGTCTTAGATGAGAAAAGCCACCTTATCCGGATGGAGGGTCGGGAGGTATTCAAGCACGCAGTTCGTTGCATGGCAGATTCTTGTAACATAGCTCTGCAGAATGCGGGTCTCACTGTGGACGATGTGCAGTTACTTATACCTCATCAAGCGAATATCCGGATCATTGAAGCCACGGCAAAATATGCGGGTGTGCCGATGGAAAAAGTGTTTGTCAACGTGAACAGGTATGGAAATATGAGTTCTGCAACCGTCCCTGTAGCGCTTGATGAAGCTGCCGAAAAAGGATTGATCACACCTGGATCAAATGTACTCACAGTAGCCTTCGGATCTGGACTGACTTGGGGAGCCATGGCACTGCGCTGGTAGCCAGATCTCTATGTCAATCGCTTTAATCTTCCCTGGTCAGGGTTCACAGCATATTGGAATGGCTAAAGCCTTAGCCGAAGCGGAACCAATTGCCGCCGAAACACTTGCATTGGCAGATGAAGTTCTCGGATTCCAACTTTCAAAACTGATGGCCGATGGCCCAGAGGATGCATTGACAGTTACAGAGAATGCGCAACCGGCCATCCTTGCCCATTCAATTGCAGTTTTGCGGGTGATAGAAGGGCGTTTGGGTAGAGTCACATTTTCCGCGGGTCACTCACTTGGTGAGTTCAGTGCTCATGTGGCTGCCGGGACGCTCTCTTTCTCTGATGCTTTGAAGGTAGTGCGCCTAAGGGGTGAGTTGATGCATGGAGCGGGTACTCAGACACCGGGGACCATGGCAGCGATTCTTGGTCTTAGCGATAAAGTGGTAGCTGATGTTTGCGCCGGTGTTACAGCTGGAACGTGTGTGCCAGCTAACTTTAATTCACGCGGTCAGGTGGTGGTAAGTGGAGATATTTCAGGAGTTGATGAGTGCATTGTCTTGGCCCGCGAGGCCGGTGCTAAGAGGGCTTTGAAACTCAAGGTCTCTGGAGCCTTCCACTCGCCTCTAATGGAGTCAGCTGCGAAGGGCCTCGGTGGCATGTTAGATAGCATTGAAATGCACGATCCAAAATTTCCAGTGGTCTCAAATGTCACTGCAGACCTCGTTAGTTCCGCCAAGGAAGCTCGTAGACTACTCGTACAGCAGCTGACGTCACCAGTACGTTGGAGAGATTCCATCACTACGATACTCGACGCAGGGGTCACACATTTCATCGAACTGGGTCCAGGCGGAGTTTTGTGTGGGTTAAATCGTAAAAACGCTAAGGGCATGCCTTGTCATACTGTGGGTGAGCCCAAAGACCTGGAGGTATTCGATGAATGAATTGCTAAGTGGGCCAGACCTGAAAGGGAAGATTGCCTTGGTTACAGGAGGCTCTAGAGGTATCGGGCGAGCGATCTCAGAAGCATTTGCGAACGCAGGGGCACGCATCGCAATTATGGATTTGGATGGTGAGGGCGCTATAGAGACTGCTGGTTCGCTTCCAGGTGGAAGCCACTCAGGGTACCAGGGTAATGTCGGAGACCAGGAGAGCGCTGCAGGAATAGTCAAGCAAGTGCAGGAAGATCTGGGGACCATCGATATTCTCGTTAACAATGCTGGGATTACCAGAGATAACCTCCTGTTACGTATGAAGGATGAAGAGTTCGACGATGTTATAGAGGTCAACCTAAAGGGAACCTTTAATTTGACCCGTGCGGTTGGCAGGGGAATGCTCAAGCAGAGGAGCGGAGTAATCCTGAACATTGCCTCAGTAGTTGGGCTGATGGGTAATGCGGGTCAAACCAACTACGCTGCTTCAAAGGCGGGGGTAATAGGTTTTACAAAGAGCGTTGCAAGGGAATTGGCACCACGTGGGGTGCGTTGTAACGCAATTGCTCCTGGATTTATCCGTACCGACATGACTGATGCGCTTACAGAAGATCAGATTGGGATACTCCAGAGCCAGATTCCGCTTGCAAGATTGGGAGAGCCCAACGATATCGCAGGTGTCGCACTGTTTCTCGTGAGCCCCGCTGCTTGCTACATTACTGGCCAAGTTTTAGCGGTCGATGGTGGTATGGTTATGGGATAGGGCATTGGGCCCTTTTTCCCGATAGACGAATTAACGGAGGCTACATGAGCGAGTCGATCGACGCACGGGTGCGTGAGATCATTATTAACGAACTAGGTGTAGAGCCAGAGAAAGTCACTGATGATGCTTCGTTCGTTGATGATCTTGGTGCTGATTCCCTCGACACGGTCGAGCTTGTCATGGCGTTCGAAGAAGAATTCGGGCTGGACATCCCCGACGAGGACGCCGAGAAGATGAGAACTGTGGGTGACGCGGTAAGATATCTAAACAAGCAGAGCGAGAACTAAGGCCACGCAATCACTGACGTAAGATGTTGAATGGGAATAGGAAGGAAGAGAGACTGCGTCGCGTAGTAGTCACTGGCGCTGGTTTGGTTTCACCTGTAGGCAATGATGTGGAATCCTGCTGGGCGAGCATGTTGGCGGGCAGAAGCGGTGGGGGGCCTGTCACACTCTTTGATGCTACCGATGACTTTACCTCGCGCATCGCATGTGAGGTTAAGGGATTCGACCCTCTAGAATATCTTGAGCGGAGGGAGGCTAAGCGTCATGATCGCGTGTCACAGTTCTCTGTTGCTGCATCCGCACAGGCACTCACCTCTGCAGGACTGGATGGGCCTCCTGAGGGTGTAGAACCAACTCGTTTTGGCGTCATCTTCGGCAGCGGTATCGGGGGGATATCCACATTTGAGGAGCAACATAGGAAGCTGATTGAGCAGGGTCCTAAAAGAGTCAGCCCGTTCTTCATACCCATGTTTATCCCGGATATCTCAGCAGGCTATATATCCATGCGTTGGAATCTCCAGGGCCCGAACTATGCTACTGTTTCGGCATGCGCATCATCGGCTCATGCGATTGGGGATGCCATGCGACATATCCAGCATGGTGATGCAGATATGATGATTGCGGGTGGGGGTGAGGCAACCATAACCCCTATGACATATGCCGGGTTTTGCTCCATGAAAGCTTTGTCAACTAGAAATGAAGATCCTGCAGGTGCTAGCCGTCCGTTCTCCGCGGAGCGAGATGGCTTCGTGATGGGAGAAGGTGCGGGTGCTCTCGTGCTGGAGGCGCTTGAATGTGCAGAGGCTCGGGGCGCAGAAATTCTGGCGGAACTCGTTGGCTATGGACTCTCAGCTGATGCTTACCACATCACCGCGCCGCCGCCTGACGGTTACGGGGCTCAACATGCTATGCAAATGGCCCTAGAGAAGGCAGGCGCCACTCCGGGCGATGTCGACTACGTTAACGCTCACGGTACCTCGACCATGGCTGATGCTATAGAGACAGCTGCGATCAAGGCGGTGCTAGGGGAGCGGGCGTATGAAATTGTCGTTGGATCTACTAAATCGATGACTGGTCATCTGCTCGGAGCTACAGGTGCGCTTGAAACGATCGTCTCGATCTTAGTCTGTAGGACTGGAAAAATTCCTCCGACCATTAATTTCCAGGCACCTGATCCAGAGTGTGATCTTGAATACGCGCATGGCGGGGTGATTGAGCGACCGATTCGACTTGCACTCTCCAATTCGTTCGGTTTTGGAGGGCACAATGTTTGTCTAGCGATCCGAGCGTGGGATTGATTGACGGTTGTGGCTTATCCTGGCGACGAGGACAGCCAATTTTAGAGAGTATTCAATGAGAGTTGGAACTGGCTACGATTCCCACTGTTTCGACGAGAATCGCAGGCTCGTACTTGGAGGGGTGCATATCCCAGGCCATCCCGGGTTATCAGGTCACTCTGATGGAGACGCGATTGCCCATGCTGTGATTGACGCGATTTTGGGTGCAGCTGCGATGGGTAACATCGGTAGTCACTTCCCACCGGATGATGATACCTGGAAAGGAGCTGATTCGATGGACTTGCTGGAACGAACCAGGCAAATCCTAGAGCAGGAGGGTCTCAGAGTGGTCAATATTGATGTGACCGTAATCTGTGAAAAACCGAAACTTGCCCCCTACTTAGACGCGATGAAGAGGCGATTGGGAAAGATTTTACAGGTTGCCGTGGACCGTGTTTCGATTAAGGGAAAGTCAAACGAAGGATTAGGTTGGATAGGATCGGGTGAAGGTTTGGCTGTGCACTCTGTGGCATTAATCGATCGGTCTTCGAATTTTCCAGACTGAGATAGTATAGGGGAAGGAAGCAGGACTCCTTGATCCGATCCCTTTACGGGCGTATGGAGGTAGTTGCCAGTGGCGGATTTTCTGTCTTTCATGGACCAGATCCCTGTGGGCTTTCTTTACGTTGGATTGGGAATTGGCGCTGCGGTCGAAAATGTGATCCCGGCAATTCCGGCTGATACTTTTGTCGCACTCGGTGGTTTTCTCTCAGCGTTTGGTCCCCTAGATATTCGATTGATTTTTGCTGTTACCTGGTCACTAAATGTAGGATCAGCGCTTGTGATGTATCGGCTAGGATATACTCATGGAAGGCCCTTTTTCATGCAGGGTTGGGGACAACGAGTACTAAAAGATCACCAAATGGATCGCATGACACATTTTTACAAACGGTGGGGAACTTGGGCAATTTTTTGGACTCGGTTCCTACCTGGACTACGAGCAGTAGTCCCAATCTTCGCTGGAATAACACAGCAGCGGGTTGGAGCTGTGGCAGTACCCCTTGCAGCTGCGTCCGCCATTTGGTACGGCGCACTGATTTGGTTGGGAGCTTTGACTGGTTACAACCTTGAAGTGTTGAGCGCAGTTCTAACCAGGACTAGCAGTGTATTGGCGGTGATTGCAGTACTTACACTGCTGCTGCTGATCCGCTGGTGGTGGCGAACTAAGAACTACGAACCCGATGAATGAACTCAACGTCGATAGGTCTGTTGAGGAATCCATTAGGGCTTTTAGGCTAGAACAGTTCCAGGACTATCTGATTTTCGAACGAGGTCTCTCCAAGCGCACCCTTTCTGCGTACCACCATGATTTGGAGAACTGCATAGAGTTTCTTGCCCGGCAAGGTATCACCGATCCGGGCCACGTGACCCCGACGGTTCTGAGGACGTGGATATTCTCTCTTCACGAAGTCGGTCTCGCAGCATCATCGATAAGGCGCGCTCAGTCGGCAGTACGCACTTTTTTCCGATTTTTACTTGCGGAAGGCTGGCTATCAGTTGATCCAACAGAGCGTCTGGAAAGTCCAAAAATTGGGGATCGATTACCCGAGTTTTTGACTAAAGAGGAAACACAGCGACTACTGGATGCTCCGAGTCCAAAGAAACCCCTCTACTGGCGTGACCGGTCAATTCTCGAGTTGCTGTATGCCTCAGGTGTTCGTGTATCAGAACTTGTGGGACTAATGATATCTGGATTGGATTTGGATGATTCTTTCATCACAGTATTCGGAAAAGGTGGCAAAGAGCGCATTGTGCCTATCGGCGCACCAGCCTTGGGAACTCTAAAAAGATACCTTAGCGAACTCCGCCCAAAACTCGATCGAGCAGAAGGTCGAGGGCATGTATACCTCAACGCTCGAGGGCGTCCACTCACACGAGAATCAGTCTGGAAACTGGTCAGGGATTCAGGACGCCGAGCAGACATAAACAAAAACGTCTCGCCGCATATGTTGCGACATACTTTCGCGACGCATTTGTTAGAGGGAGGGGCTGACTTGGCTGCTGTCCAAGAGTTGCTCGGTCATGTGGATATTTCAAGCACTCAGATTTATACGCACGTAGATCGCGAATACCTACGTCAGATTCACGGGAAATACCATCCTCGTGCCTAAAGGAATTTGATCAGGATTGACTGCACTCTGGTCTAGCTTCCCGCCCCTTCGTTACCTACTCCGGACGCCCTTTTATCTAATTCTTGAAATAACCCCGCTTGTCCATCCGAAGTCATCAGAAGTTGGATCGCCTCCGCTAGGACCCGATCTCGCTCCTTACGGAAATCCGCCTCTGAGCCAACGTCGTCCATGCGTTGAGCGATGTTTATACGGGCCTGCCAGTGGAGGTATGAGCGCACATCTTCATCTGAGAGCAACTCTGTTGGTAGCCCGTCTTCTTCAAGCTGCGTGAGGAATCTTTCAAACTGCTCCTCAGAGAGAGTTGGTCTCTCGTCTTTATCGATAAGTGTCGTTGCGACTTCGAATCCGAATTCCGCAAGCCGAAGCCCCAGAAGAACACGTGCTTCATTCGCGGTTGCGATCAGTTCGCGTTCCATCGCTTTCAGGGTATCGTTTTCGATTTCAAGGTCTGGGAAAATCCCGCCACCGTTGATAAGGGTGCGACCCATAGGAGTGGTTACTCGAGGAAGTGTGTCGATGTCTTCTTCAATGGGCCGCCCCTGGGCATCTCTGACTCTTTGGAGGGAGCGCCCCAAGGGTGTTAACCATGAGCCGGTCGTGAAACGCAGGCGCCGGTTGAAGGGTAGTGGCATCACAGTTTGAACCACGCCTTTACCGAATGTGCGAGCACCCATGACTAGTCCACGATCATAATCCTGAAGTGCACCAGCTAAGATTTCAGCTCCCGAGGCCGTGAATTCATCAACGAGGACGATAATCGGTAGGTCTGGAACTAACTGAGGCCAGCGGTCATCCCATGAATCCGCGGTGGTCTCACTTGCAGAGCTGCCGGGCGCCCTCTGAACAGTGCTGGCAAGCTTCGAGCCAGGCTTCAAAAACAGATCTGCCAGCATCAGAGACTCATCAAGGAATCCTCCGGGATTTCTCCGCAGGTCGATGATCAGGCCCTTAGTTGAGTCCATATTACGCAAGACATCGTTCATCTCACTTGCTGCATTACGTGCAACACGGTCCAGAACGACGTATCCAAGTCCACCCTCTAGTGTACCGAAATGGACTGCGGGACGGTGTACTTGAGCCCTCTCGATATCGAATGCGATGGGCTCTTCAAAACCCTGCCGCCTGATTCTTACGAGAACCTCGGTGCCTACAGGGCCTCTGATCGAGTCTGCTGCCATCCCAGTAGTCCATAATGAGGCATCGTGCTCATTTACTCCCACGATAACGTCACCAACTACAATTCCTACCTGGTTTGCTGGAGTGCTACGAAAGACGGCTGTAACCGTAATTCTTTCATTTAGTTGAGTAATCTGTAGGCCGATTCCAGAATAATTACCTGTAGTTTCTTCTTCCCATGCTTCAGATTCGACAGGAGTAAAGAGCTCTGCGTAAGGGTCCTGAAGTGAATCAATCAACCCATCGATTGCTGCTTCCCAAAGTATGGAGTCACTGAATTGATCCATGTGCATTTGGGTTATGGCTGATACTGCACTATCAAGGATTGCAAGCTGTGGGATGTTATCCTGAGTCCTTGAATCGGGTGGAATTCGAGTGTTCTGAGCTTGTGCAGAGGTCGTTGTCAGAATCAGGATCAATGTCAGTACAGCTATGTGCTTTATCATTAAGTGCGCCCTCGGAGGCAGCATGTCGGGTTCAGCAATCTTTAGACACCCTTACAAGAAGCGGCGTTCCCTGAGTAATATTCCAAGTTCGGCTTCCCATCCCTGCAACAAGCAGACGGGAACGGATACCTTTACTTTGTCCTTCCCGAAAGGGTTGGTGCTGTGAGTGGACGACTTAAAATGGCCACACGGCCCATGAGCAATACCGAAGTCCGCCCCCCGCTGAGGGTGGCACTTGTTCAGTTCAAGCCCACGAAAGCTGAAGTTTCAGCCAACGTAGAGGCCATTCAACGCACGATCGTAAGTCAGGCTAGCTCGACTGATCTCATCGTTTTTCCGGAGACTTCACTCAGCGGGTACTTCCTAGAAGGAGGTGTGGCTGAGTCTGCAGTGACTGTCGAAGAACTTATCGACCTACTGGGTTCACCACCGGAAATGAGTCCAGACGTGGTGATCGGCTTCTACGAGCGCTGGCGAAGACGGCTCTACAACAGTGCCGTGTACTTAGAAGCCCGTGAGGACAGGTGGAAGGCAAGGCATGTTCACCGAAAGATGTTTTTACCAACGTATGGAGTCTTTGACGAAGCACGTTTCGTTGAACCAGGCACGGATATTCAGGCCTTTGAGACGAGGTTTGGTCGGATAGGGATACTGATTTGTGAGGAAATGTGGCATTCCCTGCCTGCCACCATTCTAGCCCTTGATGGTGCAGATCTTCTGGTAGTTCCAAGTGCCTCTCCGGCACGAGACTTCTCAGAGGGAGGTGGCCGTCCCCGGAATTTAGAGCGATGGGAACAGATTGCTCCCGGGATTGCACTTGAGCATGGGATTTTTGTGATTGTGGCTCAACTTGTTGGGTCTGAAGGGGGCAAGCTATTTCCTGGAGGATCCATTGCGGTTGGGCCGGATGGGCGCTTCTTAGCACGAGGTCCTCTTCTAGAGGAAGCCGTTACCTTGGCTTCGCTTGATGCGGCATCGATTGATCGATCACGAGTGGCTTCTCCTCTTCTCGCTGATCTCGAACAGATGCTGCCCCATCTTCAAAGATCCCTCGAAGCAACAAGGACTAATGCGGTTCTCGAGGACCTGCATTCGCCATTGGAGAATGAAACTGAAGAGGTGGTTGTTGAGGGGCTCGTAGGTGATGGACCCGCACCGAGTGAAGATTTGGGAATAATCCATGAGGCGGAACTCAACCTTGATATTGATCTAGTCGAAAAAACTCTGATTGAGTTCATTCGGGACGAAGTCTGTAGGCAAAGAGGATTCGAGAGAGTCGTTGTGGGCGTAAGTGGTGGAGTGGATTCAGCTGTATCTCTTGCTTTGGCTTGTAAAGCTTTGGGTCCTGAAAATGTCTACGGGTTCCGTCTTCCGTATAGAACATCGAGCCAAGAAAGCCTCGAACATGCAGCCCTTGTCCTTGATACGACGCAAGCTCAGGCTCGGACTATTGAGATCTCGGATCCCATAGACCTTTATGTTAAAGAGTACGAGCCTGAGATATCGCCTCTTCGCAAGGGGAATCTCATGGCGCGCCTGCGCTCCGTAATACTCTTCGATCAATCAGCCAGGCTTGGCGCACTCCCACTCGGTACTGGAAATAAGAGTGAGAGATTGCTTGGATACTTTACCTGGCATGCCGATGACTCTCCGCCAATCAATCCCTTGGGTGATCTCTTCAAGACCCAGGTATGGGCTCTTGCTCGACACCTGGGTATCCCAGAGGTGATTATTGAGAAGCCTGCTACGGCTGATCTCGTGAAGGGAGTTACTGATGAAGATGAGATTGGTGTGTCGTATCATGCAGCCGATCCGATCCTTTTCGGGTTGGTTTCCGGCTACAGTGCTGAGGAACTCGTTCGGGGTGGGTTCAACCAAGAGGAAGTCGACCTCGTTTGGAAACGGCTACAGGCGACACACTGGAAACGTGAACTCCCTACAGTCGCAGTACTTTCTTCAAGTGCGATTGGAGAGTTCTACCTGAGACCGGTCGACTACTAATACTCCAGCACATAGCTATAAAGTACGAGCGGGTCAGAAATCAGGATCAGCTGATGGGCCTGCTTCTCGGAGATAGCTTCGCAGCCCAAAGTCCTGAATTCATATCAGAGAAAAAGATATGACCTTTATGAGGTTGGGCGCCCCAAACACTTACCTGGTTTCTAAGAAACCCGTCAGGGTCTTGAGGTTTATAGACTGCGATTTCCCGACCTTGGTGCGCGAGATTCCCCATTAGCTCACCAGATATATCTACCACGCGCAGACCGCCCTTGTAGTGTGCTTGGTAAAGCACGTCATCTTCGATCCATAAGTTGTGTGTCCCAGACTCTGGAATCTCATAACGCGCCACATCGAGCGGTTTCTCAGGATCTGTGAAATCAATGATGTGGAGATAGCCTCTCATACGCCCCTGGACACCTCCTTCACCGGTATCAGTATTGTAGGGACGGTTGTCGCTGCCCCGTCCAGCCCAGGGCTCATTCTCACCGCCACTCATTTCATCTCCGAGAAACAAATAGAATTTTCCAGTTGACTCCTGGTGATATGGAAAAGCTGCGTGGGTGGCACCCACCGGATACGGGACATTGGTTACGAATACGGGATCTTCTATCGTGCCTCCCCATTTCCCATTCCCAACATCAACGACGACGACACCGTTTTCCCATTCTGACGAATACGCAATTCCATCGTGCACCCAGACATCGTGCACACGGCTGTTCGGGTGGTTGTACTCACTCACATAGATCGGATTATATAGATCGCGAACATCGATGATTACGTACTTGTCTCCTCCGGCGAGTGCAAAAAGGTAATCCTCGGTGGCAAACATATTGTGAACTCCACCTGTCACTCCGTGTGTCTCAAATGTCGAAGCAATACTAGGGTGAGCAGGGTTTGCCATATCCAAGATCACTACACCATTACTTCGGTTAGAGGCGCCCTCCCGAGAGAGTGCAGCATAACGACCACTCGGTGGAGCTTTCACGTCGTTCACTGTTCGCGCGTCAATTTGGATGGAATCAGTTGCGAACATGTTCGTTGGGTCGGTTACGTCCCAGAAGTAAGCCCAGCCCGCGGCTGACCAAGTGCCAGTAATTGCGTAGTCCTTTCCATCAAGCCCCTCAAATACCCAGAGATCCGATGTGTGAGAATTTCGGACCGTGCCTTGGCCTTGCAACTCAATCGGTTGAACAATTCCACGGCCGTGCACTAATACTGTCTTACGGCCGGTAAGGGAGCCTGATAGCGCGAGGATCGTATAGCGTCCAGGAACTTCGGCCACGAACGAGCCTTCGTTCACAATTGCTGCGGAACCAGGTGCCTTTATTGAGTCATCGGGCGTAAAGGTGTATGCCCACGTCACTGGCAGGTCTTCAATCCGTCCCTCTGGTCCTAGCCCGGTGGCAGAGAAACGCAGCACATCTCCTGTTCGTGCCTCGTCACTTCCTCCTTCAATCAAGAGTTCGGTAGCTGGGAATGATCTTACCGTGTACAAGGTCTCACTGGAGGTTCCTTCGATTGATGTTGTGAGAGTCACTGTCCCCTCAGAATGTCCAGTTATTGTTCCGTACACATCGACTGATGCGACTGTGGGATCAGAGGTGGTCCATGTGAACACGGGGGACGAGCGCGTGGTTCCGTCTGCATGGAAGGCGATAGGGTCATGGGTTAGGGTTGTCCCGACGAACAGAACTGGTGCGGATGGATTGAGATCGATTGTGTTGATCCTCGGCCAGGAGATGCTGACGGGTATCCGTATGGTAGGGATCTCTCCACGAACACCAGCTGGAAGTGCTGCCGTGGCTACGATCTCAAAGTTTCCAGCACTGAATGCCTGGACCACTTCATTCCGCACACGTAGGGCCTGTCGAGGTGCTGCGTAACGGACGGGGACATTGACTAAGGCTCCGGAAGCATCAAACACCCTTACCGTCAGTGACGCCGAGCTTCCAACTTCGAGTGAGAGCACATTGGGCTCTGCTACCAATCGCAATCCACTTTCTTGGCTTGTAAGACCGATTGGAAGAAAAAGAAAAAAGTTCAAGACAAGCAAACGTCGGATGTATTTCTTCATCGTCATTACCCTAGTGCTGTGCAAGACTGAGACTTCAACATGCACATTT
>CEVO01012827.1_pt1 | contig 26099 bp, 36 predicted proteins | sample 531511 | NCBI WGS metagenome assembly CEVO01 (sample SAMEA2623907, study PRJEB7988) | marine metagenome | biome: marine biome (ENVO:00000447); feature: mesopelagic zone (ENVO:00000213); material: "saline water (ENVO:00002010), including plankton (ENVO:xxxxxxxx)" | depth 800 m | reverse complement strand
AGCCACAGGGGATGTTCCATGTTCGACACGCTCGGCGACCGCCTGATGGACGGCGCGATCGTGCTCGCCATCTTCGCGGGCAAGGCTGCCATCGCACTTCTCACCATCTGACACCGCGATCATTGCGGAACCTGCGCTTCGGCGCGGCCTTCATGCAGCGCGCGTTCGGCGATCTGTTCGCCCTTGGCTTCCACGCTTTCGACCACGGATCTGAGATCAGGCGGGGGCGCTATGCGCTGGTCCTGCGTGGCCCCCTCGAGCGTGGACCAGGCGCCCCATACCAGAAGCAGGGCGCCGGCGGCGGCGAGGCCGGCCAACGCGAAGACGCCTCCCGCGCGGGATTTGGAAAAGTTATGTATCGTGTCCCCACCTGTTTGATTCACCTGCTGCTTCCCTTTCGTTATTTTATCTTTGTGATCCTTACCGGACATCTCGGGCTGCGACTGTTCGGGTTAGTTCGTTAGGAATACGAGCGAGTAGACCAAAAGTACCGCAAGGTGCAGGCACTCGTCTTAGCCTGAAACCAAGTCGGCGCGCGTTAACCTTCATCGTTAATGACAATGCGCCAACTGCCCATATTTTGGGGTCAATTAGGGGTCAACGTTTGTAGCGCTTCAAAGCAAAACTGCCCTTTTTAACCACATTTTTTCAGTTCGAACAACGCGACTAAAACCGGGCACTAACGCTACCGCAGCCTATAACACTTTTGACCTGCCGCGAGATCTGAGCAGTAACTGGGCGCAACCGGAACGTCTGGTTTCGACCAATTGGCCCTAGAGGATCAGTATCCGTCCTGTCAGAGTGAAACTCGGAAACAAGGATCCGGGGTCTGAATAGGAGCCGCGGGCAATTTTAAAAGGAAAAGCACACGCCCAAAAAACGTATTGGGCTTTGGGGCGGGGAAAGACACATTCTTTTATCGGTATAGACACTCAGGCATGCTACAACTTGCGCGTAGGGGCTGGAAAAACACGCGCTATGAACGACAACGATCCCGACCGGTTGCTCACACGGATTTGGAAGACGCGTCTGATCTGGATTGAGGACCATCTCAAACGAAAATCTCCAATAGAGCCCTTGCTACGTCATGCCTTTCATCTGATCCAAATAGCACCGCTACAAATGCGCAGTCTCATAAGTGACGCGGCCGATGAACGCCAATACGAAGATGCCCTTGCCTCCGAGGACTGGGACAGAGCCATCCAACTTCTCTTGGGAGATCGCGTGTCCGTTTCACGTTTAACCCCCACTAGCGGAGCAATGGCGGTCATCGTTCGCGACGAACGCGCTTCAGGATCTGCCATTGGTGCGACTTTTCCCGAGGCAGCGCTTGGCGCTTGGGTAGCGCGGTTGCTCAAGGCTATAGTATAACAAAACACAGAGATTTGAACGAAATACAAAAAATTAGTAGTGCGCTTGAAATAGAGGCAGATCGGTCATTTTCGCCGCACTAAGGCGATCGAAAATATTCTCACGCAGCAAGGGCAAGCTGATTTCTTCCCAATCGCTTAGCCTCGTAAAGCGCACCATCTGCTGCGGCTAAAGCCAACTCAATATCTTTATTCTCGATAATAGCTGAAATTCCGCCGCTTACGGTTACGTGGATAGAGGAATCACCGAACTCGGTTGCTTCGCGTTCAATGGATTTGCGGAGGCGCTCACAGATTATCATTGCCTGATCGTCAGTAGAGTTGGTCAGTATTACTGCGAACTCTTCGCCGCCAAGGCGGCCTACAAAATCGCCCCCGCGAACTACCCTTGTTGCAACTCGCGCGAACGTTTTAAGTACTTCGTCGCCAGCGGCATGTCCGTAGCGATCATTGACTTGCTTGAAGCGGTCAATATCAAACACTGCAAGACAACTTTGGCCTGACACGACCGCCTGCTGCTCTATGAGTTTCGCGATCCCGCGGCGATTGAGCAATCCGGTCAACGGATCGGTCTGAGCCTCAGCCGCCAGCACTGCTTCTCGCGCTTTTCGATGTGAGACATCGCGGATTACACTGACGACCCCGGCCACCCTGCCGTCGTCGCCCCAGACGCCTTGAGTATGCGTTTCCATCCACGTTTCTAAGCCGTCGCTTCGGCAGACCCGAGAATCCACGATAATTGGGTTCTCGGGCGATTGTAACGCCTTAAGATGGGCTTGGCGAATCGCAGCCCGGTCCTCCGGATGAACTAACTCGAGTGCGAGCTTACCGATCAGATTTGTCGGCTCATAGCCACCGAGGGTCTTGACGGAGGGAGAAACGAAGCGAATGCGCCCATCAGTGTCAAGGTTCATTACCACATCGGACGACTTAGCCATAAGAAGGCGATAACGCGCCTCGCTGTCGCGTAGCGCTTCATGAACCTGCTTACGCCGAGCGAGATCGGCTGCAATAGGTATCACGGTGAGCACCGTGACCGCCAGATAGAATTGCAGGAACTGGAGGCGGGTGCCAAGATCATCGCCCATCAGTCCGATTGGCCCGAGGCCCGTTAGGGTGAAACCGCCACCGACGATAGACAGTATCGTGATCGAAAGCGCCGCGCCGAACCGCCCAAGCCTAAAGGTTGCTATGATCATGGGTAGAAATGGAAGGAACAAGAGAGGTAGATGGTTCTGCGCAAAGACCCAGAAAGCGGTGGCTGCTACCGAGCAAAGTGCCGCACTGGCCTCCAGTATGCGGACCCCGGACGCATTTTGACGCCAATATTTTACATCGCCGCGAAGCAACTGCGCGAAGAGCGGTGTGAACGCCAGCGCGCCAAGACCATGGCCCGCGACCCAATGCGTCCAGTTGATCCAGAACGGCTTGCCCGTTAACTGCGCAACAAATGCGCCCCCAAAAGCGGTGAGCATAGGAGCTATGATGCCGGCTCCCAAAATAAACACAAACATGGCATCCAGAGAATCAAACTTGGTCGCGCTTGGCTTCAAAACGCGCAGGAGAAGCGCGCCTAGCATCGCTTCTCCAACATTGATGAGTGCCAACGGAAGCGCGTAATCGATCCCAAACCCAAATAGCGCTGTCGCAACGAAGCTTGCTAGAGCACAGGCCAAGATAATCCTTGTCCAACTGCGGCGAGGAGTGATCGAGAGTTCCGCCAATAACCACGCATTCGCTATCCAGATGAACGCCACGCCGTTGCCGAACCGCGTGGTCGCAATCATTGCTGCGGCCATTGCGAAATATCCGAGCGCAATTGCCGAGATCCGAAATATTGAACCTGATCTATCGCCTTGCATAACGCAAAAATAAATAGCTATGGTTAAAATAGAACCGTCGCGAAAATGTGATTTTTACGTAGTTCGGGCCTCAAAATGGAGCAGATCGGCTTACGGTATAAGCTTGGCACGCCTTCATCGAAGATGGTCGATCCGCGCAAGATCTTTTGGTCGCAATTAGATGCTAGGGGCGATGCACCGTCGCTTGGGCCTCGAACTCAATGTGTCAGATCGGCCTCACGGTGGAAATGCCAGCCGTCGAATTTGAAGATGATGCTATCGCCAACCCTACTCGCTTATTTCGAGACACTCAGAGAAAAATAATAGACTTCGAGTTGCGACCCAAAGCCTCGATTACCTGAGGCCGATCTAATGGAAAAGCGGACCGCCCTCTTTCCGGCAGTGGGGAAATCCCTTTCATGTCCGGATTGAGCGCGCGTAGCCGACGCTCTGCTGACGCAGCAAAAAAGGAGCGATCTTCGGCGGTCATCTCAACCATGACATCAACCTCGGTGCTTACTTGCACCGCTGGTAGCTGGTTCAGAGCCCCGCGACACATCCTTGCCGCCAGGTGTGTGACCGCTCCGTTGAATCTGGCCTTTGTCTTCATCGTCAGCCTCACGCAGACGGGTCTGTTTAGGCTCGCCTGGAAAGTCCTCGATATCCCGTGGATCGTCCCCCGAATTCCTACGCTCACCTTCGCTCATGATTTTTCCTTTCGTGAAAAGCTTGCGCAAAGGGTACAGATCAAGCGTTCCAACGATTGAAAATGTTCCAAGAAAGAAAATGTTGCTGAGCTAGTTTCACATTCCCTGCATGAAAGCTGCCCGCCACGTCGGATCCCCCCGTCCGACCACCTCCACGCGCGGCGAGGCTCCCTTGCAACGAGAACACCTAATCCGCTCTGCCGCTTTCATGCAATTACCAGCAGCATTGAATAGCGCATGCTTCCATGCAGAAGCGAGAATGACCGGATCTGGGAGGTAGGCTTGCAGCACTTCAAACATTACCGAACGGCAGCTCCCGAAATACGCCGCCAACACCTCGAATGACTGGAGTTAGCGCGTTTGCCGCCAAATTGGGCAGTTCGGTAGTTCGGCAATGTTGTCCTACGAACGCATAAAGCAGATCCTAAGAGGTCGCTTCCGGCTTGGCACGCAGAGAAAGACAATACGCAACCGTGACTGTTAGCCCGGCAACTATCGCACCGCATCCGACGAGCACTGCTACATCAAATGGAGCAAACGCCCACAGCCAGCATAGACGACCCCGCTTAGAGCCATTGGCCAGCCACCCACCCGTGTGACGCGGCGTGCTGTGGCGCTTGGGGCAAAGGTCTTGGGAATCCGGTTGCCATACCAAGCGACCATAAGCCCCGTCGTCCCCATAACGAGACGCTGCACCGTATCGCCCTCGATATCGCCCTGTTGCCGTGCAAACGTGGCGACGAGCACCAATCCGATAAGCCCCCCTGCCCAGGCGAGACTACCGACAATTTCCTTGTTCATGGTGCGGTTTCCTTCTTGATTGACGGCGACGCTTCGTCTGTCCCGAGTGAATGGACGAAGCCCAGCAGGGCTTCTTCAAGCACCGAGAGCTTCAGATGATAGATTACGGATTTCCCAACCTTCTCGGCGTGGACCAAGTCAGCTTCTTTGAGCACAGAAAAGTGCGCCGACATTGTCGGCTTTGAGACGTTGAACTGCTCACTCAACGCGCCTGCGCTCATCGGTCCCTTACGCAGAAGATGCAGCACCTGTCGGCGCGTAGGATCGGAAAGCGCTTTAAATACGTGGCTCATAATGTGACATTTAGCTAACTGTCGAAGTGTATCAAGTATGGTACGGCGGCGATCGGCAGCTTGTCGGGTGACGACGTAGATCGCTCAATGTCGGACAAGGGGGCGCGGAGCAGACCGACATAAGCTGGGCCGGTTGCCGAATGTCTTCTTTCGGCACCCAAGCCGCGAAAGTTGCCATGCAAATATCGCCCCATCATGAGTTTTTCGAGAAACGATTCTATAATAGAAAGGCTGTCATTCCCGTGGCGGATCGATGAGTTTTTCTAACAGAAGCAGGGCCCTTTCGAGCTGACGGCGATCACCCTTGGTGAGTGCTTTAATATGCTCGGCAAGCGGCTCAATTCTTCGCGCTTGTCCGGCCTCCCACATCTCTCGACCCGCCGGAGTTGCATGAATTATTGTCCCGCGACGGTCCTTTGGGTCGGGGTCTCGACGAACAAGACCGCGATCAACCAAGCTATCGATCGTCCGGGTGATCGTCGGCCTTCGGACTTGCTCATATCGGGCCAGTCGCGAGGGTGTGATTCCGCCGGAATGGATGACAACTGCCATGGCGGACGCTTCTGGACCGGACAGCGAAGGGGCCTGGTCGGCTGCGCGCAACCAACGCGTCAGACGGGTAGCCAATACGGAAAGGTTTGTCGCCAAAACGCGGGATGCAGCATCAGTCATTTAATTAGCCTAGACTAACCTTATTCTCACATCTACAGCTTTCAGAATGAAAGCCTCCAATTCAGCAAGCCGCCTTTGGCTAGCCGGCCCGGCTGCGGCCGCCCTCTTTGCTCTTAGCTTGGTTGGTTTCGCCGCGATGCGATCGGATGGGTATTCGCATGCGACCAAGGCGGTGAGCGAGCTGGGCGCAATCGGGGCTCCATTCGCCTTGGCATTTAACATCGTCGGCTTCATCCTGCCTGGTGTCCTGATCGTCGTCTTCGCGTCTCGATTGATACAACAAGACGAGAGCAACCGCAGCGGCCCTATCCTGCTTGCGATGTCGGGAACATGCCTAGCTCTAGCAGGTCTGGCGCCGGCTGACATGTTCGATGATGAAGCCTTCACTACGATATTGCATGCAACCGGGGCGATAGGGTCAGGGGTATTCTGGGTTTGCGCTCTTTTTTGGGTAGGCCCACTTTTGCGCGAACGGTTCGGACTGAAAACCTGGGGACGTGTGACGCCATGGTTCAGTCTGTTCCTCCTAGCTAATGTCGGTTGGCAAGTGTCATTTCGTATGACTGGTCTGGTTATGCCAGGGTGGGGCCAACGCATTGCATTTTTCGGCTTTTTTCTCTGGTTTGCTGTGACGGGTGTGCTTTTGTGGCGCTACGCTTCGCATGAGCGTCGAAAAGCGGGTATGGGCGTATGAGCGCGCAGTATGACCGCATCGGTGGCACGTATGCCCACACCCGGAAGGCCGATCCGCGAATCGGCCGGCTCATTGCGGCAGCGCTCGGCGATGCGAAGACCGTCGTCAACGTTGGGGCTGGAACGGGTTCTTATGAACCGATCGATCGTGACGTCACTGCGGTCGAACCTTCTGAGAAAATGATATCGCAACGACCGTCGTCGTCGGCTTCCGCAATATGCGCATCAGCTGAGAGCCTGCCGTTCGATGACGACAGCTTCGATGCAGCGATGGCGATCCTGACGATCCATCATTGGAGCGATCAGGAGAAGGGGCTTAAAGAACTCAAGCGTGTAGCCAGAAACCGCGTGGTCATTTTAACGTTTGACCCTGACGCTCGCCCATGGCCGACGCGATATTTCCCAAAACTCGTCGAACTCGATGCTGGAGCGATGCCGAGTATAGGCAGCCTGACGCGGCTCCTAGGAAAGAGCGAGGTCCGGGTCGTCCCAATCCCACATGACTGTCAGGACGGCTTTCTTTATGCATATTGGCGTCGACCCGAAGCATATCTCGATGAAAGGGTGCGATCGGGCAGTTCATCCTTCTGGAAGATCGGCGATGTCTCGACAGGGATCAGCAATCTAAGTGCCGACCTTCAGACTGGCGCTTGGCATCGTCGCTATTCGGATCTGCTGGATCAGGAAACCTACGATGCGGGGTATCGCCTAATCGTAGTCGAACTCTAAAGTCCGCTGACTTTGTAAAGGGGGAGGCACAACATGCTCAGCCTTTCAGTAGCTCGCACTGGATCCGTGTTTCGCGACGGGCTCCGGATTTGGCTGCTGGCACCCATTATTCCCGCCCTGATCGTCCTCCCGGAATTTGCTCAGCATGTCGCAGAGATACAGATCGGAATGTTCGATAGTCGCGACGCTGGACGGGCTTTGGCGAACGATCCTACGCGCTGGGCATTCGGCTATGCCAAGCTTACAGGACTGCTTCTCGCAATCCTTGCCACGGTTCGGTTTTGGAGGGCAGCCAAAAACGGAGGTCACTGGTGGGACCTGCGTCCGATCGCTTGGAGAAACCTTCTTATCGCGGTTGTTTGGATTGCATTGACGGGCCTACCGGATCTTCTGTTGGAAAGCGGGATCGGCGAACAGATCACCGGACTGATCAATATAGCTTTGGGGCTCGCGACATTGCCGCTACTTGTTCTCTTGGTTCATGGATTGTCCGGCAACCGCGATGCGAGTCTGCGAAGCGTCTTTCATCATGATTGGCTCGCCGCTGTTCGTGTGGTCGCTTTTACAGCGACAGTTTGGATACCCCTGCCGAATCTGCACGGCAAAAACCATGACTGGGCATCCGGTGCGCCGGATGCTCTTGTTTGGATTTTGATGATATTTGACAGCATCGTCGTTGGATTTCTCGCTACGCTCGCTGGAACGGCAATCCACCACGGGGCCCTTCCATTGCGAACACAACATACAGCCTCACCGGAAGTATCGCCAACGGCGGGTTAGTCGGAAACTGGGCCGTTTACGGACCGTCCGCTTCCGTCCTAAATCCGGTGAAAGCAGACGAACCAACTAGCCCAGCCGGGCAATCGTAACCATGCGCACGAGATCGGAGAGGGTCTTCGCCTGCATCTTCATCATCGCATTGGCGCGGTAGACTTCGACAGTTCGTGGGCTGATGTCGTGATCGAAGGCGATCACCTTGTTGGCCTTCCCGTCCACAAGGCCATCGACCACCTCGCGCTCCCGCGTGGAGAGCAGAGCGAGACGGTCGAGCACTTCGCGGCGTTCGTTTTGTATCTGCTCATCGCCGGTGCTCTCTATCAGAGCCTTGCGGATGGCCGCGAGTATGGCCTCGTCGTCAAACGGCTTCTCGATAAAGTCCGCAGCGCCAGCCTTCATCGCTTGAATGGCCAGGGGCACGTCGGCGTGACCGGTGATGACAATCACCGGCACCGCCGCATCGCGCTCCTTCAGCTTCTTGGCCAGTTCGACACCGTTCGTGCCGGGCATGCGCACGTCGGTCACCACGCAGGCGCCGGAAAGCGGAGGTGCGGATTTCAGAAAAGCATCGGCCGAGGCGAACGAGCGAACACGGATTTCGGCGACGTCGAGAAGAAATTCCAGCGAATGCCGCGCGCTCTCGTCGTCGTCGATTACATAGACGATCGGGTTACTGGCACCACTACTCTCCATCGTATAGTTCCTCGGTTGCAACGCGCTGGACCGTAAAGCCAAACTTCGCCCCGCTGCCGGGAGCTGGCCGGGCCCAGATACGCCCGCCATGAGCCTCGACGATCGTGCGCGAGATCGAAAGTCCCACGCCCATACCGGTGCGCTTGGTTGAGATGAAGGGCTGAAATAGCCGGTCGGCGACTTCGGGATCGATGCCGGGACCGGTGTCGGTTACCGATACCTGTGCCATGTCCTCGACGTCGGCTTGTTCGATCACAATCGTCAGATTACGTTTCGAAGAATCTGAGTCCGCCATCGCATCGACAGCATTTCGCACAAGGTTGAGCACGACCTGCTGGATCTGGACCTTGTCGACCAGCACCAGATCGATTGCGGGGCTGAACTTATACTGCACTCGGATGCCATGCTCCTTGGCACCCACGAGCGCGAGAGCGCTGGCTTCCTCGACAAGCTTCGGCAGGCTCTCGATTGTGCGTTCGGTTTCGCCGCGGGCGACGAAATCGCGCAGCCGTCGGATGATGTCACCGGCCCTGAGCGCTTCCGCGGCGGCGCGGTCGACGGCTTCCGCTACGCGCTCGTGCTGCACCTCTTCTCGCATAAGAAGCATCCGGCTGCCCTTGAGGTAATTGGCGATCGCCGAGAGCGGCTGGTTGATCTCGTGCGCAAGCGCAGACGCCATTTCACCCAAAGCGGTAAGCCGCGAGACGTGCACCAGCTCGCTTTGTAATTCCTGCAATCTTGCTTCGGCCTGCTGGCGCTCGGTCAGGTCTCGGATGAACCCGGTGAAGAAGCGCTGCCCTTCCGCCTGCATCTCGCCCACCGCGAGTTCGATCGGGAAGGTCGAACCGTCCTTGCGCTCGCCGACGACCACGCGACCCTTGCCAATGATCCTCCTCTCGCCGGTGCGATAGTAGCGCTCGAGATAGCCGTCATGCGCGCTGCGGTAGGGATCGGGCATCAACACCTTGACGTTCTCTCCGGCCACCTCTGCCGCATGCCATCCGAACATCCGTTCGGCCGCAGGACTGAAATCGCGGATCAATCCGGATTCGTCGATGACGATCATCGCATCTGGCACGGTGTCGAGGATCGATTGCAGATGGGCTTCACGCCGCGCGAGAGCGACGGCGGCGGTTTCAGTTTCGATCCGCGCGCGTTGAAACCATTCGCCGCCGATGGCCACGGCCAAGCCGATAAGCACGAAGGCTGCGGCGGCAATCAGGCTTCCGCCCTCGATCGGTCCGCTCAGCGCATCGCACCAGAGACCGGCGGTAGCGCCCACCACGGCCGCTAGGCTACCTGCCCGCATCCCGGAAAGTGCGCTCGCGACAACCACACCGGGAACGAAGAAGATGAATGTGGCCCGCTGACCGAGTTCGTCGGCTGCCAGCAGGCGGACCGCCACGCCCGCCGCTATAGCGAGCAGCGCCAGTAACAGCGCGGTCGAAAACGACAGGCGCGGCAGGAAGCGGCTGACAAAGCTGGTGCGCCCTACCTCCGGTAAGGCCCTTAGGGTGCTTGGCGTAGGGTGATCATCCAAATTTCGTGGTCCGGTGCATCGGCGTAGAAGGAGGGCATCAGCGGCGCTCCAACAACATTTGCCGCAAGCGGAGAAGTTTCAATGACTGCACCCTTCATCGATCTCGGTGTCCACCACAACCCCCGCGGCGTGTCGGATCGGATTGCCTTCGGCTTCACCAAGGCGCTGCGCTGGTGTGCCGATACTTTCTTTGCCGAGCGTTACGGCCACCGTGCCGTCGTGCTCGAAACGGTTGCGGCCGTGCCGGGCATGGTCGGGGCGACGATCAACCATCTCGCCTGCCTGCGCCGCATGTGCGACGACAAGGGCTGGATCAAGACGCTCATGGACGAAGCCGAAAACGAGCGCATGCACCTCATGACCTTCATCGAGGTCTCGCAGCCCACCTGGTTCGAACGCGCGGTGATCATCGGCGTGCAATGGGTGTTCTACCTGTTCTTCTTCGCGCTCTATCTGATCAGCTCGAAGACCGCGCACCGTGTCGTGGGCTACTTCGAGGAAGAGGCGGTGATCAGCTACACGCACTATCTCGCCGAGATCGACGAGGGTCGCAGCCCGAACGTGCCCGCGCCCGAAATCGCCAAGCGCTACTGGGGTCTCCCTGAGGATGCCACGCTGCGCGACGTCGTGCTGGTGGTGCGCGCCGACGAAGCCCACCACCGCGACGTCAACCACGGCTTCGCCAATGAGCTTGCGGGTCTGCCGGTCGGCCAGGTCGCCGAATGCCCGCCGCACGTGACGCTTGAACCCAACTGGAAGAAGGCCGCCTGATCCAGGCTGCTGGCGAGGAGGACGGAAGATGGTCAATCAAGCCAAGATCCTGTTGCTGGTCGAAGATATCTCCGTCCTTTCCGCGCTGCGTTTCTCGCTCTCGGTCGAAGGGTTCGAAATCGCCGACGGGATTGCGAAGGAGGGCGACCTTTCCACGGCGGCCGCACTGGTCATCGACGAATGCTACGCCGGAGACGGTCTTGTCGCTCTCGATGGGTTGAAGAGACAGGGCTGCTGCGCGCCGGCAATAATCCTTGCGACCAATCCTACTGTCAAGCTGCGAGCCCGTGTCGCTGCCGCAAACGCCGAGCTGATCGAAAAGCCGCTTCTGGGCGACGAGCTGAGCAGTGCGATCCGCGTCATCTTCGAAACACGAAAGGCGGCCTGACGTGACCACCGATCTTCCCGACGGCATCAAGCCATACAAACGCACGGCAACTTTCAGCGAAGACACCGTGCCGGCAGGTCTGCTGGCTGAGCATTCCACCAAGGAGGGCGTCTGGGGTCTCATCCAAATCGAGGAAGGCAAGTTGCGATACGTCGTCACCGATCCGCGCCGCGCCTCAACCGAAATGCTGCTCACGCCCGAATGCGAACCCGGCGTAGTCGAACCGACGATCCTTCACCGTGTCGAGCCGGTCGGAGCGGTGCGGTTTCATGTGCAGTTCCTGCGCGCTGCAGACGCAACACCTTTCGCCGAGAAAGACGAGGGAGGCGCGCATGACCAGCGCTAACATCCGTTCGCATCCGGCCGATCCCGACACCAGTTCTTTCGCGCAGCAAAAACGCTCTGAAAAGCGCGCAGCGGCCGAGGAAATCGGGATTGACGCGGCGTTTATCGATCGCCTGGTCGAAGCATTCTACGCTAAAATCCGTGAGGATGACCTTCTCGGCCCGATCTTCGCCGAACGCATTGCGGATTGGTCGCCGCACCTAGCCAGAATGAAGGGTTTCTGGCGCTCGGTGCTCCACAATAGCGGCGAGTTCTCGGGCAATCCCATGCTCAAGCACCTTGCTATTCCAGGTCTCGAGCTCCGGCATTTCTCGCGCTGGCTCGAGCTCTTCTACGAAACGCTGCGGGAAGCAGAAGGGCATCCCGCAGCGACCGATCTCGTTGGCGCGCGGGCGAGGATGATCGCCGACAGCTTGCTGACTGCCATCGAAATGCGCCGCGACGGACTTGCCGGAGGGCGCGCAGGAAAGGACCTACCCCATGCCTGATTCTTCGGACGCAATCCAAAGCGCCACTGCCGGAGTCTCTCGATGCACTGCCCGACGTGCTGGTTCCGATTCCCGCGCTCGAGGCCAACGACAACGAAGCGCCGAGACAAGCACAGCAGCCCGAGTCCCGCATGTTCGAACTGCCCGCATCGGTATGGCGGGCGATGATTGCCTGCTACGCGATCTTTCTGATTGCGCTGCTTGGTGCGACCGGCGGCGCTCACGCCGCGTTCGCGATCACAATCTCGGCGATCTACGTCACCACGTTCTTCGAAACCGCCCGTGTGATGCTATGGCAAGCCCCGCCGCAACCGCGCAGCGTTCTCGATCGTCCGGGCACTGTCCTGCAAACTGCCTACGGACCGCTGGCGCGCAAGGAAGTTTATGGCCAAGTGCTCATAGTTCCGGCAGCCGTCGCCTTTTTCGGGATAGGTATCAGCGTCATCAGTGCGGTCGTAATGTAAGAATATCAGCCGACGCATCGCAAAAAACCACTGCCTGCTGTTACTTCTCCTTGCGAACTTGATCGCTGCCATCCTCCTGTTCAAGATGACCGAAATGCTTCAGCGGCGCCATGATCCACAGCGTCGCGACGGTTATGACAGAAAGCATGATCGCAACATCAAGGCTGCCAAGACCAACCGCCGCGCCGATAGCACCGGTAATCCAGAGGCTGGCGGCCGTGGCGGTGCCCTTGACCGAATCCTTGAGGCGCAGAATGGCCCCGCCACCGATAAACCCCATGCCGGTTACCAGACCTTCGACAATGCGAGCCATCGCCTCCGGAGTATCTGCAGTCATGGATTCCGCTGCCTAGATAAACCCGCAACTGGCAACAGCGACGAGCGGGAAGGTCCGAAGCCCCGCACTCCTTTCCGATTTTTCCCTGTTCCAGCCGATCGGGAACGCCAGAAGATAGGCTAGGCCCATTGCGACCAGGTGAGGCATGATGTCGAAATGGTCAGGCCTCAGAAACTGTTCAAACATCCCAAAATCCGCAGCATTTTAGGAACTTAAGCAAAATCAGCGAAGAAGTTCCGCGCCACGATCATACGCAAGGAAATATGTTCTAAGCCCTCAGGGCGTGCCTCTCGGGCTCCGGGGCCAACGGAACATGGTTGAACCGACGTTGCCATCCATTTCGGAACTTGAACTCGCCTGAGACGCAAGGGTCAGGTCGCTCCTAAAGGAACGCCCACCCATCCTTTTATCCGGCGCATTACGGCCACGGTTCTTACGGTCTCGATCTTGAGTTCTCCATCGGCCAACTCGTCTGCCAGATTGGTCCAGAACTCCATGTCCGGAACCAGGAAACGAACCAGAAAATCGTAGCTCCCGCTCACCTGATAAGCCTCGATTGCTTCGGGGATGTCGGCAAGCGCCTGTTCGATCCTTCGCGTGCTTGCAGGATCGTGTGCCGAAGCAACAATCTCTGCGAACACGGTAAGATTAGGACCCAGCTTGGCTGCATCGACCTGGGCCTTGTAGCCCGTGATGACTTCTTCTTTCTCCAGCCTGCGAAGACGCGCGAGACAAGCACTCGGTGAAAGAGCCACCGCCTCGGAAAGACGCTGATTGGAAATCCGGCCATCGCGCTGAAGGATATCGAGGATTTTGCGGTCGATTCGGTCAAGCGAGGGTTTCTGCGGCACATTCGTCTCCTTTCCGCAGATTCTATTGCGCAGGGCGAAAACTTCGAAGGGAAATACGGCTTTCCAGCCTCTATATTTGCAGTCGAAGCGCCGCAAGATCTGCGGCGCTCGTTTTTTGGGCTAGTGAGACAGGAAGTCGGCATGCAGCGACTGCACATCCCCCGTGGTATCGTTCCCGAGCTCGCTCTGCTTGCTGCATCGGTGCTTTGGGGCGCGAGCTTTCTCGCGACCAAGATCGGCATGGAATTTACAGGGCCGCTCGGCTTTGTCGCCCTACGCTATCTGATGGCAACCGTTGCCTTCGCGCTGGTCCTGCCGCGTGCGACCCGCGGAATTGGTGCCACCGAAATGGTTGCCGGTATCGTCGTCGCTGCCACTGCGTGCATCGCATATGGCGCACAGGCCTATGCGCTGCAAACCACGGACACTGGGCGCGTAGCATTTCTTTCCGCACTCTACGTGCCACTTGTTCCTGTGCTTCAGCTGCTGTTTTTTCGCCAACGCGCTGCTGCCGGGATCTGGATCGGAGTTGTCCTTGCATGTCTCGGTGTAGCCATCATGTCGGGCCTGTCGCCAGCCGATATCACCCTTAGCTACGGCGATACACTTTCGATCGTTGGCGCCGTTGCAATCGCAGTAGAGGTCGTCATCCTTGGATATTACGTGCGCCGGGCCGATCCTCTGCGGATCGCGTTCGTGATGATGGCCACCACCACGCTTCTGTGTGCTGCCTTCGCGCTCGCCACAGGGGAGCCAATGCCGGTTGCTTCGCCGATACTGTTCTGGGTGGTCGTGGGCTATGGTATCGCTACCGCCTACATCCAGTTCGCGATGAGCTGGGCCCAGGCCCGGGTCGATTCCTCGCGTGCCGCAATTATCTACGCGCTCGAACCAGTCTTCGGTGGGTTGTTTGGCTATGCGGCGGGCGAAATCTTCGGCCTGTCCGACGTGGTCGGTGCGCTCGTTATCCTAGCCGGCGTGATCATCGCTTCACTGCCGCGGCTGGTGGACAGGCTCCTCATGCGCAGACCGGTCAGGACGCCTGTTCGGTTGGCCGATCGGCCCATGACGGAAACCTCGCCATGATCTCGTCTGTGAGAATGGTCGGCATCACAGCGATGTTTTATATCTCGGGGTGCGCGGGCGTCCCGAGGTCAACGGAGCCGCTCGTCGGAGCCTGGATCGTCGAAGACATCGCCGGGCGCGGGATCATCGATTGTTCCCGTATCGAACTGGTCCTGGAACATGACGAGCAGCTTTCTGGCTCGACAGGATGCAATCTTCTTCTCGGCCGATACCGCGTCGATGGCTCGGTCATGACGATCGACGTCGCAACGACGACGCGTAAAGTCTGCCCTGAAGCGCTGATGTATCAGGAACGGGTCTTCCTAGGAGCCATTAAGTCGATCGATAGCTACCGCTTCGACCCGACCGGTGCCCTCGTGTTGCAGGACGGCAACCAGCCGTGGGTTTTGGCGCAATCCCACAAGAGACGACCATGAAACCCAACCCTATTAGCTCGATCTTGCGGCGTTTCCTTGTTCACGCAGTCGCGGTCATGGCTCTTCTTGCCGGGGCGACAGTTGCGCAAGCCCAGCTTCCGACGCCTGAGCCTTCCGAAACAGCGCAAACTGAAGCTCCCGTAGACACATTCGAAAGGCAAACTCCGCGCTCCAGCGTAACAGCGCTGCTGAATGCGCTTGCCGCCGAGGACTACGAACGGGCCGCGCGCTATTTCGCCGGCACTCCCGATCCGGCCACGCTGCCCCTAGACAATGAAGGCTCGCAAGCGACCGACGCGTCGGAAGGACTGGCTCAAGGTGCAGATCTCGCTCGAAAATTGAAACTCGCGCTCGACAGCGGGGGGATGCTTCGACCCTTTGCCGTGCTTTCCAACGCTCCCGATGGCAACTTGGAGGACGGACTCGATCCCCTCCTGGAGCAAGTCGGCACGTTCCAGCTCGAAGGTTCCGAGCAGCCCATTATCCTGCAGCGCGTCGCCGTAGGGGAACGGGACTTACTGCAATGGCGAATTTCGCCGGAAACAGTGTCGGCTCTCGAAGATTGGACACCTTCGCCTGAGGTCGCGGAACAAAACGAGGAAAAGGCGATCGAAGTCGCCGGCGCGCCAGTCCTCGACTGGCTTTTGTTGATCGGCGTAGCGGTCGCGCTTTTCGCAGCGCTACGCCTGCTCGCTGCTGCAATTATCTCGGTCCTGCGGCGACTCATTCCCGAACACAGCAGCAGCACCGTCTTTCGTTTGATCCACGCCGCTCTCCCACCGCTCGCGCTCTACGTGGCGACAATCGCCTTCTTCTATGTTGCAGGCACCATGGAGGCCTCGATTATCGCTCGCCAGCAGCTGCTGCGCGGCGCAGGTATCGCGGCCTGGCTTTCCCTTGGCTGGTTTTTGTTCAGGCTGATCGATGCTGTCGCGCGGATGGCGAGCGAACGGATGAACCGCGCGGAGCGGCGCCAGGCCGCATCGGTCATCACGCTGCTGCGGCGGATCGCCAAGCTCACATTGCTCATCATGATCTTCATCGGCGTGCTCGACACGTTCGGTGTCGACGTAACCACCGGTATCGCTGCTCTCGGCATCGGCGGGCTCGCCTTGGCGCTCGGCGCGCAGAAAACGATCGAGAACCTGGTCGGGTCTGTAACGATCATCGGAGATCATCCGGTGCAGGTAGGCGACGCTGCCCAGATCGGCGATACGTTCGGCACGGTCGAGGATGTCGGCATGCGCTCGACCCGTGTGCGCACAATCAACCGGACGCTGGTAACGATCCCCAACGGATTTCTTGCCGGCGAAAAGATCGAGAATTTTTCCGCTCGCGACCAGTTCCTCTTCAAGCACGTGATTGGGGTCAGCTACGACACGGATGCCGAGAAGATGAGCGAGGTTCTGGCCGGGTTCCGGACAATCCTGGCGGAAAACGATCATGTCCTCGAAGAAGATGCTCGCGCACGCTTCATAGGTTTCGGCGAAAGCGCACTCAACATCGAGATCTTCGCATATTTTCGAACTGCATCGTTTGCGGAGTCACTCGAGATGCAGGAGGATCTGCTCCTCGCGCTGATGCGGAAACTGAAAGAACTCGGCGTGGAAATCGCCTTCCCCACTCGCACGCTTCACATCGACGCTTACGGCTCGGCCAACGGCCGCTTGGCGCCGATCTCAACCGCCCGCCCAAATCAGCAGGGTAACAAGGAGAATGACGGTGAAATGTAACTTGCTGTTAGCATCGGTTGCCCTCGCCATGAGCTTGAGTGCATGTGCCACCATTCAGCCCGCTGCAGAAAGCGGTGAGGTCGTCCTGGTAGAAAGAATTACCGGCGCACTGTCCTATCGCGAGCGCATCGCGCTGCCCCCCGAAGCGCAGGTGGAAATCGTTGTTTCCGACATCACCCTCGGTCGCAACCAGGAGCTCATCCTCTCGCGCACGATGAACACGATCGGACAGGCATCGCCGCCGATCCCGTTCTCGATTGACGTGTCGAAGCTGAATTTGAGCGACGGCCCGCTCTACGGCCTGCGAGCCTTCATCCGCGAGCCCGATGGCACAATCCTGTTCCGCATCAGTGAACCTTTCCTGCTCGATCTTCGCAGCGACACCGTCGATATCGGCGACATAAGGGTATCGATGACATCGCCAGACGATCCCGGCCTTGCCGGTATTCCTGACCTGCAGGACGGCGAATGGCGTGTAACCCAGATCAGCGGCGATGTCGTGGCGCAGATCTCCGCTCCTACGATGACCTTCACGGCCGATGGTCGCTTGTATGGTTCCACCAGCTGCAACCGCTTCAGCAGTTCATATGGCCTCGATGGCAACTCGCTCGAGGTTGGCAATGTCGCTGCGACGAAGCGCGCCTGTGAAGCCGGATTGATGCAGCAAGAGCGCCGTTTCCTCGATGCCCTTTCTCTGATCGAGAACGCATCGCTCGAAGCTGGGGGTTTTCTCGTCCTCTCCGGCAATGGCCAGCGCCTTGTCGCAGTCCTCAACTAAGGATTATCCGATGTTGAAGAAATTCCGAAGTCGCGCCACTTGAAATTACCATGTCGAAATCGCACTACCTTTTTATGACACTGGTCGATCATGGTCTCGGGGTGATGGTTCCGGCAGGCAGCAGCACCGCGCGCCTGTATCCCTAGAGCGCTTCGGGCGTTCTAGGGATGTGCGCCACGCTGCAACTTCCAGCATCGATGTTTTCCAAGCCCAAGGCGATAACGAGCCCGAGGCATGCTCGCTTCATTTGCGAGACCGGAGCCAACAGTGTTCTTCTCCCGCTTTACCGTGCTCGGCCTCTGTCTGGCTGGCCTCCTGTTTGCTCTCACGAGGCTTAGCGACGCATGGGCATTGCCAGTTCTCGCAATTTTCTCGTGTCTATGTCTCTTGGGCGTCATCGACCTTATCCAAACGCGGCATGCGGTGCGCCGGAACTATCCGATCATCGGACGCCTGCGATGGGCTTTCGAGAAGATAAGACCGGAAATTCGTCAATACCTGATCGAAGGCGATGACGATCAGACGCCCTTCTCGAGGGCGCAGCGCTCCTTGGTCTATGCTCGCGCAAAGGACGAGGTTAGCGACCGTCCGTTCGGAACGCTCTCTGACGTCTACAAGAACGGCTACGAATTCATTTCGCATTCCACAAAGCCCAAGCCGTTGGCAGATCCCGACAGCTTCAGAGTGCCGATCAGGGGAAGCGACGCGCGCGATCCCTACATGGCCTCGATCTTCAACATCTCCGCGATGAGCTTCGGCTCCCTGAGCGCCAACGCTATCCGGGCGTTAAACGAGGGAGCCAAACTCGGCGATTTTGCGCATGACACTGGCGAGGGAGGGATCAGCCCCTACCACCGTGAGAATGGCGGCGACCTTATCTGGGAAATTGGCAGCGGCTATTTCGGTTGTCGAACCGAAAAGGGACGCTTTGACCCGGTGCGCTTCGCTGACAATGCTGCCGACCCGCAGGTCAAGATGATCGAACTGAAGCTGAGCCAGGGTGCCAAGCCCGGTCACGGCGGCATCCTTCCCGGCGAGAAAGTCAGCCCTGAGATCGCTGCTACACGCGGTATTCCGGTAGGCGTCGATTGCATTTCCCCTGCCGAGCACTCGGCATTTTCCACACCGCTTGAGATGATGCAGTTTCTCGCTCAGCTCCGAACCTTATCGAAAGGCAAGCCAGTCGGTTTCAAGCTGTGCGTCGGACACCCATGGGAGTTCATGGGAATGGTCAAGGCGATGCGCGAAACGGGGATCTTTCCCGACTTCATCGTCGTCGATGGCGCAGAAGGCGGAACCGGGGCGGCCCCGGTCGAGTTCGCCGACAACCTCGGCATGCCGATGCGCGAGAGCCTCCTGTTCGTCCACAATACACTCGTAGGTGCCGGGGTTCGTGACCGGATAAAAATCGGCGCGGCCGGCAAAATCGTCAGTGCGTTCGACATCGCTGCGGTCCTAGGGCTGGGTGCCGACTGGACCAATGCGGGGCGCGGCTTCATGTTCGCGCTCGGATGCATCCAATCGCTTTCCTGCCATACGAACCGCTGTCCGGTCGGCGTTGCCACGCAGGACCCCTTGCGCCAGCGGGCCCTGGTCGTGCCTGACAAGGCAGAGCGGGTTCGGCGCTTTCATCGCAATACGTTGCGAGCGCTCGCGGAAATGACTGCTGCTGCCGGTCTCTCGCACCCATCCGAGCTTGGACCGCACCATCTAGTAAGACGTGTCTCTCTGACCGAAATCCGGCTCTTCTCCCAGCTTCATATTTTCCTCGAGGACGGCGAGCTGCTTTCAGGAACGCATGACCGGGATTTCTACAGCGCCGCCTGGAAACTCGCACGCGCCGACCGGTTCGAGCTGGCAGCGTGAAACTGATTTTCCATATCCTGACGGCTGTTCTTGCAGCCCTTCTTCACTCGCAGGGTGCCGCAGCGGATCAAGGTGGCACCGCGCGGGATTCGACCGCATGGAACATATCGCAAGCTACCGCCTGTTACGATACCGGTCCTGGGCGTGGTGCCGAACTCTCGGCAGATACCGAACTGGGCGCTTCGGCCGATGGACCCGCCGGACCGTGCGGAGTGCTGGCCTTGGTTCGTCAGGCGCACGCATGGGAACGCAATGAGGAGGTCCGGCAATCCTACCACCGGATGGCCGACGCACCTGCGGAATGGTAGCTTCCCCCTCCGGCCGGCCCTCCATTTTCCTGACACTCTGGACCTTTTTAGCGGACTTTCGTCCGCATCCAACAGTCAGGACATTCAATGGAAACCGAAATGCAACGCGGTGCGATCCGCGACGAACGGCGTGCATACGCCAAGGCCTTGTTGGCCCGATACCCCGACCTGCCGATTGATCAGCTCAACGATCTTCTGCGATGGTTCCGCAAGGAGGCAAGCGCGCTCGATGTCGGATTGATTTCGATGGATGACGAGGTGTCGCAGCAATATGCCTTGTTGAAGCGCGACGAACTCGATCGGTTCGCGATGCCCGATATCGTCTTCATGCTGCTGTTCTGGTCGGCGATGTGCGCCATCATCGGCGGTATCGGTTATCTGGGTAGTTGATATGTGGAAGGGCCCGAAGCGAGAATCCCTTCGTTCCGGGCTCATACCCCGTCGCCCGATCCTGCCAGCTAACAAGCCATTGCAGCCCCTTGCGAAACGTTCCTGTCTATGCCCCGTTTGATAGGAAGAACGACATCGTCCCAACGCAGGAGCGCATCATGGCGAAATACGCAGTCGGAGATCATGTCAGCTGGAATTCCGAGGCAGGAAGAGTCAGCGGAACAATCTCTAAGGTTCACGAATCGGATTTCGACTACAAGGGTCATACGCGGCGTGCCTCGAAGGACGAGCCTCAATACGAGATCGAAAGCGACAAAACCGATCATGTGGCAGCCCACAAGGAAGATGCGCTGACAAAGCTGAAAAGCTGATGCCAACCGTTTTCACGATCGGCCATTCCAATCGGGATGCGGACACTGTCATTGCCATGCTGAAAACAGCAGGAGTGGACATGCTGGCCGATGTTCGGGCTTTCCCCCGCTCCCGCGCCAATCCCGCATTCAACATCGATTCCTTCCCCGATCTGCTCGATGAGCACGACATCGCCTACGGACACTTCGATAAACTCGGCGGCAGAAGGAAACGACAAGATGATGTGGATCCGGCGCTGAACGGATACTGGCGCGTCCAGAGCTTCCATAACTACGCCGACTATGCGTTGAGCGGCGACTTCCAGTCGGCGATCAAGGACCTCGTTAACCTAGCGGATAATTGTCGCGTGGCGTTGATGTGTTCCGAGGCGGTCTGGTGGCGATGCCATAGGCGTATCATCGCCGATCATCTCATGGCTCGCGGTCATGAAGTTATCCATTTGATGGCTCCCGATCGTCAGGAACGGGCAAAGTTGACGGATGGAGCCGTTGTCAGCGGATCAAGCGGAGTCGTCTATCCAAGCTCGGAATACCGTGAGGAGCCGAACGAGCATATCCCATTATGCCGATACGAAAGGCTCGCGACCCGCGAGAACGAACTTCGTGCCCGTCACGCGGATCAGTCTACCCGCTCGAGCAGCTCCTCCGACGAGACGATCTGGTAAAGATCTCTGTCGATCTGTCGGACAGGCTCATCATCGGAAGTTCGCCAACCGATGGCGCCCACACGGCGACGCTCGCCGCGCTCAGATTTCGAAACGGCGATGTGGCGATACTGGATGACTTCGACCGGCCTGTCCGCATCGCCGCGGCAGGACATATTGGACATTGTTTCTTCAATTACATCGGCTTCGGCGGGCGTTGAAGCAGTCGGAAGCTGACTTGCCGACTTGCTTCGCTCGATCGTCACAGAATCTGCGCATCCGGAAGCGAACCGATATCTTCCATCGTCATCTCCGACGAAAGATCGGTGTCATTGCCACGGGTCGTCACGGTCAGACCGTCAATCGGTATCGCGACGTAACGATCAGGATCGCTGTCCTCGACTTCTATAAGAAGTTCGGTCGCATTGCCGTCGGCATCTTTCGTCACGGCTTCCACGTCACCCAATTCGGTTCCGTCGGCGGCCAGGATTTCAGCATCGAGCAACTGGCGTTCAGTCAGACCGAGTGCCACCGGGGTGTCGCCGGACTCCTGCGCGCTCTGCTCGGCTTGTTCTTCAATACGGTCTTCGACCTGGTCTTCCTGATCATTGCAGGCGGAGAGGAGGAGAGCGAATCCGAGAAGCAGGGGGGCGAACTTGTTCACGTTGATCTCCATTATTATCTATCCGTCACGCTAACGGATGCGGCTGCTCCTGTGTTCCGTTAAGGGTTCGCGATGAGCGCCAGCATGGAGGCTTCGTCGGGCCGTGCGGCGACACGAATATCCATTCCTTGCTTCCCCTCGAAAGGAGCCGCGGCTGCATCGGAGATGCAATAGACGATGCCTCTGAAAGGCCGGGATGTCCGTTCCAGGCAGCGCTTCACCACATGACCAGCGCGCGGCGAGTGGATCAGAATTCCGTTTATCTCGTGCGGTGCTGGAAGGGATGCCAATAGCTTCGCGACAGCGACATCGCGGGTCTCATACACCGGCTTTCTCGTGGCGAGATAACCCTTGCGGCGAAGGTTGCCGGTCAGGTCTCCAGCCGGCCGGTGGACGGAAAAGTGCAGAAGCCGACTCCCTCGCGGGAGGGACTGAACGATCAGGCGCTCCAGATCGAGAACATCCCCAGCCGCCGAGACAACATGGGTATATCCAGCGTGGGCGGCACTCGCCGCTGTCCTGTCGCCCACCGCGAAGGCTGGAATATCGAGAAGTGCCGGGCAGATAGAATGATGGCGCACGCCATTTACCGACGTGAACACGATCGCATCGGGCGGCTCGTCCAAAGCTTTCTCAGGGAGACCTTCCACTCGCAGAACGGGCACAGCCAGCGCATCGAACCCTAACCGCCGCAAGGCGCCCGCAGTCTTTTCGTTATCCGGCGACGTGCGTGTGACCCAGATCGTCGGCCCGAATGCGGGATCCTTCGCGTGTGTCGGGAAACGGTCACTCACTTTCATTTCGTCGTTCGATATTGTCTGTCTTCGAAGAAACGACAGCTCCCGCCAGAGGCTTGCTACCTCGGCCAGCGAGAAGAATGCCGCCAACTATCAGCGCCATTCCGATCGCATGAAAGCCTCGCAGATGTTCGCCTAGAAAGATAATCGCAAGCCCCGCGCCCATAACTGGCATGACGTCCATATACATCCCGGTTCCTGCAGACCCGATGAGTTCTACGCCCCTGTTGAAGAAGAGGTAGGCGAGGATGGAAGGAAAAACCGAAACATATCCGATCGCCAGCAGGCTTTCCTCCTGCAAAACGATATAGCGCCCCGAATTGAGCTCCAGCGCATAGAACGGCGCGATCACGATTATGCCGACGATCAAGGTCACTGCAAACAGGCTTAGAGGACGGATCGCAGGGCGGCGCCTGAGCATTACCGCATAGACCGCCCACAGACACACGGCGAGGCCGATGATGAGGTCGCCTTCGTTGAAATTCAGGGTGCCGAGAACACCAAAGTTCCCGCGAGCGATGATCCAGAGCACACCAGCCAGCGCGATGGCGGCACCGACGATCTGGCGCAGTGCCGTGCTGTCGCCCATGAAAATCGCGCCAAGAAACAGAATGAGGGCGGGTTGGCCCGACTGCAGCAACATGGCGTTGAGCGCTGTGGTCTGTTGCAATCCGCTGTAGAGCAGGGTGTTGAAGGCGCCGATGCCGAGTGCGCCAAGCACCAGCAGCATCCTCCAGTTCCTGCGGATGACGGGAGCATTCCGCCGCAAGTGGCGCCATGCAAATGGCAGGATGATGGCCAGGGCAATCGTCCATCTCCAGAACGCCAAGGCGACGGGAGGGACCAGCTCGCGCACCGCGCGCGCAACGATTGCGTTACCGGCCCAGAACAGGGCGGTGAACGTAAGGAGCACGTAAGCGCGCGACCACAGGCTTGCCAAGAAGCGGGACCCGTTTTGCATGATCGACCCGGACGAAACGCTGCCGTCGAGAGTTAGGCAGCGCGCTCCTCCATCAACCGCATCAGACCGCGCGAAACGCAACCGGAGGGATCGTTGGCGATGGTCACAGGAACACCGCATTCCGCGGTGATCGCCTCAGCCAGGAATCTGGCGCAGATTCCACCGCCCGTGGCGACAACGCGCTCGCTCATTAGGTCGGCGGCAAGATCGGGAGATATTTCGCCGACCACAAGCCTGGCGGCATCTGCAAAACGACCGAAGTGTCGCTGCAGCACGGGGTGAAACTCGGAAACCGGCAAGGTCAACGTTCCTGGAAGACCATTGTGCAGTGATCGACCTCTGATTTCCACTTCCGCGTCCTCGGCACCTTCTGCCGCGAGATGCTTCTTCAGCGTCTCGGCGGTGATTTTGCCTATGAGGAAGTGATGCCGGAGATAAAGATGTTCGGTAATCGCCTCGTCGAGGCCGAGACCGCCCAAACGCACGGAGCGCGAACGACATTGTCCATCGATCGAGAAGACCGCAACCTCGGTCGTTCCGGCGCCGCATTCGACGACCATGGACGCGCGGGCTTCGCGGACGGGCAGGTCTGCCCCAATAGCCGCTGCAAAAGGCTCGCGCACCAGTTCGATCCTTCCGAAGCCGGCATCGTCCGCGGCAGCGAGCAATGCATTCGCCTCTGCCTTCGTGGCGTCCGCCGGAATACCGATCATGGCTGGGGGGCGTCCTCTACGCTTCCTGCCAACCACCGACGAGAGACCATGAGCAAGCAGTGCGGAAGCTGCGTCCATATCCTGCAAAACACCGCGGGCAAGGGGACGGCGGACCACATGGGTTCCGGGAACCCGATCGACCATCGCCAGGACGTCCCGGCCAGCTGCAATCAGTTTCATCTGACCGGCCGTCTTCTCGTAATAGCACAGAGATGGTTCGTCGAAGACCACGCCTTCGCCTCGCACCATGATACGCATGTTAGCGGTGCCGAGGTCGATGGCGAGATCTGGGCCGCGCCTGAATCCGAAAGAAGGAAAGTTCATCATTTGCTTTAGATAGACCTACCGGACTCGAGAGTCTCGAAATAGTCGATGAGGCAATTGGTCTTATGTCATTTGACTAAACCAAAGTTCGCGTCCACATGTAGTTCATGGTCTCTTCGCCGCACATCGACCGACATTTCTTGCACGCAGGTCAGCTGCCCGCGCGGGCGCACGCCTCGTCTCGAAGGCCGTGATCCGGTCCGGGACGAGGCTCCCGGACGATCTACAGCCCTGCCGCGAGCCTCTTGCGGCTCTCTAGCGAGTTACGAAAAATGACCACTTCCCGAAACGGCGAAAAGCCGATCATTCATGTTATCGATACCGAAGCGGACGCGCTCTACGAACTGGCGATGTCCATCGAGGTGCGCAGTCCGGATGTAGCTGGAAAACTGTGCGAAGAACTGGATCGCGCTATTGTCATGGCCGCCGAAGACTTGCCTTCTGACGTTGTGACCATGCAATCCGAGGTCGAATTCGTCGACGAGCGATCGGGTGAGCGGCGCAAGGTTCAACTGGTATGGCCGCGCGATGCGAACCTGGACCAGAACCGTCTCTCAGTGCTGACGCTCGTGGGCGCCGGCCTCATCGGAATGCAAGCCGGTTCTGCGATCAACTGGCCCGACCGTTCTGGTAAGGAACGCTGCCTGCGGATCGTCGAAGTGCGACAGCCGACACTGGCGGACCGAGCCGCCTAGCTTATTGCAGCTCGGCCATTGCACGCTCTTGAGGCCATCCGAGAAACAACGCCGAGATTTCGGAACCCGAAGTTCGGAGGGTATGTGGGCTCGCAAAGCCAAAGGAGTAGAGAAAATCAGTGTCCGCCGAAGCGTAGCCTTATGCCGCCGTTCAGGATAAATCCTTCGAGAGGTGCCCAGGCATCGACGGTCCACTGCCCGCTTGTGGCGCGTCGCGGCAGTAGCAGCGGATCGTATTTCGTTTGACGAACGTCGAGCAGGTTCTCCGCGTTGACGAACAGGCTTACCTTGCCGAAGGTGATCTCTACAAGAATACCGAGATGCAAATAAGGCCGCGATCTGGTCCGGTAGGGGTTGTCGTCGAGTGCTTGGGCGCCGTTTTAGTAGGCTTCGAGCCCGATACGGCCCTTGCCATGCTCCTCCCACATGCCGACCAGGCCCGCGGTGTGCTTAGGCTTGAGGGGGACCTCGCGCCTTCCGATGCCGGACGGATCGGGATCGCTTGAATCCACGAAGACGTAGCTTCCGGTCACGGTAAAACCGTTCTGCTTGAAGCGCAGAAGCAGTTCGCTCCCGCGCGCACCCACGTGGTC
>CEVO01044572.1_pt1 | contig 29088 bp, 25 predicted proteins | sample 531511 | NCBI WGS metagenome assembly CEVO01 (sample SAMEA2623907, study PRJEB7988) | marine metagenome | biome: marine biome (ENVO:00000447); feature: mesopelagic zone (ENVO:00000213); material: "saline water (ENVO:00002010), including plankton (ENVO:xxxxxxxx)" | depth 800 m | reverse complement strand
TTGCCTTGTCTAACCTTCGCTCATCGACTTTTCGGACAGCGCCTAGTCGAGAGGAATGACGCGCGACCTGACGCACAGTGCAGCGCGCGACATGACAGACGGTATGACAAGCCCGGTGTGAACCTCCCGGGCCGGCAGGACCATGGTTTCCCGGGTGCGAGCGTGCCGACATCGACAGCACGATCCTTGATGTAACGTTCTGTTGTTTAATTGCTTTCTTTTGGATGTTTTTCCGTTTTGCCGGTCATTGGTGAGATAGGCTGGGGGCGCCGATAGCTCGGCGACTTTTCACCAAAAAAAGACGGGAAGGATCCATGTCACGACACCTCTTGCTTGCCTCTCTGCTGATCGCGGTATCCACCAGCGCCATGGCCAGCGACCTCAAGCCTGGACAATGGGAAATTATCCAAAGCATGTCGGGCGACCAGATGCCTGAGCAGATGACTCAGGAGACGACCGAGACGCAGTGCATGACCGCAGAAGAATCCAGTGACATGATCGCCACGTTGCGCGAGGACTGGACATCGTCTGGTTGCGAAGACATCAAGATCAGACGCGATGGCGATACCATCGATGCCCAGGCAACCTGTCCCGCCGGCGCTCGCACGACCACCTTCGATGCCAGTATCACGATGCACAGTGACGAGCACTTCAATAGCATGATCGAGATGGACAACGGCCAGCAGGTCACCATCGAGCAGGAAGGTCACTGGGTCGGCGAGAACTGCGAAAGCTAAGCCAAGCCAAGTAAGGCCAAGCCAAGTAAGGCCAAGCCAAGTAAGGCCAAGCCAAGTAAGCCAAGCAAGGCCTCCGAACCACTTGGCCTGCACTATGGCTGATCAAGCAGAAGGCCCGCCTATGGCGGGCCTTCTGCTTTTCTCCATCAAGGCGATAGCGAGTGAGGGCGTTGCCACCTGGCCAGGTTCCCTCACACATTCTCGGGTGGGATCGGTAGTTACTGCGCCTTCTCGATATCACCTGGCTTCCAGCTACCATCCAGCGCCGGTTCGGCGGGGGCATAGAGGTGCAGGATGCCGAAGGCCTCCGCCGCGCCGTCGCGCATTCCCATGGTGTTCAACAGTGGCAGCGCCCATAAATAGGTCTGTGTCGCTCGCTGGAAGGTCAGCTCCTCCATCAACTGCTGAGCGGTCTGCTCGGTGGGACGGTTCTGTTCAAAGGGCAGGTTGGCAAGTTCCGTCGCGCGCTCGGCCTGGGCCAATGCGACCGGTGTCAGGGCCAGTGGCAGGGTCAGGGCAAGACCGGCACAGAGAAGGGGTCTGGACCGGCATTTCATGATCGGCTCCCGCGGCGTGAAAAGGGGCGACCCGCCGGCAAGGGCGGCGGGTCGAACAGGGGATTACTCGACGAGTTCAAAGTCCGGGAGTGAGAAGGACTTGTCGAAGAAGGCCTGGCCTGGTGCGTAGAGGCGGAAGTACACGAACCAGCCGTCATCCTCGACCGTCTTCATGTGATTGCTTTCCAGGCCGTCCGGGGCATCCGGGCCGATGTAGAGATCGATGGAGCCGTCTTCGTTGTACTGGAGCTGTTCCATGCGGCTGTCGAGGCTGACATCGGAGATCTCCGTTCCTCCGTTGTCATAGGGGCGGCGCGTGTCTTCGCTGTAGAGCGTCAACGACCAGAACTGCTCCACCGGGACCTCCGCCGGGACATGCAGCACGTAGTTGCGATCGGCGCGCAGCATGTCGCCGTTGGCATCACGCTTGGTGGTCATGTAGACCTGTCCCGCGCCGGGCGTCGGGTTGACCATGCCCTCGCTGGAGCCGACCGCCTCGTAGAACCAGGTCGCACGTTCGTCGATCTGCTGCAGCGTATCGGTGGCCTGGGCGACGACGAAGTCGAAGCTCTTGTACCAGGAGGTGCCCTCCCACCAGACATCCGCATAGCGCGGATTCACCTGGAGGTTGCGGGTCATCAGCTCACCCAGGGCCGCGCCCTGAAGCAGGATCTCTCGCTGGCGCTCGTCCGGTGCAAAGGCCTCGCCCTTGACGATGCCGAGCGGCGCGAGCATCGCCATCCACGCCTTGTCGATCTCGCGCACCGGCTCTTCGTCGATGATCGAGGCGAGCTTTTCCCAGTAGGCGAGGCCCCGTGGGGCAGTGGCGCTCCACTCGACGTCCTTGCCCTTGACGAAGGTGCTGGGCGAGGTGTCACCCACCGGCCCCATCTGGTACTGGGACACATAGGTGTCGTAGTAGGCCGGGTCGGGATCGAGGATACGGATGCCCACCAGCACGTTGTTCGTCTCGCTCTGGAAGACGTGGGCATCTTCTTCGCTGTAGTCGTCGGGATCGTCACCGGGGCCGACCACGATGTAGGTGGCGCCTTCGCCCTTGTCGGGGCCGGTCAGGCCGAGGTCGAATACCGGGCGCATCCACATGTCGAGCACCCCGCCGGCGGTCTGGCCGGGTGGGTAGTCGATCTGCACCGGCCCATCGGAAAGATCGGTGAAGTTGAAGATGTAGGGGGTGGTCAGGTTGGCGGTGACGATGCCGCGTTTTTCCTTGAGCGTCTCGAGGACGGCAAAGGCACCGGGTTCATCGGTACCGAAGGCTTCGCCCTGGTTGTCCCGCCAGGTCGTCGTGCTGACCAGCGGCGTCGACCAGATATAGGCCTGGGCGGCCCGTTGCACGTCCATGGTGTCGAACAGTCGCTGCGACGCCTGTTCATCGAAGTAGCTGTCCTGCAGTTCGATCTCGCCGGCGGGCGTCTCGATCACCTCGTCGCCCTTGAGGGTTGCCTGATCGAGTGGAACGGCCGACTGCGCAAGCCCCGAAGCGCAGAGCAGCGCCCCGGCGACGGTGGCCGTGGTCATGTGACGAAGCATCTTCCCGAACTCCCTTTCTGTTATCGATGGTGGTCTGAGCCGGGCGGAGTTCGCCTCCATCCCGCTAATCCGCGCCGTCGTGCTGTAGATCAGATCGTGCCTGGTTGCGTCCGAGTCTCGTGTGGGGGCCCTGCGCATCGACAGGACGCAACAAAGCCCGCCCGGCGCGGCGCCTGATTCGCCACCGCTCGAGAATCGTCTTCAAAATATTTCTGATTTAGAAAGCTGGCACAGAGCCCGAGATCCCGCCACTAAGCCGCCTTCGGGCTGATGGTGATTCTGCATACTTTTATGTGACCGGATCCAGGCCTGCCTGGTGTCGTTTCGAGTCGTAGCTGTCAGGGAGCGGACGAGGCATGGCTGAGGTAGACACCAGGGATCGCTGGCAGGAAGAGAGCCGTGGCCTGATTGCGTCCGGGGGCACTCCGGATATGGTGTTGGCAGACATGCCCAGGTCCGATGTTCCAGACGGATGATCGTAGGGAGAGGGTGGCTACTTGGCGGCGGGCGTGAAATGAAGATGGGGATGGCGGTTGTCATGGTGAGCGGCCGCCAGGCGACCGCTCACACCCGATGGGGTCAGGCAAATTTCCGGGAGAAGGTGACGAGGGTGGACTTGAGGTCCCTGTCGTCCACCGCTTCACCGATCGAACGGAACTTCCAGCTCTCACCGTGGCGGTAGACGCTGGCCATGATCATGCTGATCTTGCCCGAAAAGCTGGCGTCATTGGCGACATCGAAGGTGCCAAAGACCGAACCACTGCCGTCATGGATACGAATGTTGGCATAAGGGATGTCGGCGAAATCCTGCTTTCGAAATGAGTTCAGGACAAGGCCGAGTCTGGTGATGTTGGCAGGGATCCGATTGAGGTCGATAGAGATGACCTCGTTGTCGCGGCCGTCGTCACCGCCGATATCGCCGGTCAGGTCGTCACCGCTATGGTGGATGGCTCCACACCTGGATTTCAGCTGACCGAAATAGACGATATCGACGACTTCGCCTGACTCATCGAAAAGCCCTACCGAGGCGTCGAGGTCAACGTCTACATTCCTTGTTTTTTCGCCGCCAAAAAAGCCTTTTTTTGTCTTTTTGATGGCGCCCCAGTTTACACCGATTTCGATACGGGAAAGGGATGTCCCATTCTTTTCAAGACTGATGCGCTGCCCCTTGGAGAGATTGATGCTCATATGAGATTTTCCTGGTGATGTCTATTTAGGCTCTTGCGAAACGATATCGGCCGGTTGAAATAGGCCGAGACAAGGACGAGAGGTGATGACGTCGCACCTTTAGCCGAAGAGCCCGAAGAGGCCTTTCTTTTGCAGCTTTGCCTGGTCGACGTTGGCGAACGTCTTGGTGATGTTTCGCTGGCGGTTGTAAGAGGGGCCCTTTGACGCTTGCTTGCCCTTGAAGACCGCTGGGCCGTTGACATCAACATCGACTGAGCTTCCGTGCCAGGAGATCCAGGCGGTTTCTTCTTCACCTGGTCGTGAGGTCTTTCCCGATGGAGCGAGGATTACCTCGGACTCCGTGACGATGGCGTAGCCGATGACGTAGGTGTAGATGTTGGGGTTGGCTGCGCTTATATCCTTGGAGAAGTCGTAGGAGCAGACGACGACATCCGTGCCGCAGCTCATTTTCATTTGAGGCTTCAGCGATGCGACCGAGACGGCGCCGTTGCCAAGCGCCGAGTAGACGCTGAACACCATGGCCACTGGTCCGCCGGCCCTTTTGGCGATGTCCTTGGCTACCGTGATGACTTCCTCTCCCGGCATTTCCTGGCTGGCATTCTGAACATCGCCGTGGTGATGGGCATAAGGCGCCTGGTCGAGCGCGCAGCGGTACTCGGCATCGACCAGATACATCTGCCCGTCTGGAAAGAGAATCGAACAGCGAAGGTCCAGATCATCGTTGTCACTTGAGGCATCGCCGTTGTCTACCCACTGGGCCTTGACGACCAGGTCGGTGGTGCCCTTGGAGAGATCGATCGTGGCAGTTTCGTCGACTTTGTTGAGGTTGATCATCGTCAGCTTCCTTACTGTTGATGTTGATACTCGGCTTGCAGGGAATGGATTCGCTGCGCCCAGGACCCATGGCAGGTCTGCTCGAGCATTTGCCCGTTATCCTGGAAGACGGCGTCTCCACGTGTCAGGAGTTGGTTGGCCTGTTGGCGCTGTCGCTGGATGGCCTGCTTCAGGTGGGCCTCGATGACATCGATCTGCGATGGGTGGATGCAGGTCTTGGCGTAGAATCCCCAGGCGATGTCCTGAGCGACCTCACGGGCCAGTGTCTCCGGCTCCCCGATCAGGTCACAGACCGGCGCCGCTATCTCGTAGCCGGCCGGTCGGAACAGGGTCACGATGCGCTCCAGTGTCGAGCGTAGCGGTGTGTCGTAGATCGTCATGCCCGGTTCGCGCTTGATGCCGAGCGTGCCCAGAAGATCGTTGGCGCCGATGCGCAGTGTGATGACGGGATTGCGCAGTTCATCCAGAGACTCGCCGATGGCATCCGCCGTCGCATCGCGAAACAGCGCGGTTGTCTCAAGAGTGGGCATCAGTGGCAACTGTGGGGCGCTGTCGAGGACCGACTTCCAGCGCGCCGCGCTGCGGCTGTCGAACTTCGGCACCACGATACCGTCCAGGGCGTCCAGCGCTCCCGCTGACTCGACCAGTTGGCGTAGCACCAAAGGCGAGCGTGGCCTGACGAATCGCAGATGTCGGGTATCTCTCGGTGTGCTCTTGAGTGCCTTGATCAGGCGCTGCACGGCCCAGGCGACTGCATCGGGTGCCACCGCATCCTCGGTGCAGAAGATGATCGAGCGTGCCCCGTGGCAGCCGTGGGCAAGGATATGGTCAAGACGCGGGTGGGTTGCCGGAACATACAGCGAGGCGCCCAGCGCGGCGTAGAGTCGGGAGACGCTCATGGGTGTGCCTCGGCGGTCAGGGTCTTGATGATCGAGCAGGCGTGGAAGGGCATGTCCGGACGCTCCACAACCGCAACGGCCTTCTCACCAGCCAGCAGCAACAGGTGTTCCACATCAGGATGGCGCTTGTCTCGCACCAGTAGCAGGGCCGGTACGCGACGCAGCATGACGCGTGTGGCCTCGGCAATGCCGGGTTTGATGTGATTGATGTCACTGACCTGATAGTCCCGGACCAGGGTATCCAGCATCGTCAGCATCGATTGCCGCTGGCGGGCACGCTCGGCGGTGGCGGTGGCGGTGGCGGTGGCGCGGGAAAGGGAGCTATCGAGGCCGGTGAAGTGCGTTGAAATCTGATCCAGAAAGGCATTAGAGCGGTCGTGTTCGGCCAGGTCATCATGGATCACGCAGCCGTGGAAGGCGCCGGCGGGCACCTGCTCATTGACCACCGAGCGGGAGACGAGACCCGAGACGGTCGCGTTGAGCACGCCGGAAGGAATGGCGTAGTCGTCGAAGGTGGCCGAGTAGTCGGCGGTGCCTCCGATGTCCGAGATGACGGCCAGGCGCACCGGGACCGGCGACTTGCCGGCCGCTTTGCGTTCAGCGTTGTAGCGCGCCAGGCTGGCACGCAGCTCCCGCGTGATGACGCCTTTGGCGGTCCAGGCATCGATGAAGACCAGCCGCTCCGGTGCCAGGCCAACGGTGTCGAGAAGATAGTCCAGTGCCTGGGTGTCGATGCCACGGTCGCGAATAATGGAAATGCTGTAGTGCTCGCAGGGCTGTCGCCCCTGCCCCACCAGGGCGCGCCGAAGCAGTGCGCCCACCGGCGTCCCGGCCCGAGCGAGGCTGACCAGTCCGATCGGTGCCTGACCGTGGCCGATGTCGGCCAGCAGACGGCCAGCGAGCGAGCAGACTTCCTGGGCCAGACGCTGGGCGTAGCGGTCACTCAGGGCGTCGAAGAGGCTCAGATACCGAGCGCTGGGCGCCGCCTCGCGATGGATCATCTCGCTGTAGTGGGCTTCTCCCGTCTGAATTCGCCTTTCCTTCTCCTCGATGGACAGAAATCGTGGGCTGATCGGGGTCAGCAGGAACTGGCAGTCGTCGGGACAGTAGGATCCGTGGATGGGAGTGAGGCCGATCATCGAGGTCATTGGGCAAACTCCTGTAATTGGCGCCAGATCTGGCTGTTGGTCGGCGCCACGGCCATATCGCCAGTCCCCATGAAGCCGATGTCGGACAGGCTGTCGCCAAAGGTGAGCACAGTGTCTTCGGGGTGGCGTTCCAGCAGCTGTTCGAGGACAAACCTGGCGGCGCTGGCCTTGCAGGTGTAGTGGGGTCGCAAGGCTGCATTGCGTGCGTTGGCGTGGAGTCTCAGCCCAAACCGAGCGGAGGCCTCGCTAAGCGCCGCGACAAGGCGCTCTGGCAGTTCAGCGCAAGACTTGACGGAGAGATAGACGGGAACATCGAGGTCATGCAGGACGCGCAGATGGATGTCGCCACCTGGCGCGAGTCTGGCGACGAGCGGTTCGAGATGATTTCTGGCCTGTTCAAGGGCCGTCTTGGCCTCATCCAGGTGAGGTGCCAGATGCTCTGCCCAGGCCGGGACGATAGTGCCATCCAGTGTCACCAGGGCACCGTGGCTAGCGATGGTGTAGCCGCCTTGCGCCAGCAATGTCACTCGTTCGACCGCGTAGCTGGTGCGGCCGGTCACCGGAATGATGATATCGGCGGTGCGTTCGATCAGCTTCCACAGCGCACTTTGCTGGGCTGTCTGGAAGCAGAGGGGGGCTCCCTGGCGATCGACTGCAGCAAGATGGAGTCGCTTGTCCTCGGTGGGCTCTGCGCGATGGGTGCTGAACCAGGTATCGTCGAGGTCGCTGAGAACGATCAGGCGGTTGGTCATGGACAGGCCTGTCGACTGAAGGACTGGAGATGGTTGGCTTCCAGTTCGCGGCTAAGGTCGATCCGTCCGATACCGTCAAAGGCCAGTGGCAGGTGTCGAGCCGGAGCGTTGTAGAGGTAGTGCCTTTTGCCTCCGGCATCCGGCGCCGTGTGCTCGATCCGGGAAGTCACCGCGTCGGCCACGGCAATGGGCGAACGTGTCGAGCTTTGAAACAGCACTTCTTGTCCACGCTGCTCTAGCTGAAGCGCCAGGCGAAAGGGGGCGTCAAGATATTCACCCATGCCGAACACCACGACAGGCACGTCGGGGGTGATATCGAGAGCCTCGAGCAATGCCAGCGGGGGCTGCTGGCGAGAGCTCATGACCTTGCCGTAGAGGCCTTCGTTCTCGATCGGCAGCGGTCGATGTTGGCGATGAGCTATCGCCTGGCAGAAGCCAGTGTCAACGTCGTCGGGCAGGGATGGAGCAAAGTCAGGGCGGGGGTGGAACGTGAATTCTCCCGCCATCAACTGGACGAAGCGTACCTCCAGCATCTCAGGCAGTTGATCGAGAAGCGCCTGTCGAGCGGTCGGCGAAAGCCAGCTTACCAGAGAGACGATGTGGAGCCGCTTCACCCGAGCAAGCTCGGGTTGAATCATCAGCGCCCGTGCCAACTGGGCCAGCGTTCTGCCGGTGGTGATCTCATCGTCGACCAATACCAGATCCTGCACCTCGCTGACCGCAGCTTGAGCCTCCACGCCAAGCTTCGCCAGGTGCATGGTATCTGCATGGGAATGGGCCTCCCTGATACGGATCCAGGGCGTCGCGACGGTGAAACGTGTGGTGTGATGGAAGACGCTGTCGTCATGGGTAGCGGCGAGGTGACGGCTAACGCCGGCACCGAGGCCGACGGCGGTTTCCGCCATGCCTACGACGTAGGCGGTCGACCCCAGCAGTTGGATCGCCGACGCCAATTCTGCGTGAATGCTATCCATCGCGCTCGGGCGGACGGGGATATGCTTGCCCAGAACCCTGGAGATAAACAGATAGCCACGGCGCGGATTGAGGCGCGAGCCGAAGGCCAGCAGTTCCTCCAGCCTCTCTCCCTGCTCGTGGAGGGTCAGCTCGAGAGTGCCGGCACAGATGGTGGCACTATGCTGCGTGATAGGCACGGAATCCCCTATCGTTGGTGCAAGCGAAGGGTCAGCCCATGAAGACGGGACCTGGCGCTTTCCTTGACGCTTGATGGATGAAGGTGGGGCGAAAAGCCCCACCGTAGCTGCTCAGTTTCGGGCTATGGCTGAGGGCCAAACGTCTGCAAACAATGAAACGACAATGAAAAGATCGGCAGGTAGCCTGAGTTCACCAGATGCAAGAGCACCTATTGAGCCGATCCATCATGTCGTAATGCCCGATGCAGACTCATGGCAGCCAAGCCTCAGGCAGCGTTGAGGCCATACTTGCTGACAAGGTCAGCCAGACCGCCGTCGAAGCCCTGGCCAATGGCGCGGAACTTCCACTCTTCGCCGTGACGATACAGTTCACAGAAGATCATGGCGTCTTCGGTGCTGTAATCCTCTGACAAGTCGTAACGAGCCACTTCCTGATTGTTTTCCGCGTTCACCACCCGGGCAAAGGCATTCTCCACCTGTCCAAAACTCTGCCCACGGCTCTTTGACTCATGGATGGTGACGGTGATAGCAATGCGATCAATGTCGCGTGGGACAAGAGGCAAGTCGATGACGATGGTTTCATCGTCGCCTTCACCGTCGCCTGTGGTGTTGTCTCCAGTGTGTTCGACAGACCCGTCAGTAGATTTGAGGTTGTTGTAGAAGATGAAATCTTTCTCGTTACGGCATTTTCCGTTTTCATCAACCAGGAACACGCTGGCATCCAGGTCGAAGTCATGCCCGGTAGTGATGCGAGCATCCCAGCCAAGGCCAACCCGAATTTTCTTGATGCCAGGCGCTTCCTTGGTCAACGAGATGTTGGCGCCTTTGGAAAGTGAGATTGCCATGATGACCTCCGTTAGTGGCTTTCGCTCTTTTGTCGGCTAGTGGAAGAGGTGTTACTGAAGTCCGTATTCCTTGAGGAATGCAGCCAGTCCCCCTGCGAAGCCATCTCCCTTTGCCGCGAAGCGCCAGTCACCATCTTTCTTGTAAAGCTCGCCGAAGATGACAGCCGTCTCGGTAGAGTAGTCTTCGGAAAGGTCATACCGTGCGATGACATCCTCACTGCCATCCTGAAGGATGCGGACATAGGCGTTGCTGACCATGCCGAAGTTCTGTCCACGACTTTCGGCTTCATGGATGGTTACCAGAAGAATGATTTTTTCGATGTTGCTATCAATGGCAGTGGTATCGACAATAATGCTTTCATCATCACCGTCTCCTTCCCCGGTCAGGTTGTCCCCAGAGGATGCGACACCGCCACACGGTGATGTTTGCTGTCCATAGAACACCAGTGACTTCGGTCCGCCGACCGGTTTCTCGCTGGCGTCCAGCAGCAGGGCCGAGGCATCCAGGTCAAAGTCGGTACCATCGGTCTTGCGCGCGTCCCACCCCATGCCGAGAATAAACTTGGTGGCGCCGGGGGCTTCTTTTGACAGGTTGATGCGGCTACCTTTACTCAGATCAATCATGATTTGCCTTCTCCTTGGCTGGTGGCAGCGCTCAGTAAAGAGGCGCTGGAAAGTCTTGGGTGGCTTTCCAGTGCCCCCTCAGTGGAGGCATCGGCTGACTTATGGATCAGAGGCATGTTGTTCCTTCTCGGGAAATAGAAGGCTTGCAACCACGCCAAGCGTAATAAGGCCAAGCACCACGATAAGACTTACTTCATGATGGATGTGATACAGACCCAAGGCGGAACTGCCGAGCTTGATAGCGATGAATACCAGCACGAGTGCGACGGCCTTCTCCAGGTGGATCAGGTACTTCGCTGCCGCTGCCAGCATGAAGTAAAGGTTCCTGAGTCCGAGTATGGCGAAGATGACAGCCGAGTAGACCAGGAATGGTTCCTTCGTTACTGCGATAATCGCCGGGACGCTATCGAAGCTGAAGATGATGTCCGAGACTTCGATGCAAAGAAGACACAGCAATAGAGGTGTCGCATATAAGGGAGCGCTTCTGGAAAGTGAAAATCCTTCCTTTTTAGCAACGTCATCGGCTATTGAGCGTTTCACAAGGAACTTGTTTTCCACCAGGCGGGGCAAGACGGGCAGCAGCTTCTTGGTCAACCGCACCGACCAGTGGTTTGAATAGTCGACGGTTTCATCGTTTTCCTCGCTGCCGTTGAACATCTTGATGCCCGTCCACAGGACGATGGCGGCGAACAATAGTTCGATCCAGTGGGAGAGTCCAAAGACAGCGGTGCCGGCCGCAACAAAGGCGGCACGAAATACCAGCGCACCAACGATGCCGTAGTAGAGGATACGGTGCTGCAAGATCCCCTTGATGCCGAAGCTGGAAAAGATGGCAACGAACACCATCATATTGTCTATCGACAGCGCTTTCTCGAGCACGTATCCCGACAGGAAGAGGCTGGCAAACTCTTCGGAGTATCTAAAATGAAGATAGCCGTAGAACGCTAACGCCAGGGATATCCAGAAGACGGACCAGGCGGTCGCATTCTTCAAGGTGACCTCTTCGCTGTTTCGGTGAGAAAAAAGATCTAGCCAGACCGAAGAGACGACGGTTACCCCCAGAATTACTACGGCCTCGGAGGGGAATCCAAAATCCATGGGGACATTCCTTTATCAAGAGGGCAGGTCAAACTCTGAGGGGGAGAGTCCCAACTCCTTGGCGATCTGTGATGCCTTGGCCTTCTCTTGGTCGTCGAAGTTGCCGTCGGCCCCGCCAATGGCGATAGCCAGACGAAGCACCATTCGCGCTTGTGCATCGTTTTTCTTTATCTTTCCAATGATTTGCATTGAGGTTATGCTCGCGATATCGACGTCGGTGCCAGGGTTGTCCGGGTCAAGGCGATCCAGATGCTTCTTGAAACAGTTTCCTACCTCAATCGGATCGAAGATCTGAAGGGCTTCCAGGTTTTTGACAAAGTTGAACGCCTTTTCCTTCTCTTCCCGACTGATGCTTCCGTCGGCAACGGTAATCATCGCACTTGCGGCCATTGCCGATTCGAGAAAATCAGCATTGCGATATTTTTTTGCATTTGTTGCAAGGTCGCTTAACCCTTTCTTGGTCTTTTCAAGGAAGCTGTTCAGCATGTTTATCTCCGTTTTTTCGTGGTTTTTTATTCCTGTATCAGCGTATCCCATCGTGACTTTTATCGATAAGTGTCGACTAATCTATTTCGGTAGGTCGGTGACAAGGGATGATCGAGATCATTTTTTACAGGGAGGCGGAAGTTTATGGACTGGGCATAATCTGGTGAAAAGGGGCTGGGCGACGACGCCATGTTTGGATCACTGTGATGGGGAGTTCTGGTGACCGTTTCTGGATATCGTCATCTGTCGAGTGGCAACACGGTGTCAAATGACGACGCCAATAGCGTCGGCTGCACTGATCGCGGCGTTTCATCTGGCCCCCGGCGGCCCCTTGGCGACGGGGCCGGTATAGACAAGGGGGCGTGCCGTTGGCGGGGGAGGGCTGAGGCGGCGGTGAAGGAAAGCCCTAGTCGCTGCCGCCCTCGACCATTTGCAGCAGCAGCAGACGCTGCCCAGGCCGAGATCCGGCAAGAAGCTTGAGGTTGGCACGCAGTTCGACTCTGGCGCCGACAGGACAAGGGGCGTCGGTATCGGCATTTTTCAACTCGGGCATGCCCTCGTTCACCAGAAACCAGCGTCCCTGGTGCTGCACGAAATAGCCGACCCGTCGCCTGTGAGTCGCAGGCAGGCGTTCATTCGGGGTGATGGTGCGGTCGATGTGCCAGGGAAAGAGGCTCAGGTTGGAGTACACCATCAGGCGATGGTTGTCCGGTCGATATTTTTCGCCACGCTTCGAGTACAGATTGATGATCGGCAATTGGCCCGTGTAGTGCGTGCCACAGAACGGGCAGCGTGGTGGCGTGGCATTGTCGAAGACGAACCAGCCCTGCTCACAGGCGCTGTTGTGGCAGGGCTGTATCAGGTCGACGGTGCGTACCAGTGCCGACTCCCACTCGTCCGCGCTGGGCCGCATCGCCGGGTTGTGCAGTCCGTCAATGAAGGCTCTGTCGAAAAGCACCTTGAGGTAGGGGCCGGTGGCGGTGTAGGGGAGGCTGTCGGGGTCCACCCAGGGCAGTTCCGTGGGTCTTGCCCCATCGACGCTGAGGCGGTTGGAGCTATCTGCAGGGTGCTCGATGAACACGGCCTTTTCCCCCATGGCCAGCCGCTCGTCCTCGACCGGGTCCTTGGCGTGGATCTTCTTTCCACGCAGAGGGTGACGCAGCAGCAGCAAGCTATAGATCATCACGGCCAGCGCGTGGCTATCGGTGCTGATGCTGGGTAGCACGCGGCGAGGGTCATCCCGCGGCAGGCAGCTGCTCATCACGACCTCTGGCGCGATGAAGTCGGGTGTGCCGACCACCTCCGGTGGAAACCGAGCGGGGACCACCAGGCCATCGACATCGATGATGCAGACCCGGCCGCTGGTGGGGGCCAGCAGTACGTTCTTGTAGCTGAGGTCGGAGTGGGCGAGGCCCGCTGCGTGCAGGCGTCGCAGAGCGCGTGCCAGTTTGAGGCAGAGCTGCAGGTAGCCAAGCCAGTTGCCGCGCTCTCTGGCATCCAGAAACTTGAACTGATGGTGAGGAGAGGCAAACCATTTGCCTTGCTTGTCCTTGCCTCGAATCTTGAGCATGTCGTTGTTGAACGAACCATGCTTGAAGAAAAAGTGGTCGTGGTAGAACGGGGCCACGACACCGATGCGCCCGCCATGCTGGACCGTTGTGGTGGGCCAGCAGAACAGTTGTTTCCAGTAGTCCCCGGCCTCGCCTTCGAATATCCGCTCGCGGTAGGGGCCGGTGATCATGTCGAGCCGCTCGATGGCATGCACGTCCGGTGCCTTGCGGTAGAAGGCCACGACATAGTCCCTTTCTGGGCTTGCGTAGACATCCTTCATGCCGCCACTGGCGATGATTCTGTCACGGAACTTGATCGTCTCGCCGTTGGCGGCCGTCAGCGTGGTGATGGCATCAGTCATGCTGTCCCCCACCGACGGTTGATGCCGCTTCGGCGTCGGTGACGCCACCGCGACGATGCAGCAGCGCGATCGTGCGGTCATCGTGGTGCCGCTCGACGAAGAAATCGAGATACTCCAGCAGCGGATCCATGGTCTCCGTCGTTGATGGGGCCACCAGGTGCGGTCTGATGTCCTCGAACAACGACCACCAGAGGGGGCCATTGTGCAGATCATTGTCGGAGTCGAACTTCGGGTCGGTGACCCCATCGGTGGCCAGCACGAGCGCCTCCAAGGCAGGCAGCACCTGAACGTGAATACGCCGGTACAGATCATCGACCTCCTGGAACAGAGCCCTGTCGAGGAACCGTGTCTGGCCAGCGTGGTCTCCGCAATCGGGCGTATTCATCAGACGGACGTCATCTGGCGCCGCCAGCGCTGCGATCGCGCCATCGCCGATGCCGAAGCTGATGATCAGGTGACCGTCTTCGGTCGCTTTATGGACCGCCAGCAGCAGGGTCGTGGCGAAGGCCTTGACGGGGTGGCCGGAGGCCTCGGCTTCCTCGACGATGGCCTGGTAGCCGGCATGAATCGAGGAAACGACGGTACTGCTCAGCGCTGTGATTGCTGTCTGGGGTAGTGTCGATCGATCCGTCGACCTCCACCATTCGGTCAGCGCCTTTTCCAGGGCGCCACCTTCTCGGTTCAGTGATTCGCCAAGGACCTCAAGGGTACGGGTGGTGGCCAGCCGGCTGCCTTCCCGGGAAAAGTGACAGGAACCTGCTCCGTCACCGATGACCAGCAGGTCCCAGCCGCCCTCATGGTGGGTGATGACGCCATGATCATCGCGGTGACTGCCACGGTGGGCGTGTGATCGTCCTCGTTGTGACCCCACCGTCAGCTGCCAGCCTGGGCGGGACGCGCATCGATCGATGTCGCCTTCGGGTTTCGCGTAGGGTGCGGTCTGATCGGCAGGCATGTTCTGCCAAAGATCACGCGAGTTGGGGATGACGGCAAATTTCAAGACGGCATCCACCAGCGGTTGGCCATCATGGCCCACGCCGCGTACCCGTAGGCGATGAGAGCCTGTGCTGGAGGGGTATCCGCTGAGGCATGCAGGAGGCTCGAGCACCAGGCCGATATCGTCCCCCTCCATCATGGTTACCTCAGCACATGCTTGCAGGCCGGAACACAGGCGGGTCAGGTCCGCCCGGTAAAGCTGACCCAGGCGCCCGTTGGGTATGCTCAATGTCAGCGTGGCGATGGCTGGCTCATGGGTAGGGCGCGGCGTCATGTTCGTCGGGAGTTCTTCGCACGCCTGTGGTGTATTCGATGGACGGCTAGTGTCGACGGGCTCATGGGGAGCGCTGCCAGCCTCCTTGTCGGGTACCGCCGGGTCCTGCGGCAAGGAAGTCCGAACGTCTGCTGACTGGGCTTCGCCATAGGCGCGCATGGCCTCGCCGAGGTCTTGCCTGAAGCGCTTGATCAGGTGCTGGATCGTCGGCGATTCGGCGAGTCGATCCAGTTGCGAGGGGTGTCTGGGCCGAACATTCGGGTCCGGGTACAGGGTGGCGAGGATGATACGAGCGTTGTGTCGCGGGGTATCGTATTTCACGTTCATCCAAGCCCCCGGGTCATATCGAAGCCGGCTCCATGGCTTTCGGCAACGAACTCGACCGACTGGTCGCACCAGGGACACTGCTGGACGCCGGGACCGTTGCAGCACATCAATTTTCCACAGCTGCACTTGGCGAGGGTGGTGCGGGCACCGCAATGGGGGCAGGGGGGAACGCCCTCGATCTGGCTTGTGGAAAGCGCCGCGTGAAGAGGCACGATAGATGACCACTCGAAGTAGCTTTCTTCCAGTGGGTAGCATCCTTCAAGACCGTAGAAGTGGTCCCAGTCACCCGTGCCGAAGGTACCGGGGACGGCCACACTGGCGTACTTGAGCAGATAGGGGCGAGATGTTCGGTGGCATCGACCGGTGAAGACCGCTACCCGTTCATCCATCGGTGCCCAGGATGATACGTCCGATTGCTTGATCAGGTTGATTCCCGCTTCTTCTGCCTTGGCGATCGACAGACGCGACGAAGTCCCCTCTGCGATATCGATGGCCTGGCTCTGGGCGGCCACGGAGGCGGTGACCCATTTTGCGAACCGTCCCAGTGCCTCGGCGCTGGCGGATTCCATGGCGACCACGTCATCGGTGAGGCGCTTGAGTAGCGCCAGGTCCGCCGCCGGACCCAGGGTCACGGCAATCAGGTGGGCGCGGCTGGCGAAGTGGCGTTGCCAGCGTGCTATCGCGTGATCGGTGTTGTCGGTAGGACGGCCGTCGGTCAACAGGTAGACGATGGGCTCCCAGTCCCCGCGCTGATCGGCAGTCGTCTTCTTGACGTCGACTTCGATGCGGGTCATCAGCTCGTCTAGGGCCGCCCCTAGCGCTGTACCGCCGCCAAGCGGCAGTCGTGGCGGGTAGAACGTCATCAGTTCGACCATCGGCACGATCAGCTGGGCCTTGCCGGCGAAGGCGATGACCGACAGGTGAACCGACTCCAGGGCGTGGGGATCCTGGCGCAGCGAGTCGACGATGGACTCCATCGTGTGTCCGAGTTCGGCCAGGGGGTCACCCGCCATGGATTCGGAGACATCGAGAACAAGATAGATCGGTAGACGACGCATCGGCGATTCCTCAGATCACGACCTGGACTTCATCGGGCGGTGGGGGCAGGTCGATGTCCTGGTCATCGTCCTGCTGTTGGCCGGATGCGGAAGCCGCGATCGAAGCCGACACCCACTGGAAGTAGTTGGCGAAGCTGGAACTGTCCATATGCTCCAGCGATACCGTCTGGGTAGCGAAGCGTTTCAGCTCCTGCGTCCTGGCCTTTGGCCCGGCGGCGCAGGCGATGATCTGGGCGAACTCCACGCCCTTGAGGCGCTCGACGGCACTGTTGAAATCCATGAGATCGGACGGTGAGCCATCGGTCATGACGAACAGCATCGGGCGAAAGTCGCCCTTCTGGTGGTCTGTCGAGGTACGGACATCCCTGGCGATTCGATCGCAGACGAAGTGGAGACCTTCTCCCAGGTGCGTCGCCCCCGAGCGAGGCAGTTCGATATCATCGATGTGCGCCGTTTCCAGGGCCTGCAGGGGGACCAGCTCCTTCACCTGGTTGTCGAAGGTGATGATCGAGATATGTACCGTTTCGAGGGCATAGGGATCCTGGCGCAGGGCGGACAGCATGGCGCTGATGCCGACGTTCACGGATTCAATGGGTTCACCGCGCATCGAGCCTGAAGAGTCGATGAGCAGATAGATGGGGAGTCGACGATCCATGTGAGTCCTCTTGTGATGGGGGCATGTCTTGGCGATATCGGTGATCTGGCTCTCGTCAGGGGCGGGGAAGCGGGGTCGGGTATCGAGACCAAGCCCCGGGACCAAGCCTCGGGACAGGCATCGATGCCCACCTGCTCAGGTCTTAGATGTCAGCGGCTTCGAGAACGTCGAAGCAAGCGACCTGTATGGGCAGATGTGGCGCGCTTTCCCGTGTCCTCGCCGTCGACGTGGAGACGAGCCCCTGGCCCGGTGCTCTAGCAATTATTAGGTTTGTCTGATGCTGACAAGCCGGTGCAACCCGGAACCTGACCTGGGTCCTGGGTTGGGCGAGTCGAATGCTCGATGGAAGCTAGAAGGAAGGCTCGCCAAGGTAAGTCGACGGTGAAGTGACCCCCTCCATAGCTGCACAGGGTATAGTGCAGTCATTAGGAGGACAGGATGAGCGACGACAACTCCATCAAAAGATGGACCGCGAAGCGCAAGGCTGCCGTGGTCATGGACATCTTCAAGGGCAAGACCACGACGGCTGAAGTGGCTCGCCAGTACGATCTCACTGTCTCTGAGATCGAGGGCTGGGTCGATGAGGCCCAGCGCAGCATGGAAAACGGGTTCAAGGCCCGCCCCAAGGACATCCGTGAGCAGTATGAGTCCGAGCTCCGGGAGACCAAGGAGGCATTGGGTGAGGCCCATCTGCAGATCTATGCGCTAAAAAAATTCAAGCGCCTGCTCGACGAGGACGAGAACTCGTAAGGTCGCTGCAGGCGCAACTGGCCGAGGAAGGCCATGTGGTATCGCTCGTCAAGCTCTGCCGCTGGCTGGGATTCCCCCGGCGCAGCCTGTATTACCGGCCCAAATCGCGGAAGCGTGCCATCAATGCCGACTTGGCGGTGCGGGTGAAACTGGCCCTGGAGAGGTTCCCCACCTATGGCTATCGCCGCCTGGCGTGCGTCTTAGGAGAGAACCGCAAGCCGATCCAGCGCATCCTGAAAATGAAAGGCTGGCAGGTACGCAAGCGGCCACAAGGCTTCCGACCGCGTGCCAGGAGCTTGCCGTCAGTCACGTCACGGCCTGATGAACGCTGGGCGACGGATCTCACGCACGTGTGGTGTGGAAAGGATCGGCGAGCCAGCCTGGCGGTGATCATCGACTGCTGCACAAGAGAGATCCTCGGCTGGCGACTATCGGACAATGGCAGCAGCAAGACCGCTGAGGCCGCTCTGGAGGAGGCGCTGATCTATCGACTGGGAGCGCTGGGGCGCGTTCAGCAACCGCTGGCACTACGCTCCGACAACGGCCTGGTCTTCAGCAGCCGGCACTACACGGGCACGGTGAAGGCCTATGGTCTCACCCAGGAGTTCACAACGCCGTATACACCGGAACAGAACGGACTCGTGGAGCGCTTCTTCAGATCCGTGAAGGAGGAGTGCATCTGGCAGCATCGCTTCGAGTCGCTGGGCCAAGCCAGAGTCGTGATCGATCGCTGGATCCGGTACTACAACGAAGAGCGACCACATCAGTCTCTGGGCTATGTGGCACCCCGAGCACACCTCGCATTAACTGGCTGAGGTGTGCAGAAACCAGGGGGTCATTACAACGGTGCATGGCACATCACTTGTCGTGGGCGAAGGTAGGGTGACCTTCCCCCTGATCCAGGTCCGCCCCCGTTTCATGCGTCATTGACACAGGCCTAGGAAAGCAATTGCGTCAGGAGGCCCACTGGCATCGACAAAAAGAAGACGACAGGCTGAGGGTATCGTGATGTCGGCCTGGTCGAGGGAGCGGGCCTGGAAAAGCGGGCCTGGAAAAGTGGGATAAAGGCGGATGCGGTATGAGAATGCCGGCCCTGGCAGTGGAGGAGCGAAGCGAAGCGAGCAGATAGGGACCAGCGAGACGGTGGCAGGGCGCCGATGGCGCCCTCTGCAGGATTCGATAAGCTACATTAAATATCTGTTATATATTATTTTTTGTAGATTATTGGATTTTCCTTATACCATTCGCTATACGATCTTCCCGCAACACACGGCTGTGCATCCATGCCTTCGTAGGGAAGGGCACGCCCCCTCCCCGCTTTCGGCCAAAAGCGGACATTCAGCTAGCACTGATATAACGCGCTGCTTAGCCGCAGGCGCAAGCCCGTCGGCTCCATCTGAAGGTTAAGACCTTTTTATTGTCATAAGGACATGGTTGTCCACGTTAACAGACATTAGCTAACGCCTCCCGACTAAGGTGCAGCATGATAACCACTAATAGCCGTCACAGCAGTGAAAGCAGTGGGTGCCGTTGTGCTTAGTCTTCCAAATTTACCTTATGTTAATTCAGCCTGTCCCGCCGCAGCCAGTTGTTTGGCTTCTTGAAGATCAATCTTAGCCTTGTAGCCGTGCTCTTGGAGCAAGTGCAGGAGATTGGAGCCGTTCAGCAGCGTCAACGGCTTGTCTTTGGCAAATACGTAGGCATCCGGGCCATAGTCTGACGTGGTGATCAGGATGCCTTTAACAGCACCTTCATTGACCACTGTCCCGTACAGGTCGCGGACAGCGCTCACGCCCACGGTGTTGGTATACCGCTTCGCCTGAATGACCATCTTGCCACCTCGGATCGGGTCTGGGTCGAAGGCGATTGCATCAACTCCTCCGTCGCGGGACGCCTGCGTAACCCGCACCTCGCCACCGTCCGCCTCGAAATGCTTCTGGAAGACTTCGCGAATCAAGTGCTCGAAGTCCTCCCATGACATCGCCGCCAAGTTGGTGTCGGTACTGATTCCGTCCACCACATCTCGCGCTTCGATGAACCGCGAGTCCTCTCGGTTGAATTGTATGATCGGTGTAACTGGTGCGAGTTCGGAGAGGGAGGTAGCAGCTACGCCCTTGAGCTTCTTGAAACACGCTTTAGGGTCCACGTGCGTCAAGTCGAAGGCGAGGAACTCCTCCCTCGCCGCTTGGACTGTCGCAATGCACTTGCGGGTCCGCTGGCCAGTGGCGCGATCAACGGAGTCCACCCACCCGTTGAAAGTAATCTGCGCGATGGCGTCCACCTCGTCTGCCTCGAAGAGTTCGTGCAGGGTCCGCAGGGCGATCTGATAGATGACCGAGTCGTATAGCTTCTTACGCTGTGATTCGCTAATGTGCTTCTCTGTAATCTCGTCACGACTTGCAACGTATGAAACCTTCCGTAGCGTCGGTAGATAGCCGGTATCAGGCAGATCGTAATCCACGATCAACATGCCGTTGTCGTCGTTGTAGGCGACCTGGAAGTTCACCTTCATCCAGTCGGGATACGACGATGCGTTGAGGACTAACTCCGCATGTTCTTCTACGGCAACCGGGTCTTTCTGCTGATATCGCTCCCGCAGCTCATCGATCTGGGCATTTGCACGCCGCTGCCGCTCCTCATGGGCTGCCTTCTGCTCAGCGTACGTGCGCTGGAGTGCCTCAAGCGTCTGTTGGCGCCGGGCGTTTTCAGCTTCTGCTTCGGCTAGTGCCTGTTCCCAGCTGTCGAGCGACTCTTCGAGCCTGCGGGCTGCTTGCTCATCTTTCTTCCGCCCGAGAGGCGGAATGATCTTGTCGAGAAACCCTTTGGTTGGAGCAATTCCATTGTCGGTGATCTTTGGCTGACGGGGCAGCTCGACTCGTTCGTAGTCTGTCGGTTCTTTATGTCGGCCCGTGAACTTGATATAAATGGGCGCCTCCGGCTCGTAGACGAATCGCTTGGTCTCCTTGAGGGACAACCAGTCGACGGCATCGTTGACGCTCAGGGTTGACGCTAGAAGCTTGCCGCACTCTTCAAGGGCAGTTTCTGCCTCCCGTGTGGCTTCTTCGGCACCCTCCTTGCCGCGTTCCCGACGATCCTGCTCAGCTTCCTTCGCGAGAAGGCGTTCCCACTTATCCACCCACTTTCTGATTTGTGCGTTCGCCTTTGATTCGAGGATATCAAGATCTTTGTCCCGAAGAACACGATGCTCGTTCAAGCCGTCGTGCCAAACCTCCACCTGATAGCCAAGCGGCTTGTCGCTAGCCCCGTAGTACAGGCTTGCCTTGCTGATCTTGATCTCACCGCTGAGGGCCATTGGTTTTCTCCGTTCAATTAGCGCATTGGGAATACTAGCAGAACTTTCATCAGTTGAGTCGCTCCAGTCAACCGCCGCTCGCCGCCACAGAAAGTAGTGAATGTCTTTTTTCCGCACGGCTTCCAGGCGCTCTTGCGAAGCTAATGGTTGACCGTGTGCTTGCTAACCCCAAGCTTGTGGGTTAACAGCCACGCGCCTCAGCCACACTCAAAAGGAAATAGGGGAACGTCCCAGACATTCCCTATGGGCTGTTTTGGTGATGGATGTTATCGGCTATAAGCTGCCTTTAGTTATTTCTGGTATGACGCTTTACTCACCGGAAGTTTTGGAGCGTAGCGAGCAATTTATCCGCGGGCAGTAACTTGTCATATGACGCCTTTAGAAGGATTGCGCTCAGACTAATAACGCCCAAGGCCATGCTCTTCATCTCGCTTTGATTCTTCAATTATTTGCCGGTCTATATATGCAATATGATCTTTAACCCAGCGTCTTACATTAGCATTTTCATGCTTGATCAGGGGGCTTAGTGCTGATTTATCTGATTCTAGGTAAGGTACTAGAGACCCTGACCAACCACGGGTTCCCATATTAGCGCTCAGTTCGCTCGCTACCCGCTGGTCATTACCAAAGTTCTCAAGCAAGGTGACAAATAAAGCCGAAGGTTGCTGCATCTCATCTACTGTTTCGATGACATTTAAACAGCGGGCAACAAAAACTGGCCCAAGATCTGGGTGATTAAAACACCATTCCATAACGCTTTCAACTGGTATAACAGAAAGTACGCTTGGCACATTTCCTACCAAATTTGATTCCCTATCTAAGAGCTGTTGTAACCAATACCTATCCATCCCTTGAGCTCGAACAATTGCCTCACCAAATATAGGCCAGATTACGTCACCATAGTCGCTCATTAGGGTTAACATTAAAGGCTTGGTATAAGACCAAATATCACCATGATTTAAGCCGTATTCGCACGCCGCAATCAACTGATTAGTTAGCGCTACCGCTAACTCTTCATCTCGCGTTCTTAATAGCTTTTCAGCCATGTCATGCCAATGGTGTGTATCTGTTGCGGTGTTCACTTGTCCTTTATGTAAAGGTACGGCTGTGACTAAATGCTTAAGCTGATCTCTTAGTTCATTGATGCTGTCTTTGTTGCCAAAACAATACATATAAATCACATTGAGTGCTGCCCAGCTGGCCTGATCGCCCAGCTCAGTTAACTGTAGGCAAAAATCGGCTATCACATCCGGTTCAATACTGTCAGTCACACTGCCATAACTTAATGCATTCGCGCTATTCGGCGATAACACACCTTGCTGAATTAGATCCAGAAGATTATCTAAATGTGTCTTTTTGATATCACCCGTTCGTATAAAAGTTGGATAAAGATAAGCCAAGTTCTCATCCGTAACTAACCGATCGATATTCTCTTGCCAAAGCTCTGGCGACTGCTCAAACAAACCGCGATATAAGCCTAACGCTAACCGAGCGTCAGGCTTTTCAATGGCTGCCAAGCGCTCTAGAGCCAAACTAAGTATTGGTACAACATTAGTTAAGTCATGAGCCAGTTGGTGGCCAAATGCGTATGACTGATTTTGCTCTCCCTGTAACAATAAGTCAAGGTGAGGGAGTAATTCTTCAACATTTTGAGAGAGCTCTGTCGCAAGTTCTTTTGCATTCTCCTCTGCCACATCAACATAGTGACCATCCTCACCTTTATGATACTCCCAGGGTGGATTAGTTACCAGAATCTTTAATTTCTCAGGCAGTTCAGCTTCATCGGGACTTAGCATCTCCAACCAGTTATTCAGCACATCAGCCACTTCTTTCTTGTTATCTACTGAATCATACTTAAAAGTGATTTTGATACTGTGTAGAGCTTCTGGCCAATAGCGGCCATTGATGCTTACGACCTTTCTAATCGCCGAATCCAACATTTTAATCCGGCCACGAGCAACAAAGCCCCGAATTGAATGACCGATATCGGACAGGACTTTTTGTTTTTGTGTATCGCCCCGCTCAAAAAGAATTAGCATCAAATCAAAAGCTTCTTGCCAAAAATCAAAAATATCTTGCCATACCTTTGGTCGCCACTCTTCAAGCGGTGCTTTAGCCCCCTGATACTCAGCCCCAACAGTTCGTGTGCCTCCATGAGTACTGATTGCTTGACCTAAAGCCTCAAGAACCACCATATCTATATCAGTCTGATTAACTTCAATAGCCCGCTTTAAGGTATCAAAGCGAATATTTGGCTTCGCTTGCGTTCCTGATAGATTCACTCGAAATAACTGAGCAAACATACCCGTTGCATTGTTGCTCCAACTTTCATTTTCAGCTGATGCCAGCAACAACATACACCATGCTGATTTCTCAAATACTTCCTCATGAAAACACAGCTTTTCCAATGCCCATACAAGGTTTCTTCGCGTGTCACCATCGATAGTCTGAAGCTGTTCGTGACTATACTCAGACAAAATTCTGTATAAGGCATTGCTCGTTGACTCGGGGTTCACCTCAACAAATGCGCGGAAGAGTTTCGAACCCCTTTCTGTAAGCAGTTCCTCCGCTTGTACAAAAGGGCTTTGCCCTCCAAATAGTCGATCTGAAAACCTTTGAACATTCGGCTGATCATCAAGATATGAAGCCTGAGTACAAAAACTCTGCATTAGGGAATCGGGAAGGGTGTCAATTAGCTGCTTTTGGCGATCATATGACGTTTCATTCCACCATTCTGACGCCAGTGTAAGTGCCAGCGGCTTAGGTACAAGTCTTGCGTACCGCCCCGCGCGATTTATGATTTGCCGTCTGGTAAATATGTTTAACACTCTGTCAAAGATTTTTAGATCAGACCCAGCAACATCTTCCGCTATATATTTAGCCTCTTCGCCGGCTGATCCTTCGGCTGTACCAAAGACATCGAACAAGGAACAAGCAGATAACATTTCCCTCTCAACATCGGTTATACCGCCGTCACCATCAATCAATTTTCTTACGACAGAGCTACTTTCGATCGAACCAAGCAATCGGCCCTCTTTCTGATACTGCTCTGCAATTAGAGTAGCCATAAGAGGATAACCCTGAGCAAACCTAGCTACACGATCAACATCACTCGAATCCATTCCAACTAATATTGGGGACAGAACCTGTTTTATGGCCTCATCTGACAATGGTGAAAGTTGAATATGAATAGACTCATCGACCTGTTCATCTGAATATCCAACTGTAACAAGTTTTAGTAAGCAATCTGTTTTATTAACCTCCTTCGTTAAGTGGTTGTGCAAATCAACATTACAATTTTCAATTACTACCAAACCATGAACGCGATCTTCAACCATTGCCCGAACACTTTCTTTTATGACGGTGTCGTAACCGGGTGCACTAAAAATAAGAACGCAGGAATCATCGATATAGCTAGATGCATCAATAGCTTCTAATAATAAGCGTGTTTTACCTAGCCCAGATGCGCCTGTTAGTCTAATCACAGCTCGCTCTAAGTTAATAGCAGCAACAAATGACTCGAAATCATTTTTTCGCGTATCATCAGTCGCATAATGGTAACTATGATTTCTTTCTACACTTTTCCAGTCTTCAAGGTCTCGTGAGGCAGTGTTTTTGTATCTATTTACGGTATGTTCTTCCAAAATAAAATTTTTAAAAACAATATAAGAAGATGATTCCATACTTTCCGGTTTAACAATTGTGCTGTGATCAACATCGTTAATTGTTTCAACCTTATGATGCCTGAATATACTCTTTGAACTAGAAGAAGATACAATATCGTCATTCGCAGCGACAATGCTCATAATCTCCAGAGCATTGTCCAACTCACTATCTACCCACTGATCATTTAAATCATCGAGCTCGCTGGAATCGCGGCACAGACTTTTAAGATGACGATTTCTAAATGAAATATACTTGCCAACATTTGCGAACCCTGACCCATCATGTGGAACGTCAAAAAAGCATACTTTTCTGATTTTATGGTTTATTTTTTTATCCTTCATGCGAAGGAGAAGCTTTTTAACCACTAATCCACCCAAACTATGGCCAGCAAGGATAATTTCATCGTTATCCAAGTCGCACCGGGCTTTGATATCGGTGAGTAGGCCATTTGCTATATTAAGAATGCTGGGGGCGCGCTGATAAAGTTGTTTAAGTATATGGGGCGACTGATAGCCATATGAAACAATGCTGTAATCAAGGTCTTTGTCCTTTTCCAAGAAACCTGGAAAGTTCCCCCATGTTCCGTCGGAGGTACCACCTAACCCGTGGACGAGTATTATTTTTTTCCCCATTTTAAAACTCTAATATAGTCAACTTTTAGGAAGCGATAAAACAATATCGCCCTTCGTTTTCCATCACATACTTGGTTGCCACCGTTGATACCCATGGCACTAGAGGAAGATAACAGTGTTTATTCGCCCCTCTACACAACGTCGATGAACCTGGCAGCGCGTTCATTCAGGTTATACCGCCTATCATTCACGATATATCCCATTGAAATTACATAAGTTAAGTATATATAAGTAGATGGCATAATATATATTATTGCAGCCGGCTGCATAACACGGCTGAACCCGCATGCCGCTTTCGCCGAGATGTCCGCTTTGAATCGTAAGTCGCCTCCGGACCAGTCATGCCTTTTTGAGACCATACTGTTGCGAACTTGGCATAGATTCACCTAATTGGCCACTTACGCTACTCCTACGCGTAGCATCCCCAGTATAAATCCGCATGATTTCGCATGACTCCTGCTGGCCCGTTACCTCTAGCGGAGCCTAGCAGTGGTGCGTGTTGGCAGCCAGCGCATGAGTGCATAAAAACCGATAGGTTTAGCGCGCAGGCGGGGCGGGGTGTCGACAGCGCGTCAGGGTGGCGGACAGGAGGGGCGGTGGCAACTGGGAGCTGGTGAGCCAGGGGAGCGCTTTACTCGGGGACGCCTTGGGTAGCGTATTAGGTAGGGCCCAAAACGGATCAACCCCGCCGTATGGCGGGGTTGATGGGTAGTGCGCTTGCCAGAGTTGCCTCCAGCTCCTCAGGCGTCTCGCTGTCTCCATGCTGTTTTGGATGGCCTCTCGCGGTATTTCACCGCTTAGCGCTGGGATCTCTGTTCAATAGTTGTCGCTGTTATGAGGTAGCGGTAGCAGCTTGAGGAAGAGAGCACCGATAGCGGCCAACTGTCTCTGCTCAATGTCATGTTTGACCTGTTGGGTTTCCTGCCGGACGAGGTCGCTGAAAGCTCCTCTACGGGCTGCTTGCTGGTGCTGATCTGGTGGACGGTGTCAATCTTGTGGCAACACCGAACTGGGCCATAAACAAGGCGTGGGTCATCTTTGAGCAGCAGGATTGATGAAGTGCAAAAGTACGGTTGAGCCCGGGCAGGAAGGGCTTGCAGCAACATCCAGGAGCAACAATCGGGAAAAAAGCGCCGGAATGTCAGGGGAGGGGGCATGGATCGCAGAGCTGACATGGCGCCCTCTGCAGGATTCGAACCTGCGACCTGCCGCTTAGGAGGCGGCTGCTCTATCCTGCTGAGCTAAGAGGGCGTTGGGGCGGCATTATAAGCGGCTGACTCGCCAAGATAAACCCGCAGTTGGCAAGGAAGGTGGCAGGGATGGTGGCAGGGAAGGTGGCTAGGCAGGTGATGAGGGCGGGTGTCAGCGCTGGCCTGGCTCGGTAGAATGCGCGCCACGGCTCTTTGTTATCCACACCTGTCTGGCGTTTTCGATGTCTCAACACCCCACGAGTGACGCTGCTGTCACTCCCGCTGCTGGTTCTGTCGCTGCTTCTGATGCTGCCGCTTCTGTTGCTGGTCATGCGTCTGGCGGTACGCCGCTGTCTGTCCATGGCGATCGTCACTTCGATGGACTGGCAGACAAGTTCTCGGCGTCGCTCTACGGGCACCTGCGCGGCGAGCTGCGCCTGTCGTTGCTGGACCGTCTGCTGCCGGAGATGCTCGATCTCGAAGGCCAGCCGGTGCTGGACGTGGGCGCGGGGCTCGGTCAGCAGGCCCAGTGGTTTCTCGAGCGCGGGCATGCGGTGACGCTGGCCGAGCCCGCCGGCGAAATGCTCGACCGGGCCCGGGAGGCGATCGACGCCCAGGGTGTCGAGGCGTCCCGGGTCCGCTATCTGACGTCGCCGCTGCAGGACCTGGCGGGCGAGGCCCCTGGGCCCTGGCCGCTGGTGGTGTGCCACGCGGTGCTCGAATGGCTGGGCGACCCCAGGGCGGCCATCGATCGTCTGGCCGCGCTGATGGCGCCGGGGGCGCAACTGTCGCTGATGGTGTTCAACCGCGACGCATTGCGGCTCTCCAACGTGGTCAAGGGCAACTTGGACAAGGCGCTGGAGGACCGGCTCGAGGGCAAGGGACAGCGCCAGCGGCTGACACCGATCTCGCCGCTGACCCATGACCAGGTGATGGCCTGGACCGAAGAAGCCGGGCTTCGTTGCGAGGGCGTGGCGGGGATCAGGGTGTTTCACGACTACCTGCGCCACCCGCCCCAGAACGACAAGGAACTCGACAAGCTGGTGGCGCTGGAGCACGCCTACTGCCGCCTGGACCCCCACTGGCGGCTGGGCCGCTATCTGCTCTATACCTTCCGCCGTCCGGCCGACCCCGAGGGGCGTCCATCGCCGCGCGACGGCGGCGCTGACACCCGTGAGGAGGCCCCGACATGAGTGCCGAAACCCCGGTGTGCCAACTGCTCGAGCGTCAGGACGCCGACTATCGCGGCTGGTGGTGGGTGGCGCCGCCTCGGGATAGCTGGCTCGAGCAGGGCGAAGGGACCCTGATCAGCGCCGATGTGTCGGTGCGCGCCGCCTGGCAGGCCCAGGGGCGCCCGGCGCTGTCGCCGTTCTCGCCCGAGGCGTCGCCGCCGCCGGGGGTGGTGCTGTTCTGGCCCAAGTCCCACGCCCTGGGGGAGTGGTGGCTGTTGTGGCTGTGTCAGGTATTGCCCGAAGGCACGCCGATGCAGCTGGTGGGCGAGCACCAGGGTGGCATCAAGCGGGTACTCAAGGTGCTGGCGGCTCTGGGCATGGGCTGTCGCAAGCTCGACAGCGCCCGGCGCTGCTCGCTGTTCGCGACCCGCTCGGCGCCCCAGCCCCTCGATCCAGAAGCGGTGTGGACGCGCTTCGAGGCCGCCGGCCTGACGCTGGCAAGCCACCCGGGCGTCTTCGGACACGGCAAGTTCGACGAGGGCACGGGGCTGCTGATCGAGCAGCTAGAGACCGCCTTGCCCCGGGGCCAGGTGCTCGACATGGGCTGCGGTGACGGCATTCTGGCGGCCTGGATGGCGCAGCAGGGGCGTGATGTCACCGCGGTGGATGTCAGCTCCTTTGCGGTGGAAGCGACCCGGCGCTCGCTGGCGGCCAATGGGCTAAACGGCGAGGCGCTGGAAAGCGACGTCTACTCGGCGCTGGCGGGACGTCGCTTCGACGCCATCGTCTCGAATCCGCCGTTTCACCAGGAGCGCTCCATCGACTACGGTCCGGCGGCCCGTCTGATCCAGGAGGCGCCCCAGCACCTGACGCCGGGCGGGCAATTGATCCTGGTGGCCAACGCCTTCCTGCCCTACGCAGACCCCCTGGAGAAGGCCTTCGGCGGCTTCGATATCCTGGCCGACAATGGCCGTTTTCGGGTCTACCGTGCCCGCCTCGCCAGGGGCTAGGCGCCTGCTGGGCTAGGCGTCTGCCGGGCTAGGTGTTCTGACCCGGCGTGCGGTAGTGGATCTCGGTGATCAGCCAGGTGGTCTCCCCGCCGGGGGCGGCCACCGTCACTTCGTCGTCCAGCGACTTGCCCAGCAGCGCCTTGGCCAGCGGCGCGTCGACGCTGATCCATCGCTTGCTGGTGTCGGTCTCGTCGTGGCCGACGATGCGCACTGACATCTCTTCGCCGTCTTCGTCCTCCAGGGTGACGAAGGCACCGAAGAAC
>CEVO01010837.1_pt1 | contig 29665 bp, 22 predicted proteins | sample 531511 | NCBI WGS metagenome assembly CEVO01 (sample SAMEA2623907, study PRJEB7988) | marine metagenome | biome: marine biome (ENVO:00000447); feature: mesopelagic zone (ENVO:00000213); material: "saline water (ENVO:00002010), including plankton (ENVO:xxxxxxxx)" | depth 800 m | reverse complement strand
TGTTGTTGACGACGCATATCGTCACATTTTTCTGCACTAACTTCACCGTATTTTCTTGCAATATCAAAAACATCGGCAGGTTCATTTGTATGTATATGTAGTTTGGCCTTTCTTTTCGTTCCTGCTAGCACTATAGAATTTCCCATTACTGAAATTTCTTCCCTTAATTTTCTTCGATCAATTTCTAATCCGTTAATGATGCATTCTGTGCAGAAAAAATATTCCAACTTTTCTTCAGAGCCCTCCATTTTAACAATAGTACTTTCGTAAATGAGATGACCAAGATCTGGTTTTTTTTCTATTTCACTATTAACAATAAAATTTGTCATACCTTCAAATAGGATAAAAAATCCTTTTGCACCCGCATCGACAACACCTGCTTTACTTAATTCTTCTAATTGATTTTGGGTTTCTTTAAGTGCTTTTTTCGAGGCGTTAAGACCTTCTAACATTAGTGATTGGAATTGTATTTTGTTGTTGTTAGCAATTGTTTTTTGAAGATGTTTAGCCAGCACAGATATTAGGGTAAGGATAGTTCCCTCTTTTGGCTCAGATAAGGCATCATATGCATAATCACTACCTAATTTGATGGATTCAGAAAAAGTTTTTGTTGTAAAATTAGATAATCCTTCTGCGGAATCACACATTCCTTGAAAAAATTGCGTAAGGATAGCTCCAGAGTTTCCTCGTGAACTATCAAGTAATTTATCAGCAAACTGAGTGAGAATTGTATTTAAGTCTTTTGTCTTAGTATCTTTAAGTACTTCAAGTGTAGCGGTAAGAGAGAGGGCAAGGTTTGTCCCTGTATCTCCATCCGCAACAGGAAAAACATTAATAGAATTTAGATTCTCTTGCTGGTTAACAACTCTGTATATACCGGACTTTAGCGCCGTAGAGAAATCTTCACTATTTAATATTGATGAGATTTTATCCAATTTTTTTTCTTCAATGTGAACGTTTTATTAAATATGTTATGAGTTTGCGTAGCATATTAGCTTCATTGGGAAATATTTTTAATGCTTCTGTGCTTTTATTGATAAGTTTATTGCAATAGTTTTCAGATTCATCAAGACCAAAGAATTTAGGCCATGTTGCTTTATCTAACACTTCATCTGAATTTTTATTCTTATCATTTTTATAATTTATAGATTCAGCGTCAAGAATGTCATCACGGATTTGGAAAGCCAGCCCCACATTTTTTCCATAAGTTCCTAATGCATTAATCTTTGATTGTGAAATTTCATTACTGAGATAGCAGGCCGTTATAACGGAAGCATGAATTAAGGCTCCAGTTTTAAGTAGATGCAACTCTTTTATTTCTTCATAGTTCAGCTCTTTATTTTCAGAGGACAGATCAATGTGTTGTCCTCCGATCATGCCATTTGAACCACAAGCATTTGAAATAAGATTAATTATTTGGACTTTTTGATAATCGGTTAGTTTTGAGGATTCTGATATTTGTTGAAATGCGAGAAATTGTAGAGCATCTGCTGCAAGTATTGCGGTAGCTTCACCATATTTTTTGTGAACCGTTGGCAGTCCTCTGCGAAAATCATCATTATCCATGGATGGTAAGTCATCGTGTACTAGAGAAAAAGCATGCATCAGTTCGACGGCAATAGCAGGAATATCTAAAAGGTTTTTTTTAATATTTAAGCATTCGCCTGCAGCATAAACTAAGAGTGGGCGCACCCTTTTACCTTCACTTAATACAGCGTATCTCATAGCTTCATGGAGAAGTTCTATTTTTTTTTCCGATTGTGGAAGTAATCGATCAAGAAGTTGATTGATTCGATGAGAGTAATATTCTATTTTATTTGAAAATGAATGCGGCATAATTATGATTCCAATTTATTATTAGGCCTACATGAGAAAACTAGGATAATAGCAAGAAGTTGTGATCCTGTAATGATAGGTTGAAAATTAATGACATTATCAAATAGTTTTAATAAATAATTATATGAGAATTAAATATGTGGGCAAAGGCACAAGCTCAACCTAATATAGCGCTGATTAAATATTGGGGGAAAAGTAATGTACCCAAAAATATTCCTGCGGTAGATTCTTTATCTATAACGTTAGATGATTTATGGACTAAGATGCGTGTTGAATTCTCATCTGATTTTCAGCGTGATAAGTTATCGGTAAATGGCTTTTCTGATACAGAAATGTTACCTAGAGTGTCTAGTTGTATAGATTCTTTGGCAGGAAAGAGGAGAGATTTTGCATACATCGAAAGTGAATGTAACTTCCCAATTTCAGCGGGCTTAGCATCTTCCTCTTCGGCATTTTCAGCGCTCGTTGTCGCCGTTAACGCTGCTTTGGAATTGAAAAATAATAGTAATGCTCTTGCTTGTTTTGCCGGTGCTGTATCAGGATCTGCCGCACGCTCTTTATACGGCGGGTTTGTTGAACTTAAATCCAATCTTGATGAGATAAATTTAATTACTTTATTTGATTCCCAAGAGTGGCCTCTTCGTATTGTCATAGCTATTACTGATACCCAAAAGAAAAAAATATCTTCTTCTGAAGCAATGATCAGGAGCGCAGAAACCTCACCATTTTATTCAAGTTGGGTTGACCAGCAAAATCAAGATATTGAAATAGCAAGAAAAGCTATCCTCGCAAAGGACTTTGAGAAGCTTGCAGCTATATCTGAGCATAACTGTTTAAAAATGCATTCAATTATGTGGACATCTAGGCCACCAATTGTTTATTGGAATCAGGCTACACTTGAATGCATAAAGAGCATTCGTCATCTTCAATCGTTAGGGGAGTCAGTATTTTTTACCATAGACGCTGGCCCCCAAGTTAAAGCCATCTGTCTAAAGGAAAACGAGACATTAATTAAAGATACTCTTAGTCAGATTGATGGCGTTGATTCTATATTAACAAGTGGTATTGGGTGCGGCGCATCTTTATTAGGTAATGAATGAATAGTTTAGATTCAAGCGCTCCTGGAAAACTAATACTCTCAGGAGAATATGCAGTTTTATGCGGGGCTCCAGCAATTTCTATCGCATTAGATCGTCGCGCAGAAGTGAAAATAATAGAGAAAAATGACTCATCACACATGATTAGTACTTCTGGCTATTACCATGGAAATTGGAGGTATCATTGTGATGAAAATGGAAACATTAAGTGGCTGGATGATTTGCCATCCGAAAATTTCTTTGCACTTTTTGAATGTATTTGGAAACGTCTATCATTTAATCCTCGAACAGGATTACATATTACGTTAAATACAAATCAATTTTTTGAAAAAATTAGCGGCTCTAAATACGGCCTTGGTTCTAGCGCAGCATTAGCTGTTGCTTTGTCTGGTGCTTTATTATCTTTAAAGAAGTCTTCAACTTCTGTTATTTCACTTGCGCATGAATCACATAATAGTTTTCAGCATGGTGTTGGAAGCGGCGCTGATATAATAACTGCAAAACAAGGAGGAGTTATTGAGTTTAGAGATATGAATAATTTTTTTAATTTAGAATGGCCAACAGGCCTGCTCTACAAATTAATTTGGAGCGGAAAAGAATCAAATACCATTGATAAGTTACATAAATTTCTTCGTAATGAAAAACATAAAAGTTTTAATCATTTAAAAAACTCATCTCAGCAAGTTCTTAATTTTTGGAAACGAAACGATCTAGTTTCATTGTTGAATATGTTAAATATTTACGTTGATGTTCTCCAGGATTTTGATTCACATTATAAAATCGGTGTATTTGATTCTGGCCATCAAGAATTAACTGATATGACAAAAAATATTGAAAATATTATTTATAAACCATGCGGAGCTGGAGGAGGTGATATTGGGATTGTATTATCTAATTCGATTGAAAGAATTGATAACTTTGTTAAGAAGGCAGAAAAACTTGGCTTTATATCTTTAAATGCTTTAATTGATCCTCAAGGGCTATTTCTTAGAGACAATGATAATGATTAATTCCAGAATTCCAGGTTTTCACAAAATGGATGTAGATCAAAGACTTAATACTCTTGTTGATTTAAACATCATTACCAAAAGGGAACGAAAAATACTAAAAGATAATGGTTCTTGTCTTTCTTCTGGAGTGGCAGATAAGATGAGCGAAAACGTTATCGGAGTTTTCGGTCTTCCATTGTCTATAGCGACAAATTTTCTTGTGAACAAACGAGATTATATTGTACCCATGGTTACAGAAGAACCTTCTGTAGTTGCTGGGGTTAGTAATGCTGCCAAAATAACAAGATTAAGTGGTGGTTTTCAGGTAAAAATTGCTGAGTCGTTATTAATAGGTCAAATTCAATTAATGGATGTAAAGGACCCAGAAGTTGTTATTAAACAACTTGAGCAAGAGAAGAAGAAACTCATAGAATTTGCTAATTCTCTGCAGCCAAGATTAGTTTTGAGAGGGGGTGGAACGAAGGATATAGAATTTTTTAAATATCTTCTCGAGGATAGCAACAAATGGATGGTTATTTTACACCTCTTAGTTGATACTCAAGAAGCAATGGGAGCGAATTTGGTTAATACTCTTTGCGAGTTGATAGCACCCAAGATCGAATCCATTTGTGATCACAAAGTTTCTTTGAAAATTTTATCAAACTTAGCCGATCGTTCCCTAGTAACAGCAAAAACCTCCATTCCTCTAGAACATCTAGAAATTAAGGATTTTTCAGGAAAAGAAGTAGGCATGGGAATTGTTAATGCTACAAAATTTGCAAATATTGATCCATACAGAGCAGCCACTCATAACAAAGGTATTATGAATGGAATTGATGCTGTCGCTATAGCAACAGGAAATGATTGGCGATCAATGGAGGCCGCAGCCCATGCTTATGCTGTTAAAAATGGTAGATATCAGTCATTAACTAATTGGAATATTGATACAGATAATAGTTTAACCGGCCAACTCACTGTGCCTATCAAAGTCGGTATAGTAGGCGGTTCTCTACAAGCAAATCCAGCCGCTGCTCTAGGATTAAAGATATGCAACGTAAAATCTTCTCATGAGCTTTCGGAGATTATTGGTGCTGTTGGTTTAGCGCAGAATTTCGCTGCACTAAGGGCGCTTTCAACCCATGGAATTCAGAAAGGACACATGAGTTTACATGCTAGGAGCGTAGCTGCAAGCTTAAACATCCCTCAAAAATATTTTGATGATGTTGTGCGAGAAATGATAAATGAAGGAGAAGTAAAATCCTGGAAAGCCAAAGAAATTTTGAACAATTTAAAATCTTCAACAAAATTCAGAGACTCAAAGAAAGGCAAATCTTTCAAAGATGAAGTCACTGGCAACGCTGATGGGAAAGTAATATTGCTTGGAGAGCATGCAGCTGTTTATGGTAAGCATGTTCTTGCTATACCAATTCCTAAGGCTGTACAGAGCACAATAAGAGAAATTAATTCAGAGACTAAAGTTATCATTTGTGATCCATCTAGATCTATGGAAATAGATACAAAAGATAAAAATAAAAGCGTTGATCCTATGATAAATTTAATAATGAAAAAATTGAAAATTAATGACCGAAGTTTTTCTATTAAAATTAATTCTAAAATACCTATGGGAGCAGGATTAGGCTCTTCTGCTGCATTTGCAGTTGCAATTATTCGAGCATTTAATAATTTTTTAAATCTTTCGATGGATAATAAATCAGTGAATCAGATTGCCTATGAATGTGAAAAATTATCTCATGGGTCGCCATCTGGAGTAGATAATAATATGGCAACATATGGTATTCCCATGTTATATAGCAAGAATAATTTAAAACCTGTGAAATCTATCGATCTTGATAAATTTTTACCACTAATCATAGCGGTAAGCAGTCATCGTTCATCTACAAAAGAACAAATTCTAGGTGTTAAATTACGATTTGATCAAAGTCCAGTTTTATATGAAAAGATATTTTGTCAAATAGATGAACTCAGTAAATCCGGTTCTGAGGCTCTGATAAAAGGTGATTATAAAACATTAGGCATGTTAATGAATATTTGTCATGGGCTATTGAATGCCATTGAGGTATCATCTCCTGAAATTGAGGATATGATTGATACCGCGCGCTCCCACGGCGCCATTGGAGCAAAATTAACTGGAGCAGGGGGCGGAGGAGCAATAATTGCGTTGTGCCCTGATCAAAAAGAAAAAGTTATCTCTGAATTTGTTAATGCCGGTTATTATGTACTTGATTTGCAAAAAATTATTTTAGATAAAAATGCTTAAAAATGACAACCTAGCTTCATCTTCAGAAAACGAAGAACTAATTTTAGTAGATCAAAATGATAATGATATTGGATTTTTATCTAAATCCGCATGTCATGCTGGAGAAGGGGTGTTACATAGAGCATTTTCTGTAATATTGTTTAACATTAATGGTGAATTATTATTGCAGAAACGCAGTGCACTAAAAAAATTATGGCCAATGTATTGGTCAAATAGTTGCTGTAGTCACCCACGTAGTGGAGAAATAATTGAGGATGCCGTACAAAGAAGGTTAAAAGAAGAATTAGGCGTTTGTTTACCTTTGGAATTTATCTACAAATTTTCATATCAGGCAAATTATGAAAATCTCGGTTCAGAAAATGAATTGTGTTCGGTATATCTTGGGCGTATCGATAAGAAAATTACTATAAATACTGAAGAGATTGCTGATTATAAATATATTAATCACGAAGATTTAACTCAGGATATGAAATTTTCACCAGAACAATATACGCCATGGTTTAAGATGGAATGGGAAAGATTACTTGCAGACTTTAGAAGCAGATTGGAAATATATTTTTAAAAACAATTAACTAATATATTTGTAATACTCAATTCCTAGATTTTGAAATTCTCTAGAGTTATCTTCACCGATCTTGTCAATTATAAATTCATCCTTTGGTGAGTGTTTTAATTCTTCAAGGTAACGACCCTGATGAATTGCTTCATATTGTTTTTTATTCAAGTCAATAGTAAATTCCATGGATTTAGAAAAATTAATTAATTTCGCTGCTTCACGCCAGGTGTCAGTCATCCTCATAGGAATAACTTCGGCAGCATCTCCGCTCCCATATCCTAACGTAAGAATTTCTTGACCGGCTAATTCAATATTTTCATTTAATGCTTGCTCTAAGCCGGCAGCCATCCACGCTGGTAACGCTGCTGTATACAAATTACCAAGATCAAGCATTGCATCACTACCTAATGCCATTTTATCTAAAATCTCTCTGCGGTAATGTCTCGATGCGCGAAAAATTCGGAATATAGCCATAGTCAGAGGATATGCTTCAGTATTAATTACTGTTTGTTGTGCTAGGTCACTAACCCTTGGCTTACTTTGCATCTCATGTATTAAGTCATTAGGATCTATTTTCGCTTCATAACAATAAGAAGCTAGTTCAGCTCGTTCTTCTGAATTTCCAGTACTTAAAGCAAATAAATAAGCAGTTGCCCAAGTAGTTTCAGGCATCCTTCGATAAGGTCGATGTAAGAAGAGAGTTTTTATAGATTTCATGTACGTACTTGGAGTGAGTTTTCTTTTCAAATACATGTCGTTCAGTGCTTGAAGAGTTTCATCAATGTAACAAGTAGTAGAATATTTTCCATTAAATATTGGGAAGTCTTGAATCTGTTTATTTTCATTTATTTTCTGATTACAAAAACGTAGCATCGGTTTTCGAAAATCTATACAACGATAATCAGCCGCTGACCCAGAATTTTTTAGATCAACTTCAGCTAATTTTGGATTTTCCTCAATTAGCATTGCAACAGCTCCTGCTCCCTGTGTTGGTTCACCACTTGTTCCAAGTTGATATTCTGCTATATCTGAGCACACGACTATTGCTTGATACCCAGAACCATCAAGAGCTAACTGCCTCAGCGCACCCTTCATTGCATAAACACCACCTAGGCATGCATGTTTAAATTCCGGTACTTCACAGTTTCTTGAGATTGGTAGTTTTCCTTGACTAATAAGCGCTTGATCAATCATTCCTTTTATGATGATTGCGCCTGCAGAATTATCAGTACTCGATTCAGTTCCTAGAGCAAAAAACTTAATTTTTGTAGTATCTACATCGTATTGTTTGATGAGGCGCATTACGGCATTAGCTGCCATGGTGTATACACTTTGGTTGATGCCACGCATTCTGAAGCTGCGTCCTACCACTTCTCTAATTTTTGGCCATTGATTTTCTGTCCATTGTGACCAATCATCCAGCCAGACACGCAAAGGGGGAACGTATACTGATAAACCACTAATTCCAACAGGAGTTTTTGTCATTTAATATACCGAGAAAAGAAATAATACAAAATTTGTTAGTCGCTTAAAATGGATGTTAATTGTATATTTTTTAATTATTATCTCAAAAGAATCATTCGACTGTAACTGTTATTTTTTCAGAATATAGTGGAGGATCGTGCGGTATGTGTAAAAAATCTCCAAGAAGCAGTTGGAGAGTATGTATACCAGGTTCAAGAGTAAGTTGGGTAGACGAACTACCATCGCCAAAATGAACATAATTATCATCAGCTGGTATTGGTAGGTTCATATTAGGGAGCCCCGCATCAATAATTATGTGATGGTGTCCAGTTGCAGGTTTATTTTGTCCAGAAGGCACTATTTCTACCCCTTCAGAGCCAAATTCAAGCGAGACTGGATTTGAAACAATTTCATCATTTTTGGGGGTTATAAAATAGATTTTTGAGCCAGTTGGAGATACAACGCGCTTAATTGATGGCGGTGAAGTCGGTATATTTTGTACAGATATTTTTTTATCCACAGCATTATTATTGTCATTTGACTCGCAAGATATTATTAAAAATATAGAAAATACAATTATTATGTTTTTTTTGAAAATTTTCGTAATCACAGTTTCACCTTTTTATTTAATGTTGGATAAATATAATATTAAGTATCATTAATTTTTTAATGTCGGCCAAGTTCTTTTTGGTCGAAGTCATCAACGGATAATAGTTCAAAAACCTTTTTATGATATTCCTTCATTTTGGTTGTTTCCTTGTCTTTTAATATTCCACATTTCTGTGCCTCTTGAATTTGATGAGGTAGATATTCAGATTTAATATGGCCTTCTTTATGAGCTTGCTTAAGCTTTTCTTCTATCAGCGCTAATTCTTCAGAAATCATAAGGGCTTCTTCTAATAATCCTAGAGGGTTGTTTGGTTCAATTGTTGTGTATGCTTGCTCGCATAATCTTTGTCGAGATTCACCAGTGCAAGTAATTATATTAGCAACTTTTCGAGTCAAAAGATCAGAGGGAGGGGAATATTTTCTTCCCCGTGGAAAAATAAAACAACGCAGAAAAAATGCTGCTACTCTATTTGGTAAGTTTGTTAAAAAATTGTGTAATTGTTCTTGAGTTTTATACATAAGAGTACGAACCGACCATTCTACGAGAGGTAAATCCACAGAAGGCCTACCTTGATTTTCAAAATGTTTTAGGACTGTTGAAGCTAGATACATTGTACTCAAAACATCTCCGAGTCTTGCCGATAATAGTTCCTTCTTTTTTAATTCCCCGCCTAAGGTAAGCATCGCAAAATCTGAGGCAAGTGCAAAAGCGGCACTATAACGGTTAATGTGCTGATAATATCGTTTTGTTGGCGTATTAATTGGGATACGGCTATTTCTACCATGAGTTAACGCTAGAATGAATGATCTAACTATATTGCTTATTGCATAACCGATGTGAGAGAAGAGAGCATCATCAAATTCTTTAAGCCCTCTTTCAAAATTTTTATCCTGGGCAGCTTCTATTTCCTTTAGTACAAATGGATGGCAGCGCATCGCTCCTTGACCATAAATAATGAGACTTCGAGTTAATATATTTGCTCCTTCAACCGTGATTGCTATGGGAGCAGCCATAAAACTCCTTCCTATATAATTCTTTGGACCCATCATGATGCCTTTTCCCCCATGTACGTCCATTACGTCATTTGCAACTTTTCGACCAAGTTCTGTACAGTGGTATTTGAGGATTGCAGCTGGAACTGCTGGTTTTTCACCATTATCAATTGCTCCTGATGTAACCGAAACAGCCGCGTTCATGATATATGTGTAGCCCGTAATTCGTGCTAATGCTTCTCCAACACCATCAAATTTAGATATGGGGAGATTAAATTGTCTTCTGAGCTGAGTGTATGCTCCAGAAGCATAAGCACCAGCTTGACCGCCTCCTGAGGCACTAGCGGGTAATGTTATTGCTCGTCCAACTGAAAGTAATTCAACTAACATTTTCCAGCCTTTTCCTGCCATTTTTTGACCACCAATTATGTAATCTAGCGGCACAAAAACATTCTTTCCGTAAGTAGGTCCATTTTGGAATGGAATATTCATGGGGTAGTGTCTTCTTCCGATAGATACTCCTTTTATGTTAGTTGGAACTAGGGCAGCTGTTATACCGTACTCATCTTTATCACCGATTAGATGCTTTGGATCATAAAGTTTAAAAGCCAACCCCAGGACTGTAGCTATAGGAGCAAGTGTAATATATCGTTTGTCCCAATTTAGACGAATCCCTATAATTTCCTCATTATTCCATTGACCTTTGCAAACAACCCCATGATCTATGATTGCTGAAGCATCGGATCCCGCCTGAGGAGAAGTTAATGCAAAACAAGGGATTTCATCTCCAGAAGCGAGGCCAGGGAGATACCTATTTTTTTGATCATCTGTTCCATAGTTAAGTAATAGTTCTGCCGGACCCAACGAATTTGGTACGCCTATAGTTGATGAAGCAACAGGACTTCTACTGGCAATTTTTGCAATAACCATTGCATTAGCATATGAAGAAAATTCTAAACCTCCATATTCTTTGGGGATAATCATGGCAAAAAATTTATGCTTTTTAATATATTCCCAAATTTCTGGGGACATATCTCCACGTTGGTGAGAAATATCCCAATCGTCAAGCATTCTGCACAATTCTTCACACGGGCCTTGAAGAAATATTTTCTCCTCAGAGGAGAATACTGGTGCAGGCATTGAAAGTAATTTCTCCCAATTAGGTATTCCTGAAAATAGCTCTCCATCCCACCATACACTGCCAGCTTCAAGAGCTTCCCTTTCTGTATTAGACATTGCAGGTAACATATTCTTATAACTAACAAGTGCCTTTCGGGTTATTCTTTCTTTACGTAAAGGAGTTATATTAATTAACGCTAAGAAAATAAACACTAGCCATAGAAGCATATTTAGAAAAAGAGATCCATTTCCATAAGCGGTGTAAGAGAGGAGCGCTGCAAAAAAAAGAAAAGTTGATTTAAGAAGGTTGATTCTGTTGTATATCAAAAAAATTGACCCACCAGTGAATAACAAAAACCAGAGAAATCCTATGGTGAGGCTAAACATGTTTTTGTCCTAAATTGTTAATTTTTGAAAGTATCAACATAATAATAAATTTTTTTTCGTACTAAATAATAACACTACCACCCCAAAATTATAGGATGCTGATACGTTTTTCAGTAATTGGTATTTTAGAGTAATTCTTCGATAGCAGCACGTTCTTCTCGAAGTTCTATTTCACTTGCGAGGATAAGTTTTCTACTAAAATTATTAATTTCAAGGTCCTTAATAATTTCATATCCTCCATTGATGCACTTGACGGGATAGGAAAATATAATTCCTGGCTTAATACCGTAACTTCCATTCGAAGGGATTCCCATGCTAACCCAATCATCTTCAGGGGTGCCTAATATCCAATCGTGCATATGATCAATAGCAGCAGAAGCAGCAGAAGCGGCAGAAGATGACCCGCGCGCATTAATAATTGAAGCTCCTCGTTGTTGCACAACTGGAATAAAATTTGAGGTTAGCCATTCCCTATCTATTTTTTCTATAGCCGGTTTACCCGAAACAATCGCGTGATGAATATCAGGATATTGAGTCGCGGAGTGATTACCCCAAATAATAACTCTCGAAATACTACTAATATGTTGTCCAGATTTTTTTGCCAATTGTCCTATTGCTCTATTATGATCAAGACGGGTCATTGCTGTAAAATTTTCGATATTAATATCCGGTGCATTTGCGCTTGTGATTAGAGCGTTGGTGTTAGCTGGATTACCAATAACCAAAACACGAATATCTCTATTTGCATGAGTATTTATTGATTTTCCTTGTACTGAAAAAATTTTTGCATTTGCTTGTAATAAGTCTTTTCTTTCCATACCAGGCCCCCGCGGTTTGGCGCCCACCAAAAAAGCATAATTACTATCCTTAAATGCTATATCCACATTATCGGTAATAATAACTGAAGATAATGTCTTAAAAGCGCAATCATCCAGCTCCATTGCTACCCCTTCCAGAGCTTTTATTGCACTTGATATTTCAAGAAGTTGAAGAATTACTGGCTGATCATTTCCCAGCATCTGTCCTGACGCTATTCGGAAAGCTAGCTGATAGCCAATTTGACCAGCAGCACCTGTAATAGTTACACGAACGGGAGACTTCATTTTTTTCCCTGAAAATGAGTTTTTAGAACAATATATAAGATTTTAAAATAATTTCTATATCCCAATGAACAATATAATTAATTACCCTTAGCATTGAATGCACGTACTTGCGCATTAAATTCAGCACTAGTTTTTTCCAAATCTTCGACGGCTGCATTAAATTTTCTTGTTGTTAAATCTTGAATATTTGTTGTCACTTCAGGCGTGAGCTCTCCATTGATTTTAAGCAAAGCAAGACTCGATTGTTCTTCTTTTTCGATGCAGATTTGATAATCTTCTATTGCTTTTACCCATGCTTTCACATTGTTCATTGTAGTAACCATTTCTAATTTTGTTGCAGAATTACCGTCTGGAATACTAATTTTTTCCGGATAATCGCAAGCAAAAATATCAGCTGACCCTAGAATTAAAAAAAAGCTTAACATTAGTTTAATTATTGATTTCATAGTGATATTTTTTTTAGAGAGTCTTTTGTAAACTCTATTTCAACCTATTTATTATTTAAGAAATACTAATTTAATCACGTTAAATGATTTTAGTGAAGGGTCAGTTGTTTGTATCAAATATATTTTTTGAAAAAAAATGTCCTTATAATGGTTATCTGTACTCGTAATAACCATATTGTATTGTGATTTTCTATATTGGATCAGAGATAATTTATTTTGTGTAGCAAACTTGAAAATATCCTAAAGAAACTCTCCGAGAATTCATCTCAAAATGTTCTTTTAGGCGGACTTAGGGGGCTCGAAAAAGAATCACTCAGAGTTGATTCTAAGGGTAAATTATCACAAAAATCCCATCCAACAACACTTGGCTCCTCTCTGACGAACAAGTATATAACTACAGACTTTTCTGAAGCCCTTCTTGAATTTATAACTCCTCCCCTGAGTAACACTTGGGAAGTGCTTAGTGTTCTCTGCGATGTTCATCAATTCACTTATTCTAATCTAGAAAATGAATTACTTTGGGTTTCCAGTATGCCTTGTTCTATTTCTGATGAAAAAGATATTCCCATTGCTCAATATGGCTCTTCAAATGTTGGAAAAATGAAAACTATTTATCGAAATGGCCTTAGTTCTCGATATGGTAGAAATATGCAAGCTATCTCTGGCATACATTTTAATTACTCAATACCAGAGTTGTTTTGGCCTATATATCAAAAATTAAAGGAAGATCGTCATCATCTAGATGCTTTTGTGTCATCTGAATATCTTGGTTTAATTAGAAATTTTCAACGTTTTAGTTGGATGGTTTTATATCTTTTTGGCGCTTCACCTGCCTTATGTAAATCGTTTGTTACACATGGACAATCAAATTTGAAGGATTTTGGACACAATACTTTATTTGAACCTTTTGGAACTTCATTACGTATGAGTGATCTGGGTTATACAAGTCGAACACAATCAAATATCAATATTTCATTGAATGATCTAAATGAATATATATCTGATCTCAGCAAAGCAATTGATACACCTGAACCAAAATATCAGAAAATTGGGATACTTAATAATGGTGAATATGATCAATTAAGTATAAATAAACTACAAATTGAGAATGAATTTTACAGCCCCATAAGACCAAAACGTGTTGCAAAATCTGGGGAAAGGCCAACATTGTCTTTAAAAAGGGGGGGTATTGAATATGTTGAGATTCGTTCTCTCGATTTAAATATTTCTGATCCCATAGGAACCAATCAGCATGCAATGCGATTTATGGAAGCTTTTTTAATTTTTTGTCTTTTACAAGATAGCCCACCTATAGATGATATATGTTGGGAAGAAATTAAGAATAATCACTCGAAGACAGCAAAATATGGACGAGATCCAAAATTTAAATTGAAAAAAAATGGTAAAAATTGCTATTTAAGTGATTGGGCATCTGAAATTCTCGAAGCTATTTATGTAGTGGCAAAATTTCTGGATAGTAATTCTGGCAGTTCTGATTATGTAAGAGCAGTTAATATACAAAAAGAATTGATCCAGCATCCTGATATGACTCCTTCAGCTAGACTACTTGATGATTTATCTAAATCTAGAACAGGGTTCTTTCAATATACCTTGGATGTTTCAGAGAAACACAAGGATTATTTTTCTGAACTTATACCGCTTGAACCCAAAAAATTAGCTATGTTTGTAAAGGAAGCATCAGAGTCATTGCTGAGGCAAAAGAACATAGAAGCCATGGATACATTGAGTTTTGAAGATTACTTAAAGAATTATTTTCAATCTTAGTTAATTTGGTTTTTTAAAAGGAATTGGCTCTCCATTTTCATATGCGTAAGTAGTGTATAATTTTTGAATCCTTTTTGACATTGACCCAACATTGCCATCTCCAATTATTCTCCCATCCGCTTTTAGAATGGGAGTGATTTCTCCCATGGTACCGGAGGTGAACACTTCATCTGCTGAATAGAGATCCGTATTAGAGAGGTTTTTTTCATGGATAGTTATTCCTTCTTTGGTTGCTATTTCGAGGATCATTTGCCTTGTTAATCCCGGTAGGCAACTATCTGTAGTAGGAGTAAAAATTTTTTTATTACTAACTAAAAAAATATTGGTGTCATTGGTTTCGGAAATAAATCCATTAATATCTAACATGACTGCGCTATCAGCATTAGCAGAATTAGCTTCTATTACTGCGAGTATATTATTTAAAAGGTTATTGTGATGAATTTTTGAATCCAGATGTTGGGGAGAATTTCTTCTTATTGACGATGTTATTACTTTTATCCCAGAGTTTGGATAAACAGGAGGTTTCCATTCAGCTAAAACTATGAGCGTACAACCAAATTGGTTAAGTTTAGGGTTCATCCCCGAAGTAATTTTTTTACCTCGTGTGAGGGTTAATCTAATATGAGTTTCATCCCACATTTTATTTGCTTTAAGAGTATCAAATATTGCTTGCCGAATATCTTTTGATGAAGGTATAGCATTGAATGCAAGTGCTTTGGCCGAATTTTGAAGCCGTATAAGATGATTAGTTAATGCAGCAATTTTTCCTTTATAAACTCTTAACCCTTCCCAAACAGCGTCACCACCTTGAACTACGCTATCAAAGACAGAAATTTTTGCATCCTTTCTGGGCACCAATTTTCCATTAATATTAATGAGAATATTAGCATTACGTTGGTCCGGTAATTTCATAGTTTTTCACCGTTGGCTCGAATTGATTTTGTAAGTAGTTTTTCATAATAAGGCTTACATTCTATAAGAAGGTTTGTAAGTTCCGCAGGAAAATTAGATTTGGGGAGATAGGGTAGGAATCCAGTAGACTTATGCAATGATTGGTACCAATACTTTGCCCAGATACCGTCTTCCTTTCTAGGTTTTGCAGGCCAGCTTAACATTGAATTGAAAAATTTAAGTTTTAAATGATGACAAAGTTGCTTGAGTATATTTTTGGGATTCATTAGTAGTTCATCTGCATCGACAACAATGGGGTTATTTCCTATATTTTGCAAATCTTTGTATAGATGCCATTGTAGTTTGAGCCCAGTATCAGCGAGGTTTGGTTGAGGTATTTTTTTTGCTAGAGAAGGCAACATATCTCTTGGATTTCGAACGAGGAATATATTTTTTAATTTAGGAAGAAAATGACACTCTACATTAACTAAATGTTTTGTCATTTGCTTTAAAAATAGAACCTTTTCCCCATTTTTGGGATTCAAGTTCAGAAGATTCCTCATAACGAAATTACCGTCACAATTAACTTTATTCATTATTTCCTTACGTCCAGGGTGTCTGGCCCCCGTTTCACGAAGATAATGACCGTATAAAGGCTCATCAACTACTTTTGTATCATCTCGTTGTGCAAAGCTATACATAAGTGCAGTTGAAATATTACGAGGACCAGACCAGAGACATATTTTTTTCATAAAATAGCTTTTTAAATTAAGTTGTTAGAAAAAAATAGATTATATAGTTACATATCTTTGAGCATAATTTTTGGATTACTTAAGGTATTACGGTCTATTTTTGTTTTATTTTCTATAAGTAATTTCCCCTGAATAAAATCTCCGGGATTATTAATAGAATCAATGGCTATTATGAATTGATCTTTTATATAAATGCATGAAAATGATCTCGATTCTATTTTTCCTCTTATTACTGTTTCATCATATTTGTAGGAAAGACCTGCTATTTGAAGTTTAATATCATATTGATCAGACCAAAACCATGGTATTGATTTGTAATGATTATCGATACCACAGATATTTCCCGCTGCAATTTTTGCCTGTTCGACTGCATTATGCACAGATTCTAATCGAATACTTTTTCCCAAGAGTACGTTTGGATGTGAGGTACAATCGCCTATTGCATAAATATGCGGATCTTCGGTGAGACATCGACTGTTAACAATTATTCCGTCATCTATACCAAGATTTGTTTGTGCCGCGATTTCAGTATTGGGAATAGCGCCAATACCTATAATTACGATGTTTGTTTTTATTGTTTTACCATCTGAGAGCTTGACGGATGTTACATTCTTATTACCTAGGAAAGCATCAATTTTTGCCGATAAAATTATTTTAACACCATGTTTTTTATGTTCGTTTTCATAAAAATTTGAAATTTCTTTTGACACCACACGATTCATTACCCGATCTTTCGCTTCGATAACTGTAACCTCAGCACCAATTTTTGCAGCAACTGCTGCAACTTCTAGGCCAATATAACCTGCACCTACAATGGTAATCACAGAATCAGGCGATAACTTAGATTTGATTCTCTTAACATGATCAATATTTCGCAGATAAAATATCCCTCTGAGATTAGATCCTGGGAGATTAATTTTTCGGGGTCTTGCCCCTGTTGCAAATATTAACTTATCGTAAGTTATATGTTTTCCATCTTTAGTTTGTACAACTTTATTAGAACGATCTACAAAACTAACTTTTGTATTGAGTAGTACCGATGTTTGTGTATCTTCATAGAAACTTGGTGGTTTTACGAATAGACGATCAAGAGTTAATTCATCTGCTAAATAGGTTTTTGATAGCGGGGGACGCTTATAAGGATAGTATGCTTCTTCACCAATAAGAGTGATTTTTCCTGAGAATTCTTTTTGTTTGAGAGTTACAAGTAGTTGCCCAGCTGCATGTCCCGCACCAATGATTACAATATCTTCAGACATAGTTGATCTATAGTATAAGCCTTACATAGCGCTTATTCCTCCATCGACTCTAATTTCCGTACCCGTGATAAATTGTGACTCATCTGAGGCAAGATAGAGAATAGCGTAAGCTACGTCGTCAGGCTTTCCCACTTTACCTAAAGGCACTTGTCGTCCTAACTTTTGTAATACATCTTTGCGGGATTGCTCTCCCACAAAATCATCAAGAATAGGCGTATCGATAAACACAGGATGTACAGAGTTACACCGAATCCCGTTATTGGTATTTGCGCAATGAAGTGCAATCGATTTCGTTAGATGTCTAACACCAGCTTTAGCTGAATTATATGCAGCCATGTTATGACCAGCAATAATTCCAGAAATTGATGACATATTTATTATTGAACCACCGCCGCTATCAGTTATAAGGGGAATTAAGTATTTACATCCCAGAAAAATACTATCCAGATCTACTGCATGAACATTCTTCCATGTTTCAAAGTTTTCTTCTTCAACATTTCCAATAGAACCGATGCCAGCATTGTTGACTAAAATATTTAAGCCTCCATATTTTTCTTCCACTTCTATTGCAATTTCTTTCCATCTTGATTCACTTCTAACATCTTGGTGAAGAAAAAATGATTTATTTGGGATTAAATTGTTTATTTCATCTGATTGTTCTTTTGCCCCTGCCTCGTTTATATCAGTTAAGATCACTTGTGCGCCCTCTTTAGCGAGCATAAGTGCAGTAGCTGCCCCAATCCCTTGCGCAGCTCCGGTTATTAAAGCAATTTTATTTTTGACACGTCCCATGTATTTTCTCGAGTTGTTAAATTCTTTGTATTCTACGTTGCCCTTTGATTAACGAATAGGCTATGTAAGAAATTAATTATAAATTTTAGTACTTTTTATCCATCTCCGTTATCCTTTATGATTAAAATTTTGGTGGAAGAGAATGTATGAAAACTAACGCAATTAGAATTAAAGAATATGGCGGTCCTGAAGTGTTGAATTATGAGGAGGTTGATCTTCCTGCTTTATCTTCTGGAGAAGCCCGCATAAATCACACAGCGATTGGTCTTAATTTTATCGATACCTATCATCGAACAGGTTTGTATCCGATAGATTTACCATCTGGAATTGGTAGCGAAGCTGCTGGGATAGTGGATGAAGTGGCGGGAGATGTTAAAGAAATTAAAGTTGGCGACAGGGTTGTTTACACAGGCAGACCCACTGATGCTTATTCGCAATCTAGGAATTATCCTGCAATTCAACTTGTTCGCATTCCAGATGCAGTGACCGATGAAGAGGCTGCATCAGTTTTTCTAAAAGGACTTACAGCGTGGTATTTGTTAAGACGGAGTTATAGAGTTAAGTCTGGAGATATCATTTTATTTCACGCTGCTGCTGGCGGAGTTGGTTTACTAGCTAGTCAATGGGCAAACCATCTAGGAGCTATTGTAATTGGCGTTGTTAGTAATGATAAAAAAGCTAACTTGGCTCGCAAACATGGATGCAAACATATCGTAATGGCGGACGACGAAAAAATTGCCAGCAAGGTACGTGAACTTACTGGTGGAGAGGGAGTAACGGCTGTTTATGATTCTATTGGCAAGGATACTTTTTTTTCTTCTTTAGATACGCTGAGACCACACGGAGTTATGGTTACATTCGGTAATGCTTCGGGTCCTGTCGATCCTTTCGCTCCTGGCGAGTTAGCAAAAAGACATTCTTTGTATGTTACTCGACCTGTATTATTTGATTTTATTAACACACGAGAAAAATTACTTTCTGCTTCGAATGAGCTATTTGATCTTGTCAGTAAAGGAGTCTTGAAGGTAAATATTAATCAGAGATACGCTCTTAAAGATGTTGCTCAAGCTCACAGAGATATAGAGTCACGTAAAACAACTGGTTCAACGATTCTTATTCCTTAAAAATTTCAACTATAGTAATAGTATGCGGTCAGAAAAAATATACCAATCTAAGAGAGAGCCCAGATATTCAAATATCAGTATCAGGGACGTTGATTATCAAATTACTGAGTGGGGAGATAACAAAAAAGAATTGATTTTATATCTTCATGGATGGGGAGATACAGGGTCAACTTTTCAATTTGTTGTTGATTCATTTGAGAAAGACTGGCATGTTGTTGCGCCTGACTGGAGAGGCTTTGGTAAATCAAGTCATTTTGGAATGAGCTACTGGTTTCCAGATTATTTGGCAGATTTGGATGTCCTGCTCGATAGATTTAGCCTCGAAGAACCTATTCATATTATAGGTCATAGCATGGGTGCCAATGTTGCCGGTCTTTATGCTGGTATAAAAGCCAATCGCATTAAAAGTTTTATCAATCTTGAGGGCTTTGGTTTGACCGATGGTGATCCAGAAAAAGCCCCTGACAATTATCTTCGTTGGATAGAAAAAGGTAAATGTGGAGAGAAATTTCAAGTTTATGAGAGTTTTAATGAGCTTGTGCCAAGAATACTAAAAAGAAGTCCTAATATGACCATTGACAAGGCTTTGTATGTTGCTCATGAGTGGGCAGAGCTGAATAACGATGGAGTAGTTAGACTTAGAGCTGATCCTTTACATAAATTACCTAATGCTACTCAATATAGACGTTCTGAAGCTGAGGCATGCTGGAAAAGGATTACAGCAAAGACACTTGTTGTTGTAGGTGAAGAGACAAAATTTTCTGCGGTATTAACACCATTTATCGATTCGGATATCGATCAATTTGCTTCTAACAATTCCAAGCTGATTTCTATACCCAATGCAGGGCATATGCTTCATTTTGAAGCGCCTGATGTCCTTGCTAAGGAAATAGAAAAATTTTTGATGATGTAAAAAATATTATTTTTGTTAATTGTTATCCTTAGTTGTAATTTCATTCCCATCACTATCAAGAATAATTATTTGACCAATTTCTAGGTTTCTAACATTTTCTTCTATTTTTTTTAGGTCCCCAACAATAACCCAGGTTAGATTATTTGGTTTGATAACGTTATTAGCAACTGCAATCACGTGATCAAGAGATAGATTACGAACATTATCAGCATAGTTTTTCCAATAATCATCCGGTAAGTCATATATTGAAATTTGGCTAATATCTCTTGCTATTGAGGCAATTGTTTCCCAGCGCCCAGGTAGGCTAAGAGTGTTATTATCCTTAATTTTTTCAAGTTCTTCATTGGATGCTGGATTCTCACCCAGATATTCCACAAGCTCACGTTTTAATTCTATTATGGATTCTGCAGTTTTATTAGTTTGAACAGGAGCATATCCAATAAACAGTCTTGGTCCTTTCGTCTCTAATATTAATGTTCGGGCACCATAAGCCCATCCTTTATCTTCTCTAAGATTCATATTAACTCGAGATGTGAAGGAGCCGCCTATGATTTCATTCATGGATTCAATTGCAATTTCATTTTTTTTATTTTTTGCAGGAGCAATATTTGCTGCAAGTACAATTGATTGCTGCGCTCCTGGACGATCGACAAGAAACATGGTTTCATTTTGTTCTTTTTTTGCTTCACCAATATTCTTTATCGGTATTTCACCCTTTTTCCATTTTTTTAAAAGCCTTTCAAGCTTAAATTTTGCTTCTCTCATTGTAATATCACCAACAATAATCATGGTGCTATTATTTGGTTTAAACCATATCTTGTGATGATTGATGAGCGATTCTCTTGATATTTTTTTAACAGACTCCTCTGTTCCTGATCCAGTTAAAGGCAGAGAGTAAGCATGATTTTTTCCATACAGCAATCTGGGTAATAGACGAAGAGCCATTCCAAACGGTTGGTTTTTTTCTTGTTGTATTTGGGCTATTCGCTGTTTACGTAGTCTTTCTAACTCTTGATGAGGAAAGGAAGGATTAAGAATGATATCTGTGTAAAGATCCAAAGATTCATCCAAGTTTTCTTTAAGTGTATTTAGCGAGACTGTGGAGCTATCGATACCTGCGCTAGCATTTATTATTGCACCCAAGCCCGCAGCTTCATCGCTAATCTCAAGTGCAGTTCTTCTTTTGGTGCCTTCATCTAGCATTGCTACTGCTAAGCTAGAAGTTCCTGGATGACCAAATTGATCAGAAGCATATCCAGCATTTATTATTAGATTAAAATTTACTATTGGAACACTTTCTTGTGTGGCAACCATTAACTTTAACCCACTATCCAAAATGGTTGTTTCAAAATCAACAAAATCAATCTCTGGAAAGTTTTCTGTAGTAGGTAATTTGGTTCTATCAGCACTTATAGAACTAGCTGTTAGTTTCGGCACAGGATGTACCTCTAAATTATATGAACCAGTTGCGAGCCATTTTTTAGCTGATTTTTTTATATCATCAATAGATGCATCTTCAAGTTGCTTAAGTGTAGTTTTATAGTAGCCTGGGTCGTTGGCATAAATAGCATTTTGAGCAAGAATGTCAGATTTTCCGCCGAAACCTCCAACTTTTTCAAGACCACGAATAAATCTGGATTTTATTAAGGTTTTTGCACGATCTAGCTCTTTTTCTGTAGGACCTTCGATGAAGAAATTTAACAACTCTTCATTCATTGCGTCTTCTACATTCTCAAGGTTTCCGCCAGGTTGAGCAGAAGCTTGAATATAATAAAACCCGGCAATATCACCAGAGAATAAATATGAATTTACACTTGTTGCTATTTGATCTCGGTAGACTAGACGGTTGAAAAGACGCGATGTTTTTCCTTGAGTCAATATCGTATCAATAAGTTGCATGAAGACAGAATCTTCGGATTGAAATTTATTTGTTCCCCATGCTTTGTAAATTCTAGATTGTGGGACACGGTCATGTATTATTTCCCTCTTATTATGTTCTAGAGTGACTGGCTGCTCAATAATCTTGGAAACCATAGGATTGGATTTTATATCACCAAAGTATTTATTAACTTTTTGGAAAATTTCTTCTGGATTAACTGAACCTGCAATAACTATTACAGCGTTGTTGGGTCCATAATATGTTTTAAACCATTTATGAACATCTTCAAGACTTGCAGCATTCAAATCCTCCATTGATCCAATTGTGCTCCATGAATAAGGATGAGATTTTGGAAATACACCCTCCAGGATATGATATTCAACAAGCCCATATGGTTGATTGTCACCTTGCCTCTTTTCATTTTGTACGACACCACGCTGCTCATTTAATCTTTCTTGAGTTACAGCTCCAAGCATATGACCCATGCGATCAGATTCCATCCATAGAGCCATATCCAAGGCCGTATTTGGCACATTTTCAAAGTAATTTGTTCGGTCAAAATATGTAGTTCCATTCATATTTGTAGCGCCAACGCGCTCAAAGGGCTTAAAAAATTCGTCATTATAATTCTCACTTCCGTTGAACATTAGATGTTCAAAAAGATGCGCAAATCCTGTCTTTCCTAATTTTTCATTTTTTGAGCCAACGTGATACCAGATATTTATTGCTGCTATTGGCGCTTTTTTATCAACATGCACAATCAGTCGCAAGCCATTATCCAACTGATATTCGGTATAATTTATTTCAATATCTGAGTCAGCAATGGCTGAAAAAACTATCGATAACATTACTAGAGCAAGCGTAAGTTGTTTTTTGAACATAGTTTGTGCCTTATCTATTGGAAATTTTTATTTTTTATTGAATTTTGTCTTTCGAGTATATTTTGCTAGATTTCGGTTATTCTTTCATTGTTTTCTTGTTATAACTTCTTCGTGAAAAGAATGGCTAGCGTTGTGTGACAAAATATACTCAATATCTGCGGGAATGAAAACTTGAAAAAAAAATTAATACGAAATGCAAAATTAATAAATGAAGGCCAAACATTAGAAAGAGATGTACTAGTCGTTGGAAGACGCATAGATAAAATAGCACCTAGTATTTCTATGACAGGAAATACACTTCTTATAGATGCAAAAGGAAAATATTTAATTCCTGGTATGATAGATGATCAGGTTCATTTTCGTGAACCAGGGCTTACCCATAAAGGCAATATTTCAACAGAATCAGCTGCTGCAGCGGCTGGGGGTATCACGAGTTTTATGGATATGCCCAACGTAGAACCACAAACTACTACGCGAAAAGCTTTGTTGGAAAAATTTAAGATGGCGCAAGATCGCTGTACTGTTAACTACAGTTTTTATCTAGGAGCTACGAATGACAATATTGAGGAGATAAAAGCTCTTAAAGTTAATGATGCCTGTGGAATAAAAGCATTTTTAGGCGCTTCAACGGGTAATATGCTTATCAATAATTTGAAATCTTTAGATCTCCTCTTTGAGCATGCTCCGATAATAGTTGTGACGCATTGTGAAGATTCACCTTTAATTGAGGCGAATGAGAGAAAAGCGAAAAAAATTTATGGTGAGAATGTACCTTTTTTTGAGCACTCAAACATTCGTTCAGCTGAGTCTTGTTATAAATCCTCAAGTTTTGCAACAACCTTAGCTAGCCGTTATGACGCGCTTCTTCATGTGCTTCATTTGACATCTGCCATGGAGATGGATCTATTTTCAGCAGCGCATCGTTCTAATAAAAGAATTACTGCAGAAGTCTGCGTACATCATTTATGGTTTGATGACAGTCGATATAGTGATTTGGGTGGTAGAATTAAATGTAATCCATCCATAAAAACAGCTCAAGATCGAAATGCTTTAATTGCTGCTTTAAAAGACGGGAGACTTGATATTATTGCCACCGATCATGCGCCACATACAAAAATGGAGAAGATGGAATCTTATTTTAAAGTTCCATCAGGTATGCCTCTTGTGCAACATGCTTTGTTAGTTTTATTTGATTTAGCTTCCAGAGAGAATTTTTCTCACGAATTAATTGTAGACCGAACAAGTCACGCAGTTGCAGATATCTATGGAATCATTGATAGAGGTTATGTTCGCGAGGGTTATTATGCTGATCTGGTGATTATTGATGACAAGAAATCTTACACAGTAAATTCTTCAAATCTCTTGTATAAATGTGGCTGGTCTCCATTTGAAGATCATACATTTACATCAAATATTGATATGACTATGGTGAATGGTTGTATCGTATACGGGAATTCTCAATTGACTGGCAAAATAGCTGGAGAGAAGCTAAAGTTCAATCGCTCTCGGTAGATAATTTTTTTATGAAAAGGTCTTGATGCTAGAGTGTCGAAAAATTGTTTGATAACTTATATAAAAATTGTTTACTTTCTGTACGAAAACGCTATGCTTGCGAGAAAATGGATTAGTAAAGGCTGAAGGTTCTACGTATATAAGTGCTCCAAAACGATATTTTTATCAAGCCAAAAAATATACCCAATGAAACCAACAAATACATCGCATCCAGATTATTTCCATAAGGTTGTTGACTGCCAATGGGCTTGTCCTGCACACACCGATGTACCTGAGTACATTCGACTAATTGCCCAAGGTGAATTTTCAGATGCATATATGCTCAACAGAGAATCTAATGTTTTTCCTGGTATTCTCGGGCGCGTTTGTGATAGACCTTGTGAACCAGCATGTAGACGCCGTCGAGTTGAAGACGATCCAGTTGCTATATGTAGACTTAAACGTGTGGCTTCTGATCATAGGGATGATATATCAGACAGACTACCGACTGCTCCATCGAAAACTAATGGTAAAAAAATTGCTTTAATTGGAGCTGGCTGTGCATCTTTAACTGTTGCAAATGATCTTGTTCCATTAGGATATGAAGTTACTATATTTGAAGCTCTAGATACCACTGGCGGTCTTATGAGAACAAATATTCCCCAATTTCGCTTACCCCCTAAAGTGCTCGATGAAGAGATTAATTATATCGTTGATATGGGGGTTAATTTAAAATTGAATCATCGTATTGAAAGTATGCAAAAACTTCTTAATGATGGCTTTGATGCTATTTTTGTTGGAACCGGCGCACCACGCGGTAAAGAATTAAAACTGCCTGGACGATATGAAACAAATAATATATATATCGGTATTGACTGGCTTGAATCTGTTGCATTTGAACATATCAGCTCTATTGGAAAAAAAGTTCTAATCATCGGCGTCGGAAACACCGCTATGGATTGTTGTAGATCATCACTTCGTCTAGGGGCCCAAGAAGTCAAAGTGATGGCTCGAAAGCCGAGAGGTTTCTTTAAAGCTTCCGATTGGGAGCTTGAGGATGCCGAAGAAGAAAATGTTGAGATTATCGTTAATCATTCTCCCAAAGAATTCATTCTTAAAAATGGAAAATTGATTGGTATGCTGTTTGATCAAATGGAATACAATATTGATGAAAAAGGTAATATAGATAAAGGCAAGGTTGTTGGAGAAAAAATGATCCCTTGTGACGATGTAATTCTTGCTATTGGGCAAGAAAATGCTTTTCCCTGGATAGAGCGTGACATAGGAATTAAGTTTGATAAATGGGATTGCCCAGTTGTTAATGAGGAAACCATGATGTCATCTTTAAATGGACTGTTCTTTGGCGGTGATTCAGCATTTGGCCCAAAAAATATTATCTGGGCTGTTGCGCATGGCCATGAAGCAGCTATATCTATTCATAAATATTGTAATAAAGAAGACATTAATCAGCGGCTTGCAAGAGGAATAAATTTATCAACCCAAAAAATGGGTATACATGAATGGAGTTACTCAAACGATTATGATCCCTCAGCAAGAAGGTTGATGCCGCATGTAGATCTTAAGGAAAGATTTAAGAAACTCGATATCGAAGTCGAATTAGGATTTACTGTCGATCAAACTATCAAAGAAGTGGAACGTTGTCTCAATTGCGATATTCAAACAGTTTTTGATGCAAGTTTATGTATAGAGTGCGATGCCTGTATAGATGTATGTCCAGTTGACTGCTTGACTATAACCCAAAATGGCGATGAGGATGATTTACGATCTCGATTAACTGTTCCAGCAAAAAATAAGGAACAAGATTTATACGTTTCAGAGCCCTTACCACAAACTAATCGTGTCATGGTTAAAGATGAGGATTTGTGTGTCCATTGTAGTTTATGTGCCGAACGATGCCCGACAGGAGCATGGGATATGCAAAAATCTACTATTCTTTTGCCTTATGCAAAAGATGAGGCTGATACTAAAGGACCCTTAAACAAGAAAACAGGTTAATTAACTCGCTATGCTTTATACATATAAATTTTTTTTATTATTAACTCATTGAGTGAAAAGTAGTTTAATCATGAATAAAATCAATGATATAGTGATAAAGATTGCTACAGTTAATGGCACTGGCTCTGCAAGTGCAAATGGGTTATTGATGAAATCAATTTTCAGAATGGGGATCCCAGTAGTAGGTAAAAATTACTTCCCATCAAATATTCAAGGCCTTCCAACTTGGTACGAAATTCGAGTGTCAGGTAAAGGTTATCAAGCCCGATCCGATAAAGTTAATATCATGGTTGCTATGAATGCGCAAACCTACGAACAAGATATGAGAGAAATCGAAACAGGTGGATGGTTGATTTATGATGCCACTTGGCCAAGAAACAGTTTATTAGAGCGGAATGATATTAGTGTTCTTGGCGCGCCTTTATCAAAAATGTGTAATGAAAATTTCGAAGGAGTTAGATCTAGAATTTTAATGAAAAATATTGCTTATGTTGGAGTGATCGCGGCATTAATTAAAATAGATCTCGATATTATTAAAACCTTACTTGAAGAAACATTCGCCTCAAAAAAACATCTTGCAGCATCGAATCTTGAAGCAATAATGCTTGGATATAATTTTGCAAAAGAAAATTTCAATTGTCCTTTACCATTAACAGTTAAACCTTCGAATAAAACAAAAGATCACGTTGTTATTGATGGTAATACCGCGGCAGCTCTCGGTTGTATTTATGCTGGAGCAACTGTTGCTTCTTGGTATCCAATTACACCATCCACTTCCTTGATGGATGCTTATCAGGCATTTGGCGATCAATATTTAAAAGATGAAAAATCAGGCAACAAAAAATTTTGTTTAATTCAGGCAGAAGATGAGTTAGCAGCTATTGGCATGGTTTTGGGAGCTAGTTGGAACGGCGCAAGATCTTTCACATCGACCAGTGGACCTGGCATTTCTTTGATGAGTGAATTTATTGGTTTTGCCTATTATGCTGAATTACCCGCTGTCATTTTTAATATCCAACGCGTGGGACCTTCTACAGGTATGCCCACCAGGACCCAGCAGTGCGATATTATGAGTTGTGCTTTCGCCTCACATGGAGACACTCGTCATGTTTTACTGTTTCCTGCAAACCCGGAAGAATGCTTTTATATGTCATTAACAGCTTTTGATTTGGCGGACCAATTACAAACACCAGTGATGGTGTTATCTGATCTCGATATAGGAATGAACGACTGGATATGTCCTGATTTGCAATGGGATAAAAAATATATTCCTAAAAGAGGCAAGATTCTAAATGCAGAGGATCTTGAAAATATCGAGAAGTTTTATCGTTATATGGATGTTGATGGTGATGGCATAGCCTATAGGACTTTGCCTGGAGAACATCCTAAAGGCTCGTTCTTCACCCGTGGTTCGGGGCATAATAAGTTTGGAAGTTACACTGAAGATGCTGATGAATATCAGGATGTTATTGACAGGTTGTTGGTAAAATGGGAGACAGCACGAAAGTTTGTGCCTAAGCCTGAAATAAAAAATAAAAATTCTAACAACATAGCGATATTATCTGTCGGAAGTTGCGATGGTGCTGTTAAAGAAGCCTTGAAAAAACTAAGGCAAAAAAATGTAGAATTAAATTATTGCCGCGTTAAGGCATTTCCATTTAACGACAGTGTGATTAAATTTATCAATCAACATGAACTAGTTTATGTTGTGGAACAAAATCGTGATGCACAACTACGTTCACTCTTGATATTAGAAGGCGAAATTGACCCAAAAAAATTAATTTCAGTATTACATTATAATGGTCTTCCAATACATGCAGATTTTATAGTTGATAAAATTGTTGAGAAAATTATTTAAACAGTAAATTATTTAATACTAGGCTAAAAGAATGAGTTATATAGCTAAACCGAAAATAGTCCATCCAGATGTACCTCGAAATTCTCTTGGTTTGTCGCACATAGATTATGAAGGAGTTGTATCAACGTTATGCGCTGGTTGCGGTCATGATTCTATTACTGCAGCTATCATACAAGCAATTTTTGAGCTAAATATAGAGCCGCACATGATTGGTAAAATGAGCGGTATCGGATGTTCTTCAAAAACACCCGCGTACTTTGTTAGTCAATCTCATGGCTTTAATTCTGTGCATGGTAGGATGCCATCTGTTACAACGGGAGCTAATGCAGCAAATTGTGATTTGACATACATTGGTGTTTCTGGCGATGGTGATTCATTGTCAATTGGTATGGGTCAATTTGCTCACGCTATTAGAAGAAATTTGAATATGACCTATCTTATTGAAAATAATGGAGTTTATGGGCTTACAAAGGGGCAATATTCAGCTTCTGCTGACATAGGAAGCAAGGCAAAAAAATTACCTGTCAATCAACAAATGCCAATCGATCCAGCCACGACTGCCATTTCTCTCGGAGCTAGTTTTGTTGCAAGAAGTTTTTCTGGAGACAAAGAGCAGCTTGTACCTTTAATAAAATCTGCAATCAAGCATAAAGGTTTTGGACTACTAGATATTATTAGTCCATGTGTAACTTTTAATGACAATGATGGTTCGACAAAGAGTTATTCTCACGTTCGAAAATTTTATCATCAGGTAATCGATACGGATTTTGTTCCTCCTGCTGAAGAAATTAAAGCAGCCTATAAAGAAGGTGAGGCAATGCCAATAGAATTGCATGATGGGGGGAAGATAGTGTTTCGAAAGATAAATAAGGACTACGATCCCACCAGCCGCTCAACAGCTTTTTCCTTTCTGAGAGATGGTGTTAGAAAAGGAGAAATTTTAACTGGACTCTTGTATCTAGATAAAGAATCTGCTGACATGCACGATATTTCAGGTACCGTAGATAAACCTCTCGCTCAAATTCCTTATGAGGAATTAAATCCTGGCGCAGAAGTACTCGCCAATGTGATGAATCGCTACCGCTAGCTAACAATTATTATAGATATATTCTACGCTGTCACATAGACTTGCCTTAAGAGAAAAAAA
>CEVO01248339.1_pt1 | contig 35661 bp, 48 predicted proteins | sample 531511 | NCBI WGS metagenome assembly CEVO01 (sample SAMEA2623907, study PRJEB7988) | marine metagenome | biome: marine biome (ENVO:00000447); feature: mesopelagic zone (ENVO:00000213); material: "saline water (ENVO:00002010), including plankton (ENVO:xxxxxxxx)" | depth 800 m | reverse complement strand
TGTAAAACGGCGATTAGTTGTGCATAAATACGCATTTAATTGTGCATGACGTAAAACGTAAAAAGCATTTAATTGTGCATAGATATGTACAATTAAATACTGATAGTTTAACAGCCTTTAAACGCTCATTAAACGGGATATTCTGCGTAAGCGACATTAGGTGCTTCGCCTAGTACCTTGCTACTCACTCGGTCATAATAGACCTTCTTACCTGTCTCCATCTCTCCATCAAGCAATATAGTTGCTCCTGATTCAGTCTGAGCGACTAACTTGCCACCGCCACGCTGTCCCGTGATGAGAGCAGTACCTCGCTCAGTACGACTGAACAATTGGTCAAACTGACTTAATAGATTCATCTGTAGCTCCTATGCGTCCAAATAGCGATCGACACTGATTGACTGCCACACTGTGGGCGCATCGTTGTCTTGATCGATATCAACGCTAACACCTGTAATTACACCTCGCCATGCGCCCTCTGGATCATTAAATTGCCATATCTCGCCTAATTGCGCGAGTGGTAGATTGTATTTATCTGCCCATCGCAGCTTTATCGTATAGTCACCGTGCGTGCCACTGTCAGAGAGTATAGCAGTGCCTGCGGGTAACATTGCGTCTCTATCAGTGTAAAGCGGATGGTCTTGTGTCGATGCTTCAGCGTCGCGTCCTTGCGTTTGTCTATAAACCTCTGCGCCTTCTGTTGCACCATTAAGCCGCACAGTGTTGTAGCGTGGATTGACACGCTTTTGGTCATTTATCTGTCTAATAACGTCTGCTGGGACTATCACATCAGGCGTAGCAGTTGCCATGTCCCACGCTGCAACTTTCCAGCGGGGCTTTAACGACACCGTAGGTTCGCTAGGGTGGCTCATGAGGAAACCTCCCGCTGCTTTAGCAATATCAGCCAATACAGCAATCGGCGTCTTACCTGCAACGCTGTAAGCGCTTGCAGGCACTAACCAATCGTTAATATCCCAGTCCAAAATGCTGATAGACAGTCCATTAAGCTGCTGCGCTGCAATTTGGCTGACGTAGCTTGCCTGGTCAATCAATCCACCTTGCGAAACCGCATAGTCCGCACCCAGACGCGCTGTGATTGATCGTCCGCTCAAGCTGTACGTCTGCTGTGCAAACTGACGACTGCGCTGCTGATCCTCTGCTATAAAGCTCAACGGGAAGCCATTTACTGTCACATTAATCATCGGTTCTGATCCGCGCGGTACGTCCAGTTTATGCTTAATCTTAGCGTAATCTTTTGCTGTGATAGCGATATTACCTTGCCAGTAGTAACCATCCATGTCAGCTTTAATACCGAATGACAGCGGATCAATAGCTATACCGCCGACATTTGCCGTAATAGTGTTGTGCACGATATAACTCCTTAAATTTGGGATAACTGGTGGCGGATCATCATGCCAACAGGTTAATGACAGCGGTAAATTGCTTGATAATAATCCGCGTCGTTGCCGTGCCATGCGTAGCGGTAACTCGCTGCTTGGCGGTCTAATGCGACAGACGTTAGGCGGTTTAACAGGCGGTGGTATCGGTATTGGGTAATAGCGATCTGGCACCAGAACAGCGTGCTGTACTTTGGTGCTTTGGCATCTATCAATACCAACGCCATGTACTTTATGACCAGTACTGGCCGAAAAATTAACCGCTGGGTCGAGTGGTAGCGTCTTGCAGTTACGGTATTGCGCGACCTTTGCGCTGTGAGCCTTAATACATCGCCTATAGCCGACTGTTGAGCTGTGTTTAAACTGGCGCTCATTGTATATAGGTATAAAAGCGATATAGCTAATGCGTGCGTCGCGTGCTAGCTCAAATACTTGCGAGGTTAGCGTAAACGCATCATTGGCAATCGGTATCAATCCACGCATCTGCATCGAGTAGCGCTGTGCAATGTTGACCACATCTGTACGCATGACATCGCGGTCATTAGCGATATCGCGCCCGTTATGATGCCAGTCGCGACAATGATTAATGCCGCGTACACCAGTGATAACACTGCTAATGTATGACGCAAGCGCAGTCATTGGCGGTGCATACTCAAGCGGTGGCTCTGGATCAACGGGGTCTGTCGGATCTGTTGGGTCAGTAGGATCAACTGGCGGTACAATAACAGGCGCACCAAATATTGTGCCGAGCTTACGACTCATACCAAGCGGTAGCACGTTTGATGCTGGTTGCTCAGATATCAATACAGACAGCGGTAACGGCAGCGCATTAGACGTGACAAACGTAGGCGGTGCTAGTGTGCCAAGCGGCTGGCTGAGTGCTAGATACAGCGCATTAGGTGCTGGCTGCTTGCTAATCCGTCGCTCCATGCGTAGCGGTAAAGCATCAGTATAGACATACGTGTAGCGCGATAAGTCACCTAATTTGCGGTCAAGCGGTAGCTCTAGCGCATTAGATAAGCGATTAACGCTAATGACACGCTCAAGCTGTAATTTTAATGAGCTTGCCATATATCCGCCTTAATTAGTTTGCCAGCTCTGCCATAGTGCCTGTTGCTCGTCAATCGTCAAATCGTCGGCTGGTGCCACGTAATCCCAGACAAATGGCTCGTACTCTTTTTTATAGTCACGCACCATTACTAAATATTTTTTAGCGGGGTCAAGCCCCATAAATATGTAATGACCGTTTTTAAGCGACGTAATAACTTGCTCAACTGCTAAGGTTTGAGCATTAAGTAGCCATATTTTACGTGCGACTGGTTTGCCTTGTACTGTCACAATACCGTCATTAGCCCCAGCAATGTAGCCGCCATGATTTATGACGTGGATAATTGGCATTAAAATCATTTAGACACCCCAACTGTCAGTAGGTATATAAACATTGTCTCGTGCTACAATATACTGTGTCGATGTACAAAAATTCATTGCATTGACATTTGCACCCGCGTTCGCAAAATTAAGATAGTCCGCGCGACTTGGCGATAAAAGCGGCATTTGATACACATCTCCTGCACCATAAAGGTAAAGGGGGGCTACTAAAGGATTAGGGGTTTTGTTATCAGTGCTATTCCACATAGTGTCAAAATTATCTTTTATTTTTGATCCGTTATCTAATCTATAGGCAACAGCAGGTGTGGTAGCGTCCTTGCCATTGCCTGCATATGCAACACCAAAACGATCTGCATCAGTATCAGCAAAAGTGCCGCCTGTATGCTTAATTACAAATGCAGAGGACAACATTCCTGGGACTGTGCCTGCAAATAAAAAAACACCCGTTTCGTTCGCTGGCGCATGCTGATGTAAGATTTGAGCAAAAAACCAAAATCCTTTTTCACTAGCTATGACTGTCCATTCGCCAGTTAGCTTTGATCCAAAAAACTTAAATCTGGTCTCACATTCAATAATCACAGTAGCGTCATTTGCACTTACAACATCTTTAACTAACTGAACGCCCATTGTATTAGCATCTTCACTTTTTAGACGCAGCGATACAGGTAAGCCAGTCATATCATCAAAACCTAAAATCTTTGTTTTTGATGCCGTATCTTCATGAGTAAGTGTCCATCCTGCACTCTCCTTTGTGCCATACCCTGTCACAAGACAGGCTTTTAGTATTGTACCGATACACCCGACACTTTTATCAAGCACGGGCGCATCCGCGTCATCCCACTTGTAAACTTTAACTGGCACGCGCTCTGGTGTTAATAAACTCATCTCACTCTCCTTAAACGTTCATTTCAGTGGTGTCACCATAAAAGCACATCGTATAACCATCAGTGCCAGTCGGTGGATTTGGATTAGGTTGCACAGCGCAAAGCACTAGGATCGGTAGCAGTGTGCCCCATGTGTTTAAGCGTATAATGTCTTGATTAGCCCATGGCGCGTCGGCACCAAAGGCTTGCTTTGGTAGCGTAAAATACGGTTTGCCTGTTGCGGGATTAATCGGTTGCAAGTCAGTCAACGTGTCACCACGCATGACAAAGCCCAACGTCTCACCGTATAGCTCAAATTGATTTGTACCTGTCATCTTAATCATCCAGCGCTCTTTGATCGCGCCATCATCTGTGAGCACCATCGGGTAATCTTTTAGATTGAGCTTGTTGAGCAGCTGCTCGCCAACAGGCGTATCTTGCCAAACGTTATTCCATGAGCGCTGTGTAAAGGGCACTGAGACGCGCACTTGCAGATCACCACCAATCAAAACACTAGACACATAAGTATCAGCAATCGGATAGCTACGGCGGTTTGCAAAGATGAGCGATAGCGTCCCATCAATGTCTGCTTCACGGATGCGATTGCGTTCTTCTTGTGCGTGCATGACTTTTAACGGCATTTTATAGTCAGATAGATCAAGCGGCGTGCGCCAGGTAATGGTGCCAGCGGCAAGGTCGTAGTCCCAAAGCTCAGCATTGACTTGCTTATCGTCCGCATCCATGACAGCGATGCGCGTCACGTCATTGCGTGGTAGCGTGACAGTTTGACCACCTGTGTGCGCTGAGCCAATATCGGTTGTTTGGCGATTACCAATGATGATAGTGTCGCCACGACGGAAAATCGGGATGCGGCCGTCTTGTGGTAGGCGTACCGTATCGATTTTGACGACGTTGCTATCAATGGGTAGGTAGCTGTATGAGCGTGTATCGTAAGTAATCGTGTTAGCGAATACGTGCTCAGGTCGCCATATCTTACCGTCCTCATTGACCGCATCAGCGTTATACCACGGCTCTGACTCGTTGCCAGCTGCTGTCATCCAGCTGCCAAACTGCACTTGTCCCAAGCCGTATTCAGCATCGACAAAGCCTTTGATACCTGGCGCGTCCAACTTGCCTGACAGATCGGCTTTGGCACTGAGATTAACGCCGTCTAGCGTTGTGGCTCGCACCTCTAAGCTCCCTGGCCGTATTGGGGCCGATGGTGTACGAAATGTCACGCTATCGACTGGATTGCCGTTTAAGCTAGTCGCTAAAGATTTGAGCGCGGGCTTTGCGCCATCCGTCCATTGCCACTCGGTCAGAGTGACATGGGCAGCTTGATAATCAATACTACCTGCAATCGTGGCCGCGCCTGTTTTTGGATCTAAGTCAGTATAGATACTGCCGTTTTTGTCAAAGTAGTTTTTACCTGCGTAAGTAAAATTGACGCTAGACGGCGTAACAATCTCCGCGTAAGTTGGTAATAAATCGATATCAATATCGCCGCTACTCAACTGCTCAGTAACAGTGGTCGCAGCAGTAGCATTAAAGGCAATAGCATTTGCCTGTGTCGTGCTGTCAGTTGATAGCGTACATTCAACATCTGCATACTCATAACCTGCCAAAAAATAGTTTTGCATATAAATACCGCCGCCAGAGCCGCCACCGTTACCAAATGCACCACCGTTTGCGACGAGCACTAAGTTACTAGGTGAATATATCGCTTTTGCCAGACGTCTGGTGACAGCGGGATTGAATCGTCCTTGTCCTGTCTCGTAGTCGATAGTGCCCACAATCACGTTAGCATCATTGAGCAAGTTACCAACACCATCATCACGTACCATGCTGTCGATATAGCCGTTAATCGACTCAGTGTAACCACTTGGCAATGCTGTCTGATAGCGTATAGATAAAGTGTTTGGTAAAAAATCAGGCGCGGTAAATGTTGTGTCGCCGTTACTATCTAGCGCTGATAATGTGATATTAAAATCATTAGCTGTGCCGCTGCTGTAGCTCACAGTGATATCTAGTAAACCCGCTGGATGGTTGAAGTTAGCGCCTGTATCAATGAGGATTTGACGGGTGTCTTTGTTGTATTTACCTGTCCAGCTGCCAGTAATATTACCACGCGCATCACTGACAGCCGTTTTTGCCGTACCATCATTCCAGCCAATCGAAATCGACGCGGGTACTGCTGCTTGCGACAGTTGTAGCACCATCTTTGCCGTTGGCACAGCATCTGATCGGTTAAAGTAGCGAGCCTGTGTGCCCCACGACCAAATAATTGCACTGCCGACATCTGGCAATTCGCCCGTACTTAGCTTTGCGCCGCCAGTGACAAAGCTAACATCGCCAGAGCCATGAGCGGCTGATGCCCCGCGTAGTACACCTGTGCCGTCATCACGCAAGTCGTACCAACGCCCTTGCGCACGATAGCTGACGATAAGACTGCCTGGCGCTGGTGGCGGATTGATATTTTTTGTCCAGCTGCTACCACGATTATTAATCGTGACTTCCTCACGAGCTGTGTCAGCTACTTGCAGCTCGCTACCAGCAGGTCTAAACGATACAGAGTTGATATAGCCCGTATAATTCACGGCATTAATGAGTATCTCACCAGCACTATAATTAATCGTACCGACAGCGACATCCCCTTGCATCAATGTGCCACCGTTGTCAGCGATTAAACTGCCATTATTGGAGATAAATACGGTATTAGGCACAGCAGCATTGCCTAGATATATCGACGTGGTGCTACCAGCACTATGTGATTTATTGACAGTTAACGTGACCACGCCATCACTGCCTGCCTTAGCACCATCAAGCAATGTCTGACGTTGACCAGCAGCCGTCAGATTTGTCAAAAACGTTTCAATCTGATTCGTTGGTACAATTTTTTCCATCAAGCTTGGGATTTTTAGCGTTTGCGTGTCTTTGGCAATGGCCGCAGCTAATGGCTTAACACCATAATACTGCGCTGCGTCTGCCACAGCGGTCTCACGGATTTTGCACGGGTTGTCAATATAGCTCTCGGACGGATAATCACTACCGACAAAGTCAGCCTCTAGTTGACTGCTAATCTCCATTTTGACGACTGTTCGCGTAAATTCTTTTTTACTGTTGTCTTGCGCGGTAAAGGTACGATCCTCAGACGTGACACGAGTAACCTGTATGTATTGCTCAACTTTAGGATAGCCCGCTTTGTCCTGACGCAGACAATAGACATCACCAACCAATGGTAGCGGCTCACCGACGCGCTGATACGCTTGGATTAATCGACTGTTTTGGCTTTGTGTTGATAGCAGTAGCATCCGCGACTCAATCGTTGCCACGTTATACGCCTCAATGCGATTAAGCGACTCATGACGTAGCTCACCAAACTTGTTCGCACGCGATAGTAGATAGCTGACCGTTTCATCAGAAGGCGGCTTGGTGATCGCAGCAAACGAGCCGATCAATGGTTCGTCATCAGCACGTAGTACGCCAGCATAGACAAGACGTGAGTAAAACCCGCCGTTGACGCGAGCAATACCTGAGATGGGATTAAACAGCTCGTTTGCCTCGCCAGATATGGGCGTACCAAGCGGCATTCCACCGCCATCGTCATTATCAGTGAGGCGTTCAGACGGGAAAAACTGTAAGTCGCTGCGGTTAATCTTGGTTTCAGTTGCCATTTAATAATCCTTTGAGCTGCTTTTAAATTGGGTTTAATGCCGACTTGATAGCCAGTTAAACGGTCAATAAATTGATGTTGGCCGTAAACTTGTCATCTGGATGCTCGTCACCTGCGCGTATGACTTTGAGCGGGTTTATGTCAGTCAATGCAGGGGCAGCAAAGAGGACGGTAAAGCTGCGGCCATCAGGATGCGTCAGCGTCATTGTCAGCTCAGGCACTTGCGCCCACGCTTGCAGTTTCTCAAGCTCGCTGCGCTTGATGCGAGCATTGGTACAATCAAGCGTGATGGGACGACCCGCAAGCATCGTGCCTTGCTGTATGTCCGTCGCGCCTGTTAACGTGTAGACGGGCGCTGACTGCTTAAGCGACGACCACGCGTATTCATCAATCCAGTGGTATTGGTTGTGCAGGCTCATCAACGCCTGATCGGTATTGCGTTTTAGTGTCCAGGTCATGTGCGTCGTTTCGCCTCGTCTTTGAGTTGCTGTGTAAAGTTTGCCACTGCTTCAGCTGCCGCTTGTTTCTTGGCAGCTTCGATACGTGCATCCAATGCGTCTACAACCTCAACTGCATTGTTATTACTGCCAGTACTGGCGGGATTAGTGTTGCTAGACTGACGAGTAGATGATTGCGGTGTGCTGCTTTGCTGAGATTGACGTTCACGCTCGCGAGCCGCTTTGTCTTCCTCACGGTTGATTTGCTTTTGCAGAGCGAGGGCACGATTGAGCTGAGCTATTTCTTCAGTATTGCCACGGGCTTTGGCTTCGTTGAGTTTTTCTTCAAGCTCAGTAAGTTTGCGGGTTTGCTCTATGTCGCGCGCCTTGTCTTCGTTGCCTTGTAGTTTCGCAAGCGTTGCTTCTAAGCTGTCGGCAGTATTTTTGGCATCGTCAGACAGTCCTTGCATACGGGTGCGAGCACCGTCGATAGCGTTTTGTAGATTAGCTAAGGTTTGGTCATCTAGGCGTATCATGCCTTGCACATTGGCGTCCGTTGCTTTGCGCAGCGCGTGCTGAGCGTCGACGAGGTCACGGCTGGTCACAGCGCTACCACTGAGTGCTTGCGTCATCTCTTCAGCTCTATTTTTGGCATTCTCAAAGCTGGTAATTTGCTCGCTGACAGCATCATCGACACGCTGCATGTTGCTTGCAAAATCAGCGATGCCTAGAAACTTCATGCCATTCATGCTGTCCGTTAAACTGCGCCAGACGCCATCGACTTGCTCAGTGGTTGCGCCCATCTGCTCAAGTGCGCTTATCTTGGCTTTGATAGTGCCTGTGATCTGCTGCATGACCGCAAGGCTCGCGCTTTCGTTTTGGGTAGACTTGGCAACAGCGGCGGCGGCTTTATCAGCAGCGTCAGCCTGTTCTTTTTTGGCATTTGCGTTATCAGCTGTGGCATTGGTGTTGTAGGTGTTTGCGAGAGCATTATTGTTTAACGCCTTGGTTTGCGCATCTACCGCATCAGCGCCACCCTGCATACCCACTTGTAGTAGCTTCATTTGCTCAGCAGTGACTTGGCCAGACACACCAGCCGCTTTAAGCGTTTGGCTAATAGCCTCAAAATCTGCTTTGGTCTTGGCCGCAGCAAGTGAAGTATCTAATGCTTGAGTTAGCGCCGATTTTAAGGCATCGGCACTGGTGGCTTGTTCTTTGATAGCGGTGATGCCATTGCGTAGCGTCGTCACCATCTCAAGCCCTGATGCGCTCATGCTTTGATTGACGGCATCCATGCTGATGCCGAGGCGAGATAGTGCCACTGCTTGGTCATCAGCCGCGCTCTTGGCGTTTTTCTGCTCGATCGCGACACGTTTGACTTCGTCAGCGAGTTGGCTGTTACCATTTGTCGATGCAAGTAGTTGCTGCTGAAGCATGGCTTGAGCTTGGACATTGGTACCGACCTTTTCAGATGCAGCGCCATAGGCGCGAGCGAGCATAGCGGTATCGTCACCCGCTATTTGCGCCACCTCACTGAATGCGGACAGAGACGCTGTGACCTTACTATCCATGCCAGTTGCAAAATATTCAGCATCAAGACCTAGCGTCTTAAACGATGCCGAGGCTTTATCAATCTCGCGGCTCAGCTCTTCTGAGATGCCAGCAGCATCTTGCATTGCTCTAGACTGCTCAGCGATAGCAACAATGGTAACGCGACCTGTCTCACTAATTTCAGCTTGAAGACCTTGCTCAGCAAGCTCAGCCTCTAATCTTGCATCGACGACATCACCATTGGCTTTGATAGCGTCCAGCGCCGCTCTGACATAGGCTTCTTGAATCTTACCCGCTGATGCTGTACCGTCAGCAGCCATTTGCTCATACGCTTGACGTGACTTAACCGCTGTTTCATCCAGTCTTTGTTGATGTGTCTTAGCAGCGTTATCAGCAGCAGCGACCGCAGATGATTCAAATTCTAAAGCATTCTTTTTGGCACGGGCGACCATCTCGTCGCCTTTTGCCATCATGGCATCAGCGGCGTCAGTACTGCCTCCTGTTAGCTTGGCGTAGGCTTCGAGCAGCAAGCTGATGCCCTTAAGCATTCCGCCCCAAGCGAGGTCACTTGCGATTTGTAAACCTTTGACACCATCGGCAATATGACCGATAAAAATAGACAGCTCTTGAACTATCTTAGTTAAGAGTCCAACCTTTTCACCAGCAGCAGTCGTGCCATCAAAAGCGTTCCAGACCTCACCTAAATTATCTGTTACTGTGAATACATTTTCGCCTAATAATTGAGCGACTTCGCCAAGCTGGGCAAATGCCTCTTTTACGGCATCAACGGTAGCGGGATCGATATCATCTAAGCTTTCTGCCATTTGCTGGATAATAGACGACACGCCGCCTGATGAATTGAGCTGCTTATCAATATCACCGACGAAACTTAAAAAATTGTTTTTTAACTGTGTTAACGATTGACCAATCGTAAGTGGCATCGCATCAAATTCAGACTGGATCGCTTCGCCTTGTGATTGCACCGCATTGATGACGACCTCAGATGTCAGCTTGCCTTCAGCTGCCATTGACCGTAGTTGACCCAATGTGACGCCTAAACCATCTGCCATCGCGCGTGCGAGGCGTGGCGACTGCTCCATAATGGAGTTGAACTCTTCGCCGCGTACGACACCTGACTGCAAGCCTTGGATCAGCTGCGTAATCGCGGCTTGATTAGACTCAGCGCTACCGCCTGATAGCTGTATCGCCTCGTTAATCGTTTTAGTAACCGATAGCACGTCTTGCTGTGCCAGATTCATCTCTTTACCAGCACGGCTAATACGAGCAAATAGCTCGCCTGTATCCTCTATACTGGTAAAAGTCTCGTTAGCGATATCTTGCACACCGCCAAAGCCATTGATAAAGTTGACACCCTCACCAGTGGCTAGTTTTATTTTTGCTTCTAGGGTTTTGTAAGAGTCTGCCATCTCTAGCAGCTCTGTTGCACCGACCGATATACCAAGGGTGGCTATCAACCCTTTTAGGCCATTGAGCGCACCTTTGACGCTATCGACACCTTGACCCAGTCTATCGGTTGAATTGTTTGCTTCATCTGTACGGCGTCGCAACAGCCCTAAGTCACCAGCGCTATTATTGGCGGCATTGCCAAGGTCACGCAGCCTAGAGGCTTGCTCTTCAGCGGACAAATCATCCCATTCGCTATTCAATCGGCGGGCAGCATCGCGCAGCTGCTCGGTATCACCGCCAGCTTCTTCTATTTTTGCGATTAGCTTGTCGATATGTTGTAAGCCGTCCACACCAGCAGTGATGAGCAGCTCAGTATCTAAGCGATTTGCCATAAAAAAACCCTAGTAAATTACTAGGGTCATTGTTACGGATTGGGTCGCTAGCGGTTAGATGATGTGGTTCAGGTAGTTAGTGCTCAAGTCCGCACTGTGAGCAGGTTTTTTTACCCCCAATAGGCTTGGTCAATCCATGCCAAACAGCCATCAATCCCCAAATCAACAGCCAACCACCAAACGTTATAAACGTAAAAAATATATGCAACCCCCAGCTCATCTGCTTGGTCTGCCTTAGATGTACCGTCTTGCGATTGCAAGTAGGACAAAACTCCAATGATTCTTGTATTTTACTTGCCATATCAACCTCTTAGGTTTATTGATGATTTATTAGGTAAATATAATTTAACGATCAGCATCCATATAGTCTGAATCATAGCCAGAAAAATCAAACTCAAACTCAGCATCTGGCACACCTATTAGCGGTACACTAATCGTTGATTTGTTTGATATTTTAATCTGCTTTATAAGTTTCTCCATATCACCTGACGCAAAGCTATTCTCGTTGAATACACCGTTTATGCTCTGTCTGACGCGATAGACGCCGCTAGTACTGCCATTTTTTTTGTGACGTAGTTGGCAGTTAACTAGGCAATCCGTATCTGCAAACAACACCGTAATTGTCAAATAGTCTTTTTGTGTGCCGGCAGAATCTATAAAATTCTGTATACGAACAATCATGATTGCATCGTTAAGCTCGTTAGACGTCGGTATTGTATTTGATGATCGTATCTCAGCAAACCTTGATGTACCTGTTTGGTTATATTCCCACAAACCTTCAGTCGATGGATTGGGCGTTGAGGGGTTGGATGGGTTAGACGGATTAGACGTTGAGGGGTCACTGCCGATTAATGCGCCTCGTTTTTGGTCAATCTCATCATAACCACCCCCGCAGCCTGCCAAAATCATACAAAACAATGGTGCTATCAACTTTTTCATATTCCACCTGAGATATAAGCATATTATCTATCGCATCATATACGAAAAAAGAGCAGTAAACAAAATTTGTCTACTGCTCTTTGGGTGTTTATCAAACTATATAGCGATTACGCTTAAGACTGCTGCTTGTACTCAGTGAATCGCATGGTCGGCTTGCCTGGGTCTTTGATAAGCGGGCCAGACAATCCACCTTCCCACCAGTCGTCGCTAAACCAGTTGATATCGCTATCACTTGATAAGTCGGCGTGTGGTAAGTCTAAGATGCCATCTTGACCAGAGATACGATCCTTACCGTCAAGGTACATCTCAAGCGGTAATGACGTCAGCGTATTGGCATCAATCTGATAGCCTGCCGAGCCTTTGGTTGAGCCGCTATAAGTAATATCAGCGCCTGCGGTGACGGTGGCCGTATCTTTAAATCGCACCAAGCCTAGACGTGGATTGACTTCATAGGTCGTCGCATCGATGACCGCATCAGCATCGTCAGTCAGTACCAGCGTCGTCTCATCGATGTCACGATAGGCAAGCTTTAGCCAGTTTAAGCCAACGGTCAACGGCTCATCAGTAAACGCGATAGGCGTGGTTGATAAATCAACCGCTTCGCCCATCATCACGCGAGCCAGAGCGTGTTTATCAAAAGTGTTGAATTTGATAGAGATCTCAGTCGCGCCAGGCACGCTTTCTGACTCTAGTACTTCACCATATTCTCCTCGACCTGTACTGGTGAGCTGATTGCTTTCAGACTCTTTGCTCGTGGTCAGCTCAGTGGCGTTACCGATTTTTTCAAAGCCGTCGTCTGTGCCCCATTTGCGAGCATACAGATCACCGCTATACTTTTTGCCTCGTTGTTGTGCCATGTGCTTATTCCTTCTGGTTTAAATGTCGTTTAATGGATGTACAAACGTATATTAATAAAACGTTAAATTTACTTTTTAGACTTAGTGCGGCGGTTATTACGCGCGTTATGCCCAATTAAAAACCAAGGCGCGCGAAAGTCCAAAGTACTAACTGAATATGTAATGGCGTAATCTTTATTTACAGTGAGTGGCGATTGAAAACAGTTTTTGACGCCTGTCGCCAACCCTATAAGTAAAGTCGCCAAAATAGGTTTTAGATATCGTTTGAGCATGGTAAATCCTTATTGATTATCAGATAAGATTGCTACTTCAGCGGTGAAGCGCAGCGGGAAAAAAGCAAAACCATCTTCGTATTGGATCGGTAGCGGGGTGCGTGACTCAAATGGCTCGGTCACTAACGCTTGGCCTTGTTCATTCTTTGGATCAAAGCCTTGTAGCGCTTTTGATATTGCTGTCAGTGTCTTACCGACATCGTCAGCCGCAGGGTTAGGTGTAAATTGCTGCTTGGTCAATATCACACTAAAGCCAATCTCTATCAGCTGCTCACGGCTGTTGCCATTGCTTGACGTTGGCGTATAGCCATCTAGTATCAAATAGACCGCGCCATCAAGCGGAACTTGAGTACGGTTAGCACCGCTAATCGCTGCAAAGTCAGCCGCTTCTAACACGCGCTTTACTTGAGTCACCTCGTTCAAGCGTTCAAGCAAATACGGGTAACACGCCAAAGCGTTGTCGCTCCAAGCTGGTACATTAGCCATTGACTACTCCTGCCATAAAGTCGTTCATGAGATCGAGTACATCGGTGCGATCCTGAGTCGAGATACCAAATATCGGACGGGCTTCCATACGCTCTGAGCCGTCGCTGTTTTTGGTGCCAGTCTGGTGATACTTGGCATACGGTCTATCTGTACCGACTACCGCCGACGTACTGTTGGCGTGGCTAGTGATAGAGCGCATGAGATCGCCATATTCAACCATCTTGCTACCACGTCCGTTTTTGGCCTCAAGCGTAGACGGTTTGAGGTCTGCCCAAGTCGAGCCATCAGGCGCGGTCTTGGTACGGAATCTATCGCGGGTGCTGTTTTCAATGACAGCAGCCACACCGCGCATGAGCGGCGTTAAGTCGCCGCCAAGCTTGAGATAGATCTCGCTGACATTGTCACGTAGCTCTGGTAATTGACTGTTGACATTGATCTGCATAGTCAGTCCTGATAGAGATTAGGAACGGTTTGAGGTATGACGCTGATACCACCACTAGCACTGGGCTGCTCAGCGATAGGCCCAGTTAGCATCGTTGGGTCTTTTTTGACCTTATCGAGCCACTTAACCGCATCGTCATAGCGTTTTTCGACCGTTTCGGTTGTACCGTTGCCATACAGATAATAACGGGCGATATTACAAGTATGCAGCGCTAGATCAGATGGCAGTTTTGCGCCATTGCGATAGATAACTTTACCCAGCGCATCGACACTAACCAGATTGGCTGATCGCAAATATGAAGCGACTTCACCCTCAGCGTCAGCAATGGCCGTATCAACGACAGACTCAACAATGACCTGATAATTGTCTCTATCGGTCAGCTTGATGAGTTCTTTTTCGCCAAAGCGGTCGATTAAATCTTGTTGGGTTATCATGGCTAGTCCTAAAAACTATCAGGCTGGGCGATACCGCGCGTGACGCACATCAAGCCCTTTTGGATATCAGTTGCACCAGTAGCAATCCAGCGCTGATCTAAGTCGTCCATAGCGCGTAGCTCAGCGATTAACTCGCCAATCTCTGCGCCTTTTGCTTTAACTCTATTCATCAGCTCAATTTCAGCTGGTGATAACTGGCGATAGCCTTTCACTTTTGGTTTATCATCACTCATGATTTTGTCCTGGTTAGAGTTTGTATAAAGACCCTTGACCGACTGTCGCCAGTCAAGGGGAAAGGCGATTAGGCCATTTTGAGCGTAGCGACCAGCTCAGGACGTAGTAACAGCGGCAATGGGTTAGATTGCGCTTCAAGACTCCAGCCCTTGTCGTGATCGAGCTTTTCACGACTTGCGTAGTACGGTAGCGCCTTGGTGTTGACTGTGGACGACATATCCGCAGGGGCAAAGAACTCTTTAAACGTGTTCTTGGTACCAGCAGGCAAAATAATCGCTTCACCTGCTTTGATCTGTAGGCCAGAGTCGAATACATGGTCGTAGTTAATAAACTTCAATTTCTTATGCTCAAAACCGACGCTCGTATCGCCGCTACGATAGGCAGAGCCTTCTTGATAGCGCTCATAGATGCTCACGACGGTCTTATGGTAGATAACTGCATCCATAAACTCTGGTGAACAAAGCACGATCCAGCCATTGACTGGCTCACCACCACGTTTTTTGCTCAAATTACGCACGGCGCTGTCAATCATTGATCCGACATTGCTATTAGTCGCCGATAAAGTCCAGGTGATGGTTTGGCGAGTGAGGCCAAAGCGATCATAAATATCGACAATTGGGTCGCCGTTAGCGTTCAAAATTTTGCCTGACAATGCGCCAAGCATTAGATGCTCGCGGGTATATTCAATGTCTGACTTCATATCAGCGAGTTTGTCATTGACCTTTTCAGCGACCGTTTGCGCTTTGTTGCCACTACCAAAAGCTCGCACGTTTTGTACATCATCAGCGCGGACAATATCGCTCTTAGGCAAATGCAACATCTCAAAGACTTGACGATTGCCAAGATTGCTTGCTACAGGATCACCAGGCGTTCCACGAGGCACGGCATTGACTAGCGTCAATACACCGTTTTTGGATTCCACAGCGACAGACGTTGTGCTTTCGTACTGCGGCTTAAATAAGCCAAGCTCGCGGATAATGGTAGGATTGGCAGGCAATCGGTTAATTGCCTCGGTCATTGGCACTACGCCATACTGACTGTCGTTAGATAAAGGCATAAGTAATTCCTAATATTGATACTGCGTTAAATATGATTTAGATCGGGTTTAAAAGGCTGTTAGTCAGCGCTTAAGTGGTTGCAGCTTTAGGCGTGCCGATATACTTGATACCGTACAGATCGCCTTGGGTTTTTAACGTGGCAACTGTCAGTGGCACCGAACCTTCTTCATCAGTAAACACCGCGTCGATATTAGCTTGCGGGATACTGCCCAAAAAGATAGTGCAATTATGCGGCTGTACCAGTACTTCGCCGTTTGTCTCGTCGGTCAACGCAATGAGATACTCGTTGCGCTCGGTGTATTTGACCAGTTGCCCAGTCTTGGTGCCGGCAGTGGCGGGAATGGCGATACGGCTATTCGGGTCTGCTTCAGACTTCAAAATATCACCAATAGTGACGTAAGGTTCGCTTGGCATGTTGTGCTCCTAGGATTAATCGATAAAGCTAATAAGTGGTTGAAACATCAGTCCGCGCTGGACGTTTGCCCAGCACGGTTATCGCTTAAATATAGTTTTTTGACGCCTCGATGGCGCGTGCTTCAGCATTGGCAAGCATCGGATTAGACGACAACTGACGGTCTTGACCGCCACCATTACCGCTAGGCTTGTGCTGCTCGCTGAGCAACCATTCTGGCGTTCCATCTTGCTTACCAGGCGCACGCAAATCACCGATCATCTCTTTGGCATCTTCAGGCGATGCAGACAGCAGCATATTCATTGTTGCTTTGCCGATACCGTCCCAGCCTTCGCCGTTTTCAGCTTTGGTAAAACCAGCTTGTGACAGTTGCGCATCGATAGCGGCAGCTTTTGCTTCGGCTTCAGCTTCAGCCTTTTCTTTGACCAGCTCGGCCTTTTCTTCTTTGAGGGTTTTGATTTCTTCCGCTTGGTCAGCGACTTGCTTTTGTAGGGCTGCGATTTCTTCAGGAGTCATGGTGGTGTCCTTTTGTGTATTAGGTTGAGTGGTTGATTTTGGGATGCCGCTGTCAGCAAGAGCAACCGCGTTCGTTTCAGAGTCCACGCCCGTTGGCGTAAAGGAGACTTCGCTGACACTGCAATTTTTGAGGATAACTAAAGGCCCAGTAACTTCCGCACCGTTGACGGTTGCCGTCTCGTTCTGTCCCAGCTCGGTGACACTGTTAGCATTGACGTGGACTGACATTTGCCACGGAAAACCAGCATCTGACTCTTCAGCGACTTCACGCCCAAACTGGTTATCAAGTAGTAAGCCATTCATCATCAACTGATTGCTTTCAACGCTTAACGTGCCAAAGCCCGCACGTTGGGCGCGGTCATGTAGCAATAGCGCTGGGACGTTTGCTTTGTATTGAATGTCAGTTAAGTCAACGACAACCATTTCACCGTAATGATTAAACGGCTTGCCACTATTGGCGACACCGCTAAACTTACGCGGCAAGGATTTGTCAGCATCAGCAGGGGCATCAGCGACATTGACTTCAGAGAGCAGGTAGATATTTGGCTTTTTATGGTCTTTTGGCATAATGACGTCCAGCTAATGAGTAAAGTCGTGACAACGTAAAATAAAGAGTGTCGATAAAGTCTCATTATGATGGTCGATGCTATAGTCGGTTAGATGATGCGGTTCAGGTAGTCACGCATAAAAAGTAAAGTTGCTCAAATTTGCGATTTAAGCGGTCATAGAGGGATTATTCGCATAAGGGTAGGGCTTTGTCGTCTGCGCCTCACAGTCGAGCGATTAAACGGGTGTTAAACGCTATTGCGGTTATGATTGAGAGGGTCATAAACGGCAGGTACAAAAAAACCCACCGATTAGGGTGGGTTTCTTGATTGATACGATGCTAATAAATCATTAGATCGTCTAACAACTCAGCGGCCATTTGCTCATCGTCTGTGAGCGGCTCCAAATCATCAGGCCATTTTGCAACATAAGGCGATAGCGCAGCTGGGAACTCATCAGCAGGCAACTCAAACATCAAGCAAGTAGCAAACTGCTCAATGTTGCGATAAGCGTCGTCTATCGCAATCGCAGGGACTGGCGTATAGTCTGAGCCGTAGTACACCGCTGCCGACTGCGCACTATCGATGATAGCCACCAGCTTATTTTTGGCAGCACGATCACCGACCAATAAACCTTTCTTGAGGTCTAAAGTCAGTTTTTGGCTATCAAACATAAAGTCGATGGTCGTCATGGCGTGTATCTTGTCAATAAGGCGATGGCTAAGTATAGCATATCAGGGTCATTATCTAACAAGTGTTTTATCGTAAGCGATTGCGCTTGACCGCTACCTAAGATTGTTTGCATCGTCATAGTAATCAGCTCAAGCGGCTTAGGGTCTGTATCACTGCCATAGTTACGACCGATATAGACATTGGCAAAGTTGTCTCGGCGGCCGACTTCGCTTGGTGCGTAATACGGATATTCGCCGCGTTCTTTTTGTATCAGCGCCAGTGGTCGCGTGCGCTCGCCCTTGGTGCGGTCTATCCATAGCTGTTTAAAATAAGCGTCTAGTTCAGGCATGACGGCTTGTAAACGATGACCGTATTCATGGATGGCAACATCAAAGCTTGCCGCATCCATCTTACCTTTTGCCATCTTGCCAACTTTCATAAAGCTGTCGCCTGGCGCAATATCATCGACGAATTTAGCAAACACTTTCAGCTGCTTATGCCTTGATATTTGTGTTTTTAAGACGTTCGAGGTTTGATCGCTATCAACATACAAGTGAAATGCACGAGTCGGCAATTCTCTGACATAGGTCGTACCAGCTTCATTGGCTTTATCGACCCACGATGACGGATAGCGCCCCAATATCGCTTGCACCTCACTGGTCTTGTCACCGCCAAGCTTAGCAAGCGCCCCAGTGGGCACGCCCTCACGCTCCATGACCTCTATAAGCGCATCTGAAAATGCGTACGCTTCATCCAAATCGACGGCATCAAATGTCTCGGCGTGCTTGCGGTAGATTTCTTTACCAATGGCAGCAGCTTCTTGCCACTGAGCAGCAGCGGGCAATATAGCCGTTGCTATTTCAGGTACGTTGTAGCGTGCTAGTATCTTATTAGCCTCGTCTTGCAGCTGCTTGGCAAAGTCACTACCATGCTTACCTTCAGCAATTTTTAGTAGTGAGCCAATTCTATCGCCATGATTATGCGCAAAGCTTAAGCTAATACCCGTCGGCACACGCTCTGTCTTGCCTGTACGTGGGTTTTCAATTTCCTCGTACTCGATGTCTTTATCTTCAGTGACGCCGCCCGCACGTTCGGCTTGGGCGCGTGTTAGCTGCTTAACCCAGCACAGACACCCGTAACCATTTGGCGGTAGTATTTGCTGCCAGATTGGGTCGTCAACAGGTCTAATGATGCCATAGTACTGCTTGTGGTCGCGTCGCTTGCGGGTTGCTAAGGACGGCATATATTGCAGATATGGCAGTGCGTCTTTAGTCTGCTGTATACGATCCCATTGACCAGCCGCGTATGCGGTGTGCAGGTTTGTTTGATAGATAGTCCGTAGACGACGGGTTGAGCCTAGTTGTACTTTTTGTACTGAGCCGTCTTTTGGGTCGCTCATGACTTGCTCACCCCACCAGCCTTTACTCATCAGATACGGCTTCAGACGCTTTTGGAAGTCACGAAAATCCGTACCGTTTTCTAATGCTGCGCTGATAGCATCACGAGTCTCGGCCAGCATATCAGCGTCCATCATCTTAGCGACGGTAAAGGCGACAGCGTGCTCATGCGCCAGCACATCTAGATAACTAAAGCTTGAGCCAACCATCTTTGCATTAAAAGCAGCAATCGCCTCGGCATTGGGCAAGATGTTAAAGTTGGCATCCGTATAAGCATCAGGCATCTTTATCGTCCTTATTGACACCTAGGCCATCAGTAAAGCTATTGACCAATTTGTCAGCAAGGTCGGCAACCAAACCCTCATCAGGCAGATCAAGCTTGGCAAGCCCTAGCTTTAGCTCATCATAGCTGTCACATTTTTGCGCCAGTGCAAGGAGTGCAGCCATTTTAGGCTCCATCAAACCGCGCTCTTGCTCGATGTCGTCATCCGTCGCAGGGTCAGTAATGATGGTTGGTAGGTTTTGCGACAGCTTGTATTGCAGTGATAGCTGGTCAAGTATTTGCTGCGTAGACGGTACTGGTGTCGGTGCAGGCGCAGCATTATCAATAATCTCAAACTCAGACTCTTCATAGCCGACATTGAGCAGTCTTTGCTTAGTCAAGCGCACTTGCCCAGTACTGACGTATTTTGCGTCAATCTCAGCCTCGTCTTTGCTGAATTTTTTGACGACTGGATATTCAAACCAGATGCCTTGCGGGGCGTTTATTGGCACACCCCATGCTTGATTTACCGCGATAATGGCATCGATAGCATGTTGTATGCCGCGAGTCATCAGCCCTAGATAGGACATCACTCGGTCTTGGCGGGCTTCATCGTCCGTTTCTTGCGCTGAGCGCGACCCTGCGGTAAGCTCACTGGTCTTGACGCGTCCCAGTAGCAGCTTTTGGATACGGCGATTGGCAAGACGCTCAAACAACTCAAACGCAGCACCATCACCTGACAGCTGGTGCATCTCAATCTTGTCGTCTTTACCAATACCAGCAGCACCGCCATTGATAAAGCTAAATATCTTACTGGTAAAGTCGCTAAGCGTCGTACCAAACCCACTGTCAGAGCCTTGCATACCGACGACGTAGGGCTGTGAGTAACGGGCAATAAACTGACCTGCATACGCCCATTCGCGGCGACGCAGTGCGACCGCAGGATAAGCACGGACAATCATCATTTCACCCGCAGGACGCGCGGGAACGGCCTTACTGGTAAGCACTAGGTACTTAATCGTTTGATTGATCTCAATGGCGTCATCTTCTGTCGCCAACAAAACCGAGCCATCACGCTGAGGCGTGTAATTGTCTAGCTCGCCATCTTTTGATAAGACTTTATCGATAGTCAAAAAACCGTCAGACTCGCGCTTAAACACATACTCACCGACACAGTAGCCGTTAAAAGTTGCCAGTACCGCAATACCCTCAAAATCTTTATACAGTCGCCTAAACATGCGATACAATCGATTGATTAACGCTTCATCGACGTCATCACCCCAGATACGCCAAGCAGCGGCGCTGATAGCACCTTCAATATCTGCACGACAACTAAGCACTTCGTCATCTGCCATCACTGCGTCCAGCAACTCTTGGCGCGTCTTGCCCGTTTCTTGTAGCAGCACGTCAGCGCTGACCGCATCGCTACTCTCAAGCGCACTATCAAAAGCGACATAGAGTGTCTTTTGATCTACTTTTTGCTTTTTAGGTTTTATGCCAAACATAATCTATCCTTATCACTAATTGTGGTACAAGCTTGGCTGAGGGACGTTGAATGCAGACATTGGCGTCGCAGCGGCTCTAGCAAAACTGGTCGCAAGCTTCCAGACCATCTCAGTCGCATCGGGGCCGTCATCGTTTTCGTGCTTGGGAAAATGCGTAAAATGTGCAATCAGCGTCTTTTGTTTGTGATGCAATAACAGCAACTCGTTTTCCATATGTGGCTGTAGTGCGGTGATGCGCAATATTTTGTCATTGTGCGGATTAACCGCGATTGCAGGCACATGGACACCAGCGGCGGCGGATCGTTTGACAATCTCAGTGCGTAAAAACTCCTGAAACTGCACCGCTTCAATTGCCCAGCCCATGCAGTTGTACTCTTTTTGATATTTGATGACATCAGATATGATTTTGTCAGGTGTGCGGCGCTGGATGTCTGCCAATACGATATATAATTTGCCATGCAAGCGATCATAGCCACCAATGACAATAGCGGACGGATCACCACGCTTACGCTTAGCGCCTTTTTTGCCAAGTGACGGATCGAGCGCAGCAAAGTAGACCAGCCCCGCAGGCAGCTCACGCCAGTAATTGATTGAATCGGTAAATGGCGAGTCTTCACCAGCAGCAGGATCGTTTTGTAACTCGCTGTCAAAGTTGCTATGACCATCACGGGCGCGGATAATCATCAGCTCAAGAATAGGGCGCGCATCCCAAGATACTTTTGACCCTTTGTCCATCTTGCGCTTGTTTTTTTGATAAAACGCAATAGCGGTCGCTTCGCCCTCATCGTGATAAATGGCTTCCCATTCGTCCCACAGTTTCATGTTGTCGGGCCATTCGAGCAATGCACGGAATACGCGCGTCGTCCAACCTTTATTCTTTAAGATGCGATTGAGCACGCTGTCGTAATGCAGGATAGTCCCAATGTAGACGACATCCATTTTTTCGCCAGCGGCGGCCAGCTTTAGTGGCGTGCGTAATAGCCACTTTTGTAGCTTGTCACGCTGATCTGGATTCTCTACGTTTTCATCGTTCTCAAGATCATCGAGCAGCACCAAATCAGGACGGTACGCACCATGTACCCAGCCGCGCATCTTTTTGCGTGCGCCCGCGCACTGGATTTTAATGCCGTTGGCAGTATGTATCGTGTACGACTGCCAGATACGGCCTGCACCAACAATCTTTGGAAAGTCGGTACTGATACGCGGATTACTTTCTAATTCAGTCTTAATGGCTTGCAAAAATTCAGCCGACTGATCGATACTGTCAGAGATGATGGCAATGTATTTCTTCTGATCGGTGACAACACAGTACAGGGCAAACAGACGGGTGACGATGGTTGATTTTGCCTCACCACGCGGCGCGGCCAAAGCATCAAGCTCTGAGCGCTCAGACGATAATATCTGTGGTAGACGAGCAAACAGATACTTATGCAGCTGCGACTGCGACGGGTTGCGCAGATAGTGCGGAAAGTAGTGCGTGACAAAGTACTCAAAGCCTGTGACTTTATCATTGACTTTTTCAACGCGCTCTTTGATCGCAGCAGGATCATTATCCCAGTCATTGCAGTGCGCATCGATGTCGGCTTGCAGCGCACGGGCAATATCCTTTAGGCGATCAGCAAACTCTTTGTTTTTCATGTTATCTCGCACACGTCGTTAGCATAATGATAAATAGCCAGATACAAACCCATGACAGCTGACTGCTAATGGTCTTTAATCGTTCAAGCAGCTTGGTTTCAAATTCGGTCACTTCAATTCCTTAGATATCAAATCACCGAAAGGATCAAGCACACTCATAAACTCAATCAATAAATCAGGCTTGTGCTCTTGGATATACTTAGCAAGCAGCTCCAGTACTTGCAGCGCGATAGCCAGCTTGGACGTTTCAGGCAACAGTTTGCGGCTTGATGCGACGGTCTTGTTATAAGCATCGGCAAGGGAAGTCAGCATCTCAACGCGCTGTCCTGGCCCAATATCATCAGTCGCTTTGATAGACTCCATCGTCGCTTTAAACTGGATGATAAAATCAGTCAAGATTTGTCGCGATATGTCTTCTAAGTCGCCACCCGCCATAGTGTGTGCAACTTTGACTTTGTCCCAGTCGTCACCTGCATCAGCTGCTTGGTTTTTCCAGCGCTGTGCGGTTGCATAGCCGACATCAGTTGTGACAGCCGCCATTGTTAGCGATAGGCCATCAAAGATGTACTTTTTGCGTAGCTCGTCTTTTGTAGCCTGCGAGTGCGCCATCGATCAGCCTCCAAACTTAGCTTTGATAAGCTCAATGCCAAGGCTAACGACTGTACCGCCCACACCACCAGTAAATGCACCTGCCATCGCACCCGCCATCGTGGCGCGCTTGCTGATGTTAGTCTCTAGTGCGTCAAATTGGCTCATCATGGTCTGATTTTGCGCTTTGATATCGCCGAGTAGCTGGACGACCTCACTAGGCGCGTCAGATGCGTCTACGGGTTGTGTGGCGGGGTGCTGATTGTAGTGCTGTTGCTGGTTTGGCATATTACTTGTCCGCCTTTTTGTCCAGTTTATCGTTCAATTTTGAGACGTTTGTTTTAATCTCACGGAGCATTTCAAGGATTTGCTCATTATCATGGCGCGACTCATTTTTACTCTGGTAGTCGCGATATACTTCAGCCTTGAGCGCGGCCACGTCTGCCGCAACCGTATCAATTTGATTGCCGTTTTTTTCTTGGACTTGGCTAATAGAGCTGACCCAGCGCCAAAACACGGTAGACACGAGAGTGACAACGGTAGCGAGTGCAAACATAATCAAGGTATCAGTCATCGTCTGCGCTCCCATGCTTCAAACTCATTCTGGCAAGGTATGCAGCGAGTGGCAGACGGCATGTATTGCTTGCGCTTCTCACCGATAGGCTTTTCGCAGTCCTCGCAATGAGTTGCATCACTAGGCGTCAGCGCTTGCTGTTTAAGCCGTGCGGCTGCTATGACTGCGTCACGATGGCGCTGCGCTTGTTCGTTGGCTTTATCGATGAGATCGTCCATGCTACAGCTCGACTTCCATTGGCTCGGTTTGCTTAAGATGCAGTTGCAGCGCTTTGAGCAGTCTTAAAGTTTTAAGATTGTGCTGTCCAAGCTTGCGCATTTTTACATTGGTCGCAGGCTTTAACGGATGATGATAGTTTGCTTGGTTCAGACACTCAGCTTCAGTGTCAGCAAAGTCTTCATCGGTCAGCTCAATAATCTGACCGCATACGTCTTCAATACTCATGATCGCGTCCTATTCTTTTTGATTGATCGATAAACCGCAGGATAAGTCCCGCAAACGCGACGATAGCAATGGCTTGTTTTTGGTTCTCTTCTGGCAGTAACATGAGCAGCTCAGGTGGTAACGGGGTTGTTGCCAAAAAAACCACGAGCACAAACGCCCAATTGCTAAGCCACTTCCAGCCATCTCGCCAATTTTTTACGGGTTTGATTTTCATTTTTACCTCGCTCATTCGCAGCTACCTTGCATCTTGCAAGAGTCTGATGTCGTTGACGTGTCCGTCAGCCGCTGCTGCCAGCGCTGTAATTGATCCGCTACACTCTTTGAGTAGCTGACCTGTGGTAGCGGCGTACTGAGCACGATAGGTGGCGTCGGTTTCGGCATTGGCGGCGAGTCGGTCGATAGTCTGTGACAGCCGCTCATTAGCAGTATTAGCGCTAGCAATGGCGCGAGCATTAGCCGCTTCGCGCTTTTTATGATCGTTGATAGCAGTGATAACTTGCTCATAATTAGCTTGCTCCAGTTTGCGTGCGCGGGTCTGATAGTCAGCGTTTAATGTCGTCAGCTCAAGCGCGTGCTCGGTCTTTAGCTGTTTGATCTGCTCAGCTTTTTTGCTACAGCTATCGACAGCAGTGGCAAATGCAAAAACAAAGCACAACGTCAAAATTTCATAGCGCCATCGCCATGCAAGCATTAAGTAAGTCATTACCAGCCCTCACGCTTAGCTTTGGCATACGCACGCGCCAACTTATTGTCGTAGTCATTGCGCTGATAGTCCTTGCCGTTATAACCGCGCGCAAATACAGCCCAGTCTTTGCGACGTAGCGCCTTATCTAGCCCAGTCGCTTTGATATAGCGACATACCGCGTCCAGCTGTTGACCTTCCGACTCATACATTCGCGTGACAAAATCACGGATAGACTCATAACCCAGCATCTGCCAGTTAAAGCCCATCACCTGCCCAAATCCCCAGCTACAAGCTTCATGCGCCGCGTCCCAATTGAGCGTGGCGGCAATCTCTAATTTGTCGTATTGAGGGCGGGCGTTATATGCACCACTGCTTGAATTGCAGATATCAGGATATTTATCGACCATCTCATCGCGCTTGGTGTACCACCTGCGCGCGGTCAATGCCTGATAATATTTATGGCGCTCAAACAAGATGACGGGCGACCCATCTGCATAAAATCCACCTTTTGGCGACTCGACATCATTGAGCGCCTTGATAGCAGCAGGCTCTACATCGATACGCTTAGCAGCGGCTATGATGTCGGCGCGGGTGGCTTTTGGCGGGTTTTTATGCGGGATAAGCAGCACAGCAGGCTTGGCAAGCCCTATGCGGATAAGCAGGTCTTGCAGCTCGGCAGTTTGAAACTGACGTAGCAGCACATGAGCGGCATCGACATTGTCTTGCGTCAGTGATTTGGATGTTTGCTGAGAGCGTAGCCAGTCAAAAAACTGCGTTCGCTCTGCAACAATATTTTGCTCAGACATAACAAGCTCATATCAATAATTGATGTAAGCCCATTATGATGATGCTGAGATAGAGCGGTTAGATGATGCGGTTCAGGTAGGCACTAAAAAACCCGCTATCAGAGGACTGGCAGCGGGTTGATATCGGCAGTAATTTGGTTAAGTGTGGCGTGATTTGTGCTCAAGCTTGCTAAAGTGCTCGCGCAATAGCAGCAAGCGGCGCTCGCGCTCAGCACCTAGCTCTAAGACTTCTTGTGATATATCGACTTCATCGTCAGTGGCAAGCACGTACAGCGCATCGAGTATGATTTTGTAGTCTGTATTGTCTAAAGTCATGGTTTACCTCGCTCTATTGTTCACATGATGATTAAGGGTTTCGGTCAGTAGCACGGCTTTATTGATATCGACATCATCGGCAAATCGCTCATCGCGGTGATTAACCTTGCCATTGACTTCGACCGGCACACAGATCAGATTCTCAAGACTGCAATTGGTGCGATCGTTGTCCAAAAACCGTATCACATGCCGCGCTGGTATCTTACCATTGGCTTGCTGCCACACATGACGATGCTTTAACTCAAACTTACGCGGCTCTGCGACCTTAATCATGATGTAGCCTTGCGTGTTTGTATACTCATGTCCGATGGGCTTGTGATTATGCGGCATTTGACCTTTTCTAAAAGACGTTCTGTTACGACCAGTCAGTCCTTTGGTACCTTTATTCCACGACTCTTGACCTTCTTTAAAAACAGTATCAAGGCCATTTGCCCATTTTTTACGTTTGCACAATGCGCCTAGGTTGTCGCCGCTCAGCTCACGCTTGAATTTTGCGTTAAATTTAGTCGCCAACTCTTTGCGACTGATGCCCGTTTGATTAACCTCTATCCAGCTAAGTTCGGCATCTGAGTAAGGAATAGCGCGTTTATTTCGACCCTGCATTGGTAATCTCCTTTGGCATAAGCGTCTCAACCATACGCTCTGGCGCATATTCTGCAATGATTCTGGCGCGTTCGTTGATGACGCGCTCACCGTCGATGATTTGCGCTGATAGATTGGCAATGGCTTTGCTACGTTTGATTTCAGCTTCGATGGCTTCACCTTCTAGATCAGGGTTTAGCAAGCGTTCGAGCTGGTCATGCAGGTGGCCATTAAGGGCGTTTATACTGCGATCCTTTGACATAGTGTTACTCCAATTCGGTATAAAAAAGACTGGCTCAATGCCAGCCTTTATAGGGGTTTAAATGGCGTTTAATGATTAGTTAACTTATAAGTTAATAGCCTCTTTTAACCCTTTACCCGCGACAAAGCTCACGCGCTTTTTGGCAGGGACTTTGACAGCTTCACCAGTGGCAGGATTACGTGCTATTCGCGCAGGCTGCTGACTTGTCTTAAACGTACCGAAGTTGACTAGCACGACATCTTCACCATCGGAGAGCGCGAACATGACGTTATCTTGGAACGATTGCAAGGCAGCGCGCGCAGCGACTTGCGTGATACCAGCGCTAGTAGCCATGTCTTTGATTAATTCTTGCTTATTCATGATACTTTCCTTGTCGTTGATAAGTTTTTTGGTAATTGATGGATGGTTTTGTCACGATGCCAGGCTTTAAAATACGCCGCCAAATCAGCGTTTTTTAATTGCATCAGCTTTTTGTATCTGACTTCACTCAGATAGACGCTGCAATCACCTTGTCTTGACGCGGGCCTACAAATAACGATATGGCGAGTCTCACGCTCAAAGCGGACGATGATGCCGTGTTCATTGAGCCGACTGTTTAGCTTTTTGATATATCGCTTGATACGTCTTGGCGCTGCGTTTGGGTCATGTTGTTGTCGTTTCATCATGTCCGCCTTATGTTATTGATTTAATATCGGCAGGGACTTCCTGATATCTGTCGCCTTGGCGATACTCCAAACGCTTGCCACTTTTGGCAATACGGCAAGCGCGATTGTATAGGCCAGTTAAATGAGCACACGTACTTTTGATGACCCATTTTTCGGTATCGATATCAAGAGCTGTGATACCTGCTGGATTTGGCGCAAAAATAACGGTTTTAATGCTCATGAGCGACTCCCGATAACCATCAAACCTAGCGCGGCGCTAATCACTACTGCAACAAAGGGGCGCATTTTTGGATTAAATCCTAAAAAATGTATAAGTAAAACGCTTATAACCAATAGCGCAAAGCTTGCTATCACCATCCAGTCTTTATTGATATATTCCATAACGCCCCCCCTAACAATTACTAAAATCAAGGGCGATCTGACGATACGCGCCCGTCTCATCGTCCCGCTCATAAAACCGGATATACTCTTTAGTGTCGGTCACTTGCACCGCATCACTGATAGCCTCCATCGCGCGCAGCCACTTATCATCATTGATATCTAGCGAGCGCAGACTCAGTACACGATGCGTCGAGATTTTGCCCTCTTTGTCGACCTGAAACGCCTGATTAATCAGCGCCTTGATATTGTCATTACTGCCTTGCGTCCACTCAGTCAGGCACTCATCAATCAGTGACTTGGCGACTTGCAGACGCTCATCAAAGACGATGTTCTCACTGACGGCCAATTGGATTTTAAACTTGCCGTCATAGCTCAACAGCGTTGTATTGCCTTTTTTGCCACCGATTTGCACGTCATACTCTTGAGCCGAGAGGGTAATAAAGTCGTTAAACGCGGCAAACAGCATGATCTTTTTGCGCTTCATGTCTTCATTTAGCGCCTTGGCGTGCTTCATCATCATGCGCACTTGCTCATCACGCAGCTTATCGACAGGTTTGACCTTATCGACAGGGATCAGATGGCCTTTGGCGTTCACCATATAGCCGTCAGGCACGACAGGCGCGGCGGCGGTGGCTTGCTCTTGGGTAGGCGTGTCAGTGATGACAGGGGCGGTGGCGTTTGGGGTTTGGTTATTCATCGTTAGTTCCTTTTGGATTAATTGATTGGTTATCTAGCACGGTCGATGCAAGGCACCAACCGACGGCCTTGTTTAGCCTAGTGAGCGTCAGTACGTCGCACCCTTTATCGCGTAGCTGTCTGACCATCTTGACGATGATGGGTGTGCTATAGCCGTCAAAATCCGCATGGTTAACGACCTTGCCATCTTTAAGCTTCGACTCAATGCTGCGTATCGTCTTTGTATAACGAGCAGCTGTCGGATTCATGCGGCGACCAGCACTATCCATCAATGTATCAGGATGAGGCTTAGCGCAAGCGTTATTGGTAGAGCGACGCAATTTGCATATCACTGCATCTGGTGCCAGCTTGCCTGTCATGTGCTCGGCTGTACGGTGCGGATTATGTTTTAGCCATTCGGTAGCGTCATCTGCCGTGATGTCGCTTTCGCGCTTAGAGTTATTTCTAACTAGCATCGTTTTATCTCCCTAAACCATCAAAAAAATCAGCCACAACCCAAGCGCGCACAACGCGCCCAAAAACACCACAATGACCATATTAAAGACGTACATCTGATCCATTTGCAGCTTCAGCTTTGCAATGTCGTTCTCAGTCGCCGCTTCAAAGTCAGGATAGCGAGCGAGCATATTTTTCTGGTATTGCTCTTTGAGATACTCATCGACACTGGGGCGCAGCGGATGGGGATAGTCATCATGAGCAGGCGCATCCCAATCAAACTCACGCAGCTCATCAGCCAGCGCTTGCTCATCAGTGCTCAGCACTGGGCAGTTGGTTTTTGCACGCAGCTTGTTCATGCCGTCACGATAGTCATCAGCACTAGGCAGTACTGGCACATCAAGCGGTGTAGGCGGTTTTTTCATCGTCGTATTTGTCATCATCATCACCATTTCGTTAAGGTTAAAATCAGGGTTAAAATTAAAAATCAGTTATCAAACAAACTCAGTTGCGTATCAGCTCGCTTGCTCTCAGCGCGTAGCACTTTGTAAGCCCAGCGCTCAGTAAATCCGTACTGCGGGGCGTACAGATGGATAGCAGCGGTCTGTGTCTCACCGCGTGCGACCATCATCATCACTTTTTGGCGAAACTCCTGATTGCGTAGCTGTATCAGCGCCACATGACAGCGTGGGATGTAGACATCATCACCGCCAAAGGCTTGCATAAGCTTTCGCGCGGCATCTTCGCCAATCGCTGCGATCAACTTATCCATCGCAGCACTTGAGACTTCGCCTTTTGGCATCGGAAAATCAACACCACCAAAGGCTTGTACAAGTTTCAGCGTCGTTTCATAACCAACGAGGTTAGAGATATCGACAACAACGTCTGGTAGTAGTTCAGGTAACAGCTCATTTACTAATGCGTCGATGTCGATGTGTTGCTTGCTCATTGGCGGCTCCAGCTGTGTTTATTTGATAAATTTGCGTTCATTTGCGTTCATTTGCGATTTTTTGCGTTCATTTCGGTTCTGGTACCGCTTTTTTGGCTGCTTTTGCTGCCGCTTTTTTGGCGGATCGCTGCTGATGTACGCTCAGCGCTTGGGTTACTTTGTACAATTGCTTGTCATTCAGAAATTGCAGACGCTTGATGCCAAACATACTGTCCGCCATCCCGTGTGCGTAGTTCCAATGCAGGCCCATATCCGCCAGCATCGCCTCGATTTTGTTTATCAGGTTTTGACGACGACTGATGACGCTGGGTTTTTTGCCGTGTTTTGGCGCAGCTTTTGAGGTAAAGCCGCGTGACTCCATGTCTTTGATGACCGCTTCCAGCTCACCAATCAGCATTTTTTTACAGCTACGCTTACCAGTCACACGCTCCAGAACATCGCGGTAAGTCGCATCGTCCAAGCCCAGCTCTTTTTTACCGATATGCACCTTTGCCATCAGCGCCATCTTAGCGGTGCTTACTTTTGCTCTTTTAGTTTGCATCTTTTAGTTCCTTAACCGTGGCGACGACCATGTTTGTTGACTTGTCATAGTCGATAGATACGCGTGTTCCGCAGTTTGTACAGTGACCAATACTTAGGTGCTCACTTTTCATGCCTCGCACTGTGGCAGTGGTTTGGTAGATGAGAGTGACAGGACAGACAGGGCAATCCACGTCATAAACCACACGCGCATTTTTCACTTTAATAGACATCTCAATCTCCTTATTAATCAATCAACATATCGGCAAAACGATCAATCATCTCTACCGTGACTGGCGCTTTGTTAATCACAGCGAGGCGATTGATACCGCGCAGCAGTTTGTTTAAACGACGAGCATTACCGCCTGATACTTTCTCTAAACGCTCATTAAACGCATCTGTACCCAGTGCCGCCTCACAAAACATCGCGATATCAGTAGCAGGTAGACGCATTTTGAGATCATGCACCATGCCGATACGGCTATAGATTTGCTTGTACTGTCCACGCGCACCGCGCAGGTTGGCGCGTAGGCGCGGCATACCAGCGAGCACGATACCGATGCCAGCTTTGTCATGGATGCGGCGCAGTATCTCAAGCGAGTTCAGCGTCAGCAGCTCAGCCTCATCGACGATGAGTAGACGGTCAGAGCCTTTGAGCTTTTCGATCACAGCCGTCATCATCGCGTTGTTGTTGCGTCCAGTTGTCACGCCCAGCAAGTTGCAAAGTTCAGTCAGTAACACTTTCGCGCTAAAGGTCGGATCAACTTCCAGCATCACCACATTGCTATGACGCGCGGCATACTCTTTGAGCGCCATCGTCTTACCCAGCCCAGCATCACCAATGACCAGCTGCATGTCGTTCATGGCGTGAGCGAAACCACAGCTTTCGAGCGTGCGTTTGGCGGTTGGCGTCGCGATAAACTCACTCGACACGTCAGTCGCTTTGCTCTCTTGGCGTTGTGTCAGCTCGGCAACCGCCTTATCAATGCTTTTAACGTCGCCGCCATAAGTCCCTTTAAGGTACTGATTGATAACTGAGGCAGAGTAGCCAAGCTGCGAGCCGACCTGCTTTTGACTCATGCCAGTGGCTTCGATATGTGCTTTTAATAGTTCGATACTCATGATTAATGTCCTTATTTATTTAGCTTGCTTTTTGTTAGTGTCTTCAGCATCTGTGAGAAACATAAAATATTCGGTCTTAGCTTCTGGTGTTACAGTCGTCGGCATCAGCTCGTGCAATGTCTGCGCTTTTTCGTGCTCAATAGTTGGGCGAGTCTCAGCAAGTGCTTGTGCTTTTTTCTCATCCAATTTCTTGATACGAGTCTCAGCACGTTGACGCTTGGTGCGTTCGACCAGTGTTTCAGGGAATGCCAGACGCTTATTGCCATTCAGGATGGCATCACAGATATAACTGCCGTCTTTGTCACGGATGATGACCGTTGACGCGTCGTGCTGATCGATAAAGATATCGACATATTTGCCGTCCCACGCTTCTAGCGCCTGATGCCAGTACTCATTGTTATAGACCGTGACCCATGCGCGTTGTACTTTACGGCTCACCGCAGGGCGGAACATATCGCGGGCTTCGACTTCAGTCAGCAGGATGATGTCTTCAGCATCCATTTGATTAAAGATATGTTGACGCATCGCCGCTGGGGTCACATTGCCAAGCGCGGTATGCTTGTGCTCTGTGTTGTACCAGTGGATAACCGCTTCAGTGACATCAAGCAGTTGCTGCCAGCTTGGTAGTTTGCCCTTAGCCCAAGCCTGCTTAGGCGTCAGTACCTCACGTCCCGCAGCCTGTGCATTGGCAAGACTTGTCGTAGCGGTACTGATTCTGCGATGTGTATCGCTATCAACGTTCGGACCGTGATAGGTTTCAAACTCACGAGCGATAGGATGGGCAATCGTTTTCATGGCACGCTCAATAATGCCGCGCCCTTGTGGATTGCCTGGTATGCCTGTCTCATGATGGACACCAAGGCGCGGAAAAATACCGATCACATCCGTATCAAACGTCTTGTTTTTCTGACCAGAGCCGTTATCCGAGTAGTAAATCGCAGGGATACCGTGCTTGGTCATCGCATGACGCAGCGCATCACCAACAGCAAGCATGTTTTCTGAGTAAGCCATTGACCAGCCAACGATATAGCGACTGGCCGTGTCCATAATCAGCGTAAGCTCAGGTGTAAACGGCTTGCCGTGGTCAGGATGAGCGACTTTCATCTTTAAGCTGTGACCATCACCAGTCCACACATCGTTATTGACCAGCGTTGACCAGTCGCGTTTTACGTAGGTCTTGAGTGCTTTCATGCTTGCGCCAGTCAGACGGCCACATTCGCGCACATATTTCGGCATCTTGTCCATCGCACGGCGCACCGCGTCATAGTGAGGGACAGCATCAGCGCCATGTTTCGCGCCGTATGACAGCTCAAACGTGCGATACGCTTCAGCCATGCTCAGACCATTGGTATTACGATAGACCGCCATAAAGTCTGGCATCCACTCCATACGCGTCGGTTTAATAACAGGCTGTCCTTGCTTTTGCGGGGCAAGCGCCAGCAGTCGCTCGGTTGGCGTCTCACACTTCGCAGCATCTAGACACCACTGGTGCAACCTGCGTACACCGACACCAGCCTTACCGCGAGTCTTAGCCAAAGCCGTTGCACAGACCGTGTTGTAGTCAGTTGTCTCATCAACGGGCAGCGCCAAATCACGACTCATCTCAGACACCAGCTTGATAGCAGCAGTGCGACTACCCGCAGACACTTCGTATTGATCGACCAGTAAGGTCATGCGTAAACGAGCATCAGCAGTCGCACGTTGGTCACTGTCTAGCGTGTCGATACTACGGTTAGCGATCACCGCGATATCACGTTGCGCCTTTGTTGACTGCTTGGGCATCAATGCCTTATAAGCCTTGGCTTTGATTTCTGCTTGTACATCAGCAGGCAGACCGTCAAAGGCGTATTCAGTACCGCCACCACGTCCAGACCGTTTTCGGTTAGACCAGTCATCTTTTTTCGCTCGATAGATGACACCAGCTTTTGTTGATGGTAAACTCTTTAACCGATAGTCGGCCAATTCTTGCGCATTCAACCATTTTTTAACTTCCATAACCTTTATCCTGTTAAAAACTGACTGTTTAAGAATAACGACTTGGCCAAATATCGCTTGCCTCTACGCCAATAGCGCCTGCGATAATACGTTCAGCCTTTGGATAAGGACGATACAAAGCATTACGCAAACTGTTACGGGAATAACCGCTTGCCTCTGACAGCTTTGACATATTCGTTCCTGCTTTTTTGATAGCCGCTATAATGTCGGCTTGATGCCAATCTTCTGGCATCTTTTTTTGACCTTGAAAAGAATACATTCAATAACTCCTTTTGCTCATTGAATGTATTCATTTTAACCGTAAAGTGTTTAACTGTAAACAGTAAAAAGACACTTTACAGTTAAATATTAGTCGAAAAGCATCTAAATAAAGGTAACGTATTGATATAAAAGGGGTTTATTTAACTGTAAAAAGTGAAAATAAATAACCATTCTTTTTACTCTTTACGGTTTTTAACTGTAAAGTATCAATATCGGATTAAAGCTGATGAATAGACAAGAAATAGGTAGTCGCCTTAGAGCAGCACGCGAAAACAAGAGCTTGTCACGAGGGGAAGTAGCAAAGCGTGTTGATATCGGCACAACGACGCTGCAACAATGGGAAACTGGCGGTAGGGAAGCATCCCTAGAAACGCTTGAAAAACTATCAAGGCTATATGATGTTACACCTCACTATCTTATTTTTGGTGAAAATACGAGCACAGACAACGCACCTCAGGCAACATATAGCCACGATACAGACGACCTTAGCGACGAATATGCCTACATACCCGCCTATGACGTAGAAGTCAGCGCAGGCAATGGCTCAGTCTGTCTAGGTGAGGCCACAGCCACCAAGCATCTAGCGTTCCGCAGACAGTGGCTGACCGCACGTGGCTTAAGAGAGCAGTCATTAGCAGCACTATTTACCAAAGGCGACTCTATGACGCCCACGATTCCAGAGAGCGCCGTTGTCGTTATCAACCGTGAGCACACACAGGCGTTGGACGGCAAGGTCTACGTCATCCGCATTGACGACAGGCACTACGTCAAACGCACACAGTGGCTCATAGGCGGCGGTCTCAGGCTCATCAGCGACAACAAGTTCTACGAGCCACTAGACATTACCAAGGCGGACATGGCAGCCAACAACATCGAAATCTGCGGCCAAGTCATCCACACAAGCTATGACCTGCCTGATTAGCGCTTCTGGCACCCTCATTGATGACGGTACCAGAACGTAGTGCTATACTCAGGCTATACTTAACAAAGGGTCTACTATGTCAGAGTCAATCAGCGATCAACTAAACGAAGCTTGTAGAGCAGCTGTAATGGATGAAGACTTGCATATTGAGCATATAAATATTAGTCCGCAAGCCTTTGCAGATCTAGGGCGCGACAGTTATATCCACTGCGACAACATCTATGTGGACAGCCCTATTACTTGGCATAGCGTTGAGCTTAAAATACGTCCTGAAATGAACGGGGTTACTTTCGAGCTTATCACCACTCCAAACGAAGTCCCAGCTTGGGGCGGTTCACCCAAAGGTCGGCTTCCAACTTAATCATTACCCACAAAAAAGGGCAACCATCGCGGCTGCCCTTAATCACTATTTAAACATCGTTTAAACGCCTATCAAACTATCCTCATATATGCACAATTAAACACCGCAAATATATCAATATCTCTCATTCCTGCTCAAAATCTATTCGTGCATAACCAGCGCCACCAAATATGCTTAACCCTTGATATCATTAGCCTAGTGGTTGATAATAAGGGCACATCTTCTTCTCTATCCCTATGCACAACTAATCACTGCCCCACACTTCATTTAGAATTTTCCCTGTGTGCTTTGGTTTAATTAAAGGTGCAGTCGGACGCGGTCCTG
>CEVO01115762.1_pt1 | contig 35848 bp, 53 predicted proteins | sample 531511 | NCBI WGS metagenome assembly CEVO01 (sample SAMEA2623907, study PRJEB7988) | marine metagenome | biome: marine biome (ENVO:00000447); feature: mesopelagic zone (ENVO:00000213); material: "saline water (ENVO:00002010), including plankton (ENVO:xxxxxxxx)" | depth 800 m | reverse complement strand
AGGGTTCATAGCCCTTCGAGAGTTCGAATCTCTCCGTCTCCGCCAAACATCGGGTGATAGCTGAAAACGCTGAAACCTTTAAAGAGCCTGCCTTGTGCAGGCTTTTTTAATGCCTAAAATTTGAAGTTAATTAATGACCGTGGGTCGGGTCGTGGGCTGAGTATTTGAGTAAGATTGTCACCGATACCTTACGAAGTCCCATAAATAAAGGCTTTCTAGCATTTTTGTGCTGGAAAGCCTTTTTTTTGTGCGTGGGCTGGAGTGGGCTATATCTGTAATGCGTGGCTTAGTATCTTGATGATATGTCCAGAGTCTTGCGGAATGAATTTGCCGTAATGCTTATGGATCATATCTGTATTGCTGTGGCCAAGTTGTTTGGCTAGCCATTCTGCAGTAACAACGCCAGTTGATAGTACCTGACTGGCATAAGTGTGCCGGCCATTATTGAGTGGTCGGTAGTCTACATCGATGCGTTCTAAATAATCTGCCCATTGGTGGCGCAGCTGCTCGTAAGTATGATGTGTACCAGTGTTCGGGTTATGCCACAGAAATTGCAGCGTGTGTGGCCGTTCTGTGCGATGATCTCGCTCGGTTATCATGACTGTCTGCAGGGCAGTGTCTTTTATTAATTCAATCTGATTGCGTAGTGCTTCCACAACGATGGGCAGCAGCTCAACTTGGCGTTTGCGACGACGATTTTTCGTTACCCGGTAAACGCCTTTGACCACACCACGCCTAATATAAGCGTGGCCATTATCCAAATCTAAGTCTGACACGGCTAATGCAAGCAGCTCGTGTGATGACAAACCTGACCATATCATGACAGTCCATAAGTTTTTACGCGCCTGGTCCGGCTCATTTTTTATAATTAAACTTATTTCATCCCGGTTGAAAGGGTAGATGTCGTCTGGGTCGTTGAAGTTAAGTTTGATGTACTGTGATGGATCATTGGCTGTACTCTGATGCCGTGACCAGTAGCTGTAAATCTTTCGCCATAATCCTAAAACCTCTTTTATCGTGTTCGAGCTTAACTGTTTTTGTTTGATTAAATCTTTGTATACCCAGTTCTCAACGTCTTCGACTTTGATTTTGGCAATCTGTTTGTGTGACCAGTAGTCACTGATATGGTTGTTCACTTTGCTTAGATATGTTGTCCATGACGTATCCGATACTAAAGACTCCTCCGTTATTTTCCATTGATTAAGATAATGGCCAAAGTATGATGCTTTGCGCTTGGGCGAGTTTGGGAATGTTTGGTCACGATCAAACGTCCCCATTTCTATTTGGGTCTCTATTGATTGTGCGATTGCATTGGCTTTTTTTAGATTGGCGTCAGTGGGTGGTGTGTCGTAAAGCGTTTCGCGGTCACGCTCTCCGCTTGCATCGCGCCACCAAATTCGGATGCTGGTTTTTAAAGGTTCTATACCTGCAGACATTCTGTATCCTTTGATTTCAGGTCAAAAGTAGGGTTATATCGTGGGTAGGCTCTTTATGTGAGCAGTAGATAAGCGGTAATACTACGGTAGTAAAAAAGAGGTAATAAAGGTAAGACCTTCATTATCTCTTTTTATGTTTCTGATTTTATTTGAATTAATTATTACCTTTAGAAGGTAATTAGAAGGTTAGATCTATTACCTTTTTCTTTCTTGAACCGTTTGGCAATCGATACAATGAGTGACACCACCCAAGCGCCTTCGTTGCTCTGGTATCAGTGCGTCACATTCAATACAGTCTGTCCGTGATGGTGCATTGAAGCGTTTGGCTTTAGCCAGTGATCTTTCTAAGCTTTCTTGAGCAATGTCGTTTGCTCTGTCTATGTCGTCTGCCATAATTCTATGATCCTATTTTAATTTTGGTTAGCGTTTCAAATTTGCGCTCTTGATAGACTTCTACCTCGCAGCGCATTTCAATTTTGTCTTTGTTGATGCTGTAGTGCTTGTTTTGATAAAGCTCTCGCTGTTTGTGCGTTGGATGCATTGAGCAATCAATCATTTGCCCTGACTCAGTGTCGAAGGTTAACCAATGTAGAGGGCTGTCTCGGTTGTATGGGAATAGCGCGCGTACTAACTCCATCCGTCGGCATCCTTATACATTGGGTGATCTTTTGGTATCGAGCATTCACCGTTGATTATTTCCATGTCGTAGCAGTCGTCGCAGAGATCTGCGTGAGGTGCTTCGCTTTGTCCAAACCAAAGCTCACAGCCACACTCATCGCAAAAACCGTCCATACTGCTAAAGCTGTATTCATTCATATTCATTAGTCAGCTCCTTGTTCAAATACCCAGCACTTTACTGTCTTTGATTTATAAACAGCGCTTGATACTGCTACGTTTGAGTCAACAAATTTATGTTTACGACTTGATTTAAGCAGGCGCTTCATCTCGGTCTGCTCTGGTAGGCGCTGACCTTCAGACTGGGCAATCTTGTAAAAGGCTGGTAGGTTGATTGCTATTTGCTTTTTATCCGCTGCATAGTGGTTCATGTTGCAATCTGCCAACGAGTCTAGGTATTCGTAGATCTCCCAGAATTGCTCGACGAGTGGATGGTCGTTGGACAGTCTGGCCACGCGCTGTTCTGACATTTTGATGAGCGTGTTTTTGGCTGTCTTGGCTTGTTCTTCTGTCATGATGCCGTCTAATACATGCAAATGAAGACAATCAACCATCGCCGCTACTTGAGCATGATTTAGCGCGATACGAGTATGAGTGATGCCGGCTGCATGATAAAAAGCTTCATACTCGCGCACTTTGCTTTTATATGTGTTTAGTATGGCTTCCTCAGCACGAATGGCTTTGACCATGAATTGACTGGTGACTTCGAGCGGTATGCGGTCGAGCTCGTCGACAATGTATTTGCCTTCGAGCGTTTGACCTTCACGAGTTAGTCGGATATGCAATAAGCGTGTGAGCATGGCCTCAGACGCTTGGATAGGTTCGTTCTGACTAATCATGATGGCTGCACGAAATGGCGGTGAGTACGTGTCGTTACCGTTGTTTTTGACACCGCGACTACGGATTGAGCGACCATTAAAAGCGTCTTTTAACTGATCCCATTCAAACTTTGAGTAAGACTTTTTGCCGTCTTCGTCGTTACGGTCACCTTCAATCAAGGCGATAGGCATATTGGACACTTGAGCGAACTCACGATAGATAGCGACCGATGTGGCCTTGGAGGGATCAAAGCCTTCGTAATCTTCACGACCAGATAAGCGCCATAGAAATTCTAGTAAGCGTGACTTACCAGCCCCGGCTTGACCAACCAATTCGAAAAATGGAAAGCTGCGGTCGATGCCACGTATCTGCTCGGCAAAGTAAGTGCCCAGCCACCACGCCATGACCACCGTGCCATAGTCGCCACGTACTTTATTGAATTTTGGCCACCAGTCGAAGTTTGGTTTGTCTTTGGTATTAAGTTGTACTGCTGGTGAGTTTGCTAATGATTTAACCTCTAAGCGACCAAGCTTGAAATAATCCTGCTCATTGATCTCAACTGATTTGCCCTTGTGCACAGCAATGTCATTAAAGATATATGCACCAAACTCTTTACTGTAGCCAATGAAGTCGGTGGTTTTGACCTCTTTTAAGGCTTCGGTCTGATGACGCATGATGATGTCTAGCTGACCGGCTGCGCCTGTCCAAAATACGCCAGCATAAACGGATAACAAACGAGGCTTAAATTTAGAGGGACTAGATAATTGGTCACCAGTGATCGTCGTGGTTACAGCACCTTTAGCTGTGGCCACACGCATGAAGTACCAGGACTCATCTGTGATCTCGTTGCGCTGGAAATAAAGAGCTTCGAGCTTGGCATTACATAGCTCGGTGACAGTACTGCAGGACTTTACGAACTCTGGCATCTGCTCATCGACGTCTGTTAAGTCGCTGACTGACTCAAGATAAGAGCCTACTTGGTGCTTTTCGACACCGATGCAGGTCGATAGGGCTTTGGTATCTAACTCGAACCACCAAGTACGGTAGTTGTATTCAAAATAGAAGCTGGTGCGCTTGGTGTGCATGTACATAATGACAGCAGCTTCTGATGCTGATGTCGCTGTCAGTAAATTGCCTAAGTAACGATAGTGCTCGATATGCTCAGATGTGAGACGACCCATTTCATGTAGGTCGTTCCAGTCTAGTTTGCGATGCTTCTCATACGGTGGCTGCGCGGCCACACATTTAAAGCCCATGTATTCAGCTAGCTTTACAAACTTTTTGGTGTAGTCTTTGCCGGCTTTATCATTGTCATACGCCCACACCAGTGTAGGTAGGGCGCGCTTTTCTTTATTGTATTTGCTCTTGAGCTCATACAGACTGTGCTCGGGAAAGTTTGAGCAGCTAATGGAGCTTGCGGTATCAAGGCCATGCTCGTTCAATGCTATCGCATCAAAGATACCTTCGGTGATCCAAATCTCCGTTGGCAGCTGTGTGTTTGCTGGATGCCACCACCAGTATCCCTTTAGATCATAGCCATATTTAAGATTGGCTTTGCGAGGGAAACGGTCGGCTTTGTCAATGATGCGCTCCCACCAGCCACCATTGGGTAGCTGGAAACGGACGGTCGCAGATGATATACCAAGCTCACGATTTGTATATTGCTCTTGGCTGTAACTGCCTTTGATTGATTTGATGCTAAGCCCACGTCCTTCAGCTAGATAAGCATCGGCTGCTGCATTGGGGCTAACGTCTGTCTGTCTATATGTGGCTGACCAGTCGGTAAATAGGTCAGAGAATAGATCTCTGACGTGGACTTCCATACCGCATTTATTAAGCCTGCCGCATTTGACGACTCGGGGCGTAGTGGAGTGGGTGAATAGCGATTTTTTGCTGCAATCTGGGCAGCGACCTTCACGTAGCCAGTCGCCGCTTACTTTGAATCCGTAGTCCGATATCAGGCGGTCTACGACTTTGTCATTAATTCGTGTCATGGTATTACCTAATTTTTTGAAGAGTATTAAACGGTTTCTGCTTCCTGAATGATTTTTGTGACTTCTTCAATCCAAAAGTCGCTACCCATTATTGCCTTGTAGGTCTGAGCTTCACTCTTTAGGAGCCGCTCAGAGAAGTCGCATAGCGAAATCAGCACCTCGGTATGCTTTTTATCATGATCTTCTTTGGCTAAATGCTCGGCTAGCCAATGCTTGCGTGTTAGGTAGTCGCTTTTGTGAGAGTGAATAGCCGCGCAAAACACTTCGCTCAATGAGTCTCTTATATCGGTCGTGAGATTAAAGGGGTTGTGCTTGTTGCTTGGAATGGTTGTATCACTAACAGGCGATTGAGGAGTTGGATTGGTCATCGTGATTATCCTTATCTAGTCAGTGCAGCCGCAATTTCAGGTTTTGGCTGCAGACTGGGTTGTATTTGCTGTGATATTTCAATACTGACCTTGGCAGAAAATAAACAATTTGGATTATGGCAAGCTGCTGTCAGCTGCTTGGTTAAAGGGCTATATACGACGTGCCCGTGTGTTCTCATTCTTGAACCGCAGTGAGGGCAGCGGATATATGCTGTCGTTGAGCTTGCCATAGTGTCTCCAGTTTGGTCGTTAGTTCACGGTGAATTTTCCACCAGGGAATTGATATTTCACAGTTGGTATGACTACCTGCTGTTGCTTAAACTGCTTTTGACGATGTTCGATAATGATTTGTTTTGAGTGCTCTACGACGAAAGTACGTACAGCAGTGGCCTGCTGATCCATATCACGTAGACGCATCGCTTCTAGAAAGTCATCTATCTCATGCTGGTTTAGATAGCCATAGATACGATTGTCGCGGACGTTGTCCCAGTTTTTATGCGTCATGATGGCTCTCCTTGGTCTTGGCTGAGTCAATCAAAGGCTTCAACGTGGGTTCATAATCTTTGTCTTGCTGCTGATATAGTTCGATAGAATCCGAAACGATATCTTGTATATCTATATTTCTATAGTTTGATTTTAGGCGTAGGTATTTGTGCTGATCTTCAGGAATCCGCACGTTCAAAGATGATTTAGACATCGTGGTGTCTCCGATAGTTATTAAAGTCACTGCATGTTTGTGTTAAATTGCTAGCTATCTAGCAACAATATTATTATGACTTACCCAAATGGATAAGTCAATGTGAAAGGTAATCCAAATGGATAATTTAACTAATGAGTTAATGGTTCAAATCGGTACACGTATGACGACGGAACGTCAGCGTCTCAACTTCACACAAAAAGATGTTTATACGGCATTGGGTCTTGGTGCTACGTCATTGTCGCGTTATGAGCAGGGCAAGCGAACGCTTGATCTGATACAAGCACATGAGTTTGCCGCGCTTGGTTATGACATGCACTATGTACTGACTGGCAATAGAATGGGTGAGTCTGTGAGCGATCTGACTGAAAGTGAGCATACGTGGCTTGAGCTATATCGACAGGCTAATGATCCAGAACAACTTATGAAAATGGCAAGGGCGTATATCGCTGCTGAATAGGCATAAAAAAAGACCGCCATTGCTGACGGTCTTTTTTTACACTGTTGAATTACCACTCTTCGTTTTCTAAGGTGTTATTTAGTGCTGATGCTCCTGCATCCGTTACATCTGCGATGTCTTTAAATATCTGCTCTAACTGCTCTGGTTCAATGGCTTTGTCTACGCCACCAATGCTACAAAGCTTTGCTAAAGTATCGGTGTAGCAGTGGATACGGTATAGCTCATCTGCGATGGTTTTACTGTCGTTGATATTTGTGGTCAATTCTTCTACTTGTGTTTGTAAACTCATTTTTTAAATCCTTGCTGTATAAAGTCACTTATTCGATGGTGAATGTCCCAAGATTTGTCCGTATCTGCCATAACCATGATGGCCTGTGCAGATGAAAGGCTCAATACGAAATCACTTTTGTCGGGATTAAACGCCCAATCCTGCCCCTTTCTTAGTTGTGACTTTTTATGCAAGGTGTTAATAGTTGACTCAGATAAATTACTAATGTTGGCTAAATCTTTATTGTATATAGCCATTCTACGACGACCTGCTATTACATAGCGTTTGATCGGTAACTTTTCGGTGTCACTACATTTGTCGTTGGCTGTGCTATACTTAGTCATACTGATTGGCTCCATGAGTTAGTTGGTTTAGGTAATCAACTTTGTTTAGTTTGATTGCTTGAGTTCTAAAGGCAGATGCTTCTTGGTCGGGGTTATCTGCCTTTTTTATTGTCTGAAATAACTGTAAGTGTCGATGTAGTAGCTGCTGGCTACGGATATAAGTATTAATTTGCTGAGTGGTGTTAGGTCTATTTTGCATCTAGGCTCTCCTGATCGTCATCGGTTATCCCTACTATGCTGTCGGTAGACGGCGATAGGGTCGTAAGTAGTACTAATGGCATCGTAAATACTCCGTAATTATGTTTTGTGATAAAGTGCTAGCTAACTAGCTAGCAATTACATTGTTCCATAGCCTTATGGATATGTAAAGGATTTTTGTATCTATATGAAAACATTTACTGATGAACAAATTATCAAAGACCTATCTGAGCGTCTTGTTCTAGAACGTGAAAGACTGGGACTACCACAAGAAACAGTACGAGATACTTTAGGTGTTGCTCATGCAACATTTTCTAGATATGAGAATGCCAAGAGGTTACCTGATCTAGGGTTAGCCAAGAAATTATCTGATATTGGGTATGATATTTCTTATGTAGTCACTGGTAAGCGTCTGGATGAATCGACCGGTGATCTGACTGATGATGAGATGCAGTTGTTAGAGCTGTATCGTCGTAGCAAGCGACGTGCTGAGCTGATGAGATTAATCAAAACTTACGAGGCGATGGAGTAGGTGATCGGCAGAATTAATTAACCTTTGTTATTTCAATTGCTATTAGTGATTGATAGACTAATGTTTTTTATTTGAGAACTGAGCCATGTTGAAGAAATTTGCCGTATTGATGACTGTCTGCGCTATCGCTGGGTGTAGTGAACCTGAACCTATAGAAATTGATGTTGATGAAGCTGCTGCCAGCGTAGGTCTTGCGCCAGAAGACTATGAGGTAGATGAGCATGGAAATGTTAAGGTTTACTCTAAGGTAGAAACAGCTGAAGAAAAGGTTTTGTGGTATCAAGATAATCTAAGTGAGCCTGTTGAAACGGTTGGTATGTCAGATGGTGATGCGATCATCACCAGTGCAGGATTAGATCCAGCTACAGTGGAAGAGTCAGCTGATCATGAAGGCGAACCAAAAAAGCTGTATACCATGCATGACGACAGCGCTGTATCCGCTTGGATGTCACACAGTCCTAATGTTATTTCCCTTAACTGGTTTCAATTCTCCGATGAGCCAGAGGCTATAGAACGTAGCCAACAAAGCTTAAAAGAAGCGTACAAACTTGCTAGAGCGATGGCGGGTAAAGAAGGCGCTGACGCAGTTATGTATATCTCAAACGGTGGCAAATACCGCAGTAAGCCTGTTGGTGGCTATCCTGCCACGGGGCAGTGTAATGATGGGGTTTGTTTTATTCATGTAGATTTGAGTAGCAAAACTGAATTTTCATAGAGACTAAGGCTAGTTTTATTGATGGACACATTTTTCGTAAAAACCTTGATAGATGAATTTGGTTTATATTCAATAATAATTCCTCTGCTTATAACTCTGGCTATTTTTAATTTTCCTAAATTTGTAGATTCTACAACTTACTTTAAAGCACGAAAAATAAAATATATGAATGAAGCACTTGAGTCCAACTGGATTGATAGCGATTCAAAGAAAATATTGAGTGAAAGTATTTCTATGATGTATTTTTCTAGCGCTTTAAATATTAAAGTCGATAAAAGAAAAGTTAAAGAAATATTGAAAATATATGATGCTTTAGACCAGAGTTTTAATACTATAGAGATATATCATGCATTAAGGTATCTACCTATATTTTTCTATGACCTTCCTTTGAATGAGCTTAAAAAAGGAAGAGATAAAGTTAAACGTAACTTAAAATCAGAAAATTTAATGATTATCCTTAATACGATTACTTTTTCTATTTGCTCGATGTATTTTATATATAGCATCTCAATTAACTATCAAAAAGATCTTTCTTTTATTGTTAGCTACCTATTAGACGACTTTGTTTTTATCATTTGCTTTATTGTTAGCGGGTATGGAATCGCATACTATTATCCTAGGTTGGAAAAGATAAGAAATGCTGTATATATATTAGATCTCTTGCATAAGTCATTGCTAGCCTTTGATACTCCGTTAACGAAGGTCAATAAAACGGTACTTTTGCAAGAGGTCTATTAAATTATTACATTGCTATCTCAGAATGAGTTATGAGAAAAAAACCTACTGAGTAGCAAGGCTTTTTTATTTTGTATCATGCCTGTTAGTGGCTATCTTGCCACAGGTCAGTGTAATGATGGGTTTTGTTTTATTCATATAGATTTGAGTAGTTAGTATTAGTTGGTTTTTACAACGCACAAATATTAAATTTAAAATATTAGATCTCTTGCATAAGTCATCGCTAACCCTTGTGACTCTGTCACTGGAAGTCAATAAATTGGTACTTTTGCAAGAGGTCTATTCCAAAAGGTATTCTTTTGGTAAAACAGGACGTATTGGAGAGTGAAGATGACTGGTAAAACTGAAGATAAGAATAAAACTGAAGATAAGAATAAAACTGAAGGTAAGCCTGACGAAAACATAGCAAGTGATATCGCTAAAAAATGCGGAATTATAATGCCGATAGCGTCAATGGATGGTTATCCAGAATCCCATTGGAAAGATGTTAGGAGAATATTAGCCTCCGCTATTGAAGATGCTGGCTTTGAAGCTAAAATAGTGAGTGAATCTGATGATATTGGTGTTATACATAAACGGATTGTGCAGAACCTTTATGATAATCCAATGATAGTATGTGATATTAGTGGTAGGAATGCTAATGTCATGTTTGAACTTGGCTTACGTTTAGCTTTTGATAAACCTACTATTATTGTGAAAGATGATGCTACGCCATATTCTTTTGATACCTCTGTTATTGAACATTTAGCATATCCAAAAGACTTACGATATCAAAGAATAGAGGATTTTAAAGCTGAGTTAAAACAGAGAATACAAAAAACATATGCAACTTATTTGAAAGACACTAGCACATATTCGACATTTCTTAAAAACTTTGGAAGCTTTACAGTACCAAAAATAGATGAAAAAATTGTGTCTGTTGATAAATATATTGTACAAGAGTTGAAAAGTATCAAAGAAGATATAAGTCAGATTAAAACAAGAGGTGTTGCATCAACAGAGTATGGATCCACAGATATTATGAGAAAAAAATATAAAGGAGATCTTTATATTAGAAAAGCTCATTTTCAGTTTTATGATTTGCAAGAAGCAGATAATGCAGAAGAAACACTTAATCTCTTAGTGTATTCTGTTCTCCGCAAAGGAACTGAAGTAGAGGTTGTATTTCCTACTCCAAAACCCTTCGATGATGTAATTAAAATGGTTGAAAATCTCGGTATTAATATAGGGTTTAAAAAGGTTGCTAATAGCGTAGCATATTTTGATGATGTACCATTCTAATAAGAATCAAAAAAAGCCCTGCTATTTAGCAGGGCTTTTTTTGTTGAGTATTATGCAACTGTAAAATCTAGATTTTTTCCTAATGCCTTAAACGCCTGCTCTAATGTATCAATCTTAGTGGTATGTTCTAGGTTTACAATACGAGTAACTTGCTGTGGACGTATCCCCATTCTCTTAGCTAATTCAGCTTGACTAATATGCTGCTCGAGTAGGGCGTTCAATAACATTACTTTAGCTGATGCGCTAAGTGGTAAGCCAATTAATACTTCACCATCTTGTGCTTGCGATGGCGCTGGCACAGGGCGGTTATCTTCAAAGTAAAAGTCCATCGCTGTTAATAAGGCATCTTCTGCCATCTCAACGGCTTCTTCATATGTATCGCCTTGGCTAATCGCTTCAGGTATATCCCTAAAAGCAACTGTATAGCCATCATCTTCCAGAATAAATGCGGCCGGATATTTCATAGTATTTCTCTCTGTCTCTTGGTTTTTGATAACTTAAAAAATCTGACTTAGTTGGAATAGTTGGGGGCGAACCCCCAACCATTTTAATCAACCTCTAATTGCTTCATGATCGCTTTTGCCGTATTTTCTTTGATTTCTCTGTGGCGTGGTATCGTACTTTGTTTACCGTTTAGATAAACCTTAGTATGTTTACCACCCTCTTTGAAAATAGCGCCAAGCTCTTCGAGTTGTGTAATCAAGTCATTTCTTTTCAAGTCACCTCCTTATTTATGAGAAAGTAAATTATAAACAAAAATGTTTATATAGTAAACAAAAATGTTTATAAATATTGCTATATATGGTGTCGGAGTGGACACTATATATGCTGGATACGCTCTGACAATCAAGCGATACTAGACTCATCAAACAACGGCAGCCCCTGAAATGGCAGCCACTCAAGGAGAACGCCACGATGACAAACCTAACAATAGCAAAAGCCCAAAACGAAGCACTTGTCGCAGACGACAGTTATGACAATATTATTGAAGTTGTCAAAGATGCTAAAAGTAAGCGGTTTTGGGAATTAGAAATGCTTACTGATTGTGAGTTCAATTGGCGAGCTGCAGCTCAAGAAGAATTAGATAGACGAGCCGCTGCTATTATCTTTAGCGAATTGGATAACGATGACTTAATGAGCATCGCCATCGGTGAGATTGACATCAACGACCTATATCGCAAATCTTAAGCCCAACGACAAAAAAGCCCTGCTATTTAGCAGGGCTTTTTTTATGAATATGGTGTCGTGGCCGACACTATATATAGTGGCTATGACTGTTTGCTAGAGCGATACTAGACACATCAAACAACGGCACGCCCCTGAAATGGCAGCCACAAACAAAGGACACCACGATGAAACAGTTAATTAAACGCTTGAGCGATCTTGGCTATAACCTAACCACATTAGAGCAGCACGGCAATAAAATACATTTCATGCATCGCCAGCACCTTATCATTATTGAGCAACTAAAAAACGGATATCAGCTTGATATCAATCACCCTGAGAGCAGGTTTGGAAAGGTATGCTCAAGTGAGCATCGTTTGGTTGTTGGGATTTCTGATTATTTTTGTTGATATTGAAAGGTAGACGATAAAAACCCCGCTGTTTAGCGGGGCTTTTTTCTATTTAATAGTTTTTGCATCTCTCTGCAAGCCATTCAATATGCTCATATAACTCTGGATTATCTTCTGCGTCTCTAATTTTATTTATTGCTGGTACTGTCTGTTGCCAAACTTTTAGGAATCTTGATCTGTAAAGAGATTTAAATAGCTCCTCATCAATAATACCTTGTCGAATGCTTAGTGCTAGAAACTCATATATATTCATAGAATGAGTAAAATAATGCTTTAGGTTTATGATATTGTTGTAATCAGCATCTATACCTTCTACTGGATTCTCTAGAATTATATCTTCTAAGTTTAGTGCGTACATGATAGCTTTTTTACTTTTTGAAAAATCTAAATCTTTCTCTAGGGAAAAAAGTATATCCATAGAAGATTTACGTCTGGTTTCAATACTATTTACAAGCAATGAGAAAGAGGTTAGAAGAAGGCCTGCGAAAGCAATTGAGGAGGATAAAAGTATTATAAAGTCAAAATTATCTAGCGAATCCATAATTTCTAGGAAGACTATATAATATGAGCATATTATTACTATGAGTATAGGTAAACTGATTAGAGCGTAAGCTAAATAACCATTTCTATTAACTACAAGATCCTCGTAATTAAAAGGATTGCTAAGAAATTTTTTCAGCCATGATTTCTTATGCGTCATCAAATTTATCTCAATTAAATTAGGATGCTTGGGGCTGAAATACACACCACGATATGTGTCCGCCTTATTCGTGCAAAGCCTTATATCGGCGCTCCCAAGCAAATGCTATTATAACTTATTTAGCAAAAATATGTTTAATTCATGGAGAGAAAATATGGACCCATTTGCGTTTGCAACCATAGTAGGCCTGCTTGCTACCTTCCAATCTGGTAGAGAGGGGAAAAGAGATATTGAAGAGTTCAAGCATTGGTTGGAGGAGAACAATCATAGCAATATGGTTTCTATTATCGAGAACAATCAGAACATACAGCAACAGCTCACTGCTTTTATGAACCAAAACCATGATCAGGTAATGGCTCAATTATCTACACTAAATGATCTTATGGTGTCCATTGCCAGACATATGCAGGGTTTGGGAAATATTGCTTCAAGCTTTGCACCTAATAGTGGGTTATCCGATCAGGCTGTTGATGTGTTGAGGCAGTTTGTTAAATCGGGTAGTAGCAAGATGCATTATATGAAAAACACTAGTGGAAGAGGTAATGATTTTTATGTACTAGAAGGTGCGCCTAATATTGAATATAGCGAACAAATATTTATGAAAGGTGATATAACTAGTTTAGTAAATTCAGGTTTAATTACTTCGGTTAGTGGTTCAGGGGGAAAGGCTACATATGCAATTACTCGTCAAGCCTATCGTTTTATAGGTGCCATTGATAGTAATCAATGAATTTATTTGTTTGAAGCCAATAAATCCAGCTGCGTTGTCAATCCGCCAGACTTGCTATAACTATGTACCGCCTTATCTACCGTCCATTTGAGACTATCAATCTCTGCCTTAAAGCCCTGAAGCGTAATAGGGCTTTCAGTTGTTACGGCAGGGTAGGCGTAAGCTGGACTAATGCTAAATTTGGCTTGCTGGTCTTTTATGCGTTTCGACTCCGCATGCGCAGCAGCCGTCGCCGCTTCTTTACTCTTATAAGTGCCTTTGAGTTTTTTTGTTTTAGCTTTCGTGCCGTTGGTATCGACCGTCTTGCGCGAGGCTGTTTTCTTGTCCTGGTAGCTTGTCGCAACGTTATCATAGTCGCCTTGTCTGTCTTCGACACTATAGCGAAATTGGTCGCCTGTTTGCCGAGTGATAACGGTTATGTCCAATGGATGACCACTGGCACTGACGTTAGCGTTTGCGGTAAATATCAGTAGCTTGCCATGTTTAATGTTTACCACTGCGCCATATTGATGGCATAGACGTGTTAGCAAGTGGATGTCAGATTCATCTGTTTGGTCAACGTGACCAACATTGATAGTGGCCAGAACTGGTTTGATCGATAGCTCTAATTGTTGACGCTTGGCAATGATATCCGCAATATCACCAAGCGTTTTATTATGATAAGACTCGCTATGGCCAGACTTTAATGACGATTTAAAATCTGCTGACTTGGCCTTGATATTTATGGTGTCTGGCGTACCTGACCACTCACAGCTATCTACAATATACGTACCCATATCGTGTATACCAGCATCCTCATAACCCATCCAGCATTGCAATTTGACACCGCGCTTGGGTAACTCTAAGGCACCATCGTGATCGTCAAGCGTTATTGCCAGTTCGTCTGCTTCTAAGCTTTTATTGTCAGTGACAGATAGGGTCATCAGACGTGCCATCACTTGATCGTTTAATGGTTTATCGTCAGCGGTCAGCTTCAGTACAGGTGTTCGTAACATCTTATACCCCTTGCTCTGCTGTGACCGCTTTATCAGTTTGGATGCGGTCGTCATCGACGCGCATTAGCTTCATGGTGCCATCAATCTTACGAGGCACACCTCTATTGGTAATATACGAGCGGGTCTCGTCAATCGCGGTGATAGCAAATACGCCGTACAGATAACCACTTCCATCAATGAGCACATAGCCGCTGCCACTGTCTGCCATCTCTGACAAGTCATCGATGGATTGACGATTACCAAAACCATGTGATTGATAGATCAAAAATGGTATGGTCACCGTTTCTTCACCTGCGCCTGTGAATTGATGCTGATCGCGTCCCTGAGCGATAGCGTTACTAGCATAAGACCACGACCGGCTGCGCTGCAGCTCATCATACGTCATGGTGTCGACGTTAAATACAAATTGCCCAAGTGCTAAAAGCATTACCACGCCTCCGCTAAGTCATAAAGTGCTGTGTTATTGTTTGATTGGCTACGCTGTGCGTTTGCCAATTGCTGAGCCACTAGTTGAGCGATCTGCTGCTCTGATTGGTGTGGCTGCGCGTAGATATTGATATTGATGGGTGCAGGTGCTTGGCTTTGATTGCTGCTGCCACCCATCATTGCTGACGCGCTGATCGGTTTGCGACTGTCAAAACGGATCTCGCTAGTATCCATCGCATCGCGTAAGTTGTTGCTCGTCTTGAGCATGGCTTGGACTGGACTGTTATTACTTAGTATTCCGTCTGTGATGCCGTCTGGAATATAGCTGCCGTACTTAGTGAATATTTTGCTAGGGCTATGGCTATCAATACCTTTTTTGCCTGTGAATGCATTTTTGACACGGTTGGCCACGCCCAAGATAGAATTAACGATGGCATCAGCTTTGGCTATAATCCCGTTTTTAAGACCGTCCATAATCTGACCGCCCATCGTTGACATTTGAGCCGGTAGTCCTGTCAAAAAAGCCATCATACGTGCTGGTAGTCCTGCCACATAATTGATGGCTGCTCCGCCATGTACAACAATCATCGCGGCAAATGTGCCAATGGCAGTGCCGATGGTTTGTAGACCTAGTGCCAATGCACCGACGAGACTGGCAACTACCTGTGCAATAAGACTGACAATCGTACCCAATACATAGCCAAACTGACTGCCATAAGACGTTGCCGTTGCTAATTGAGAATCGGTGGCTTGGAATGGTGCGATTAGTGAAGCTAATGCTGTACCAAGCCAAGCAATACCTGTGATGATCATATCCAAAACAGGACGCAACGGCGCAAATATGCTTGATAGCATGAAGCCCAGACTATCTAACGTCGCTTGTAGTGGCGCTATACCATCCAAGAATCCTGTCCACATACCTGCAAAAAAGGCTTTGACTGGCTGCCAATATTTAATCAGTAATAGCCCAGCAACAGCAATGGCCATAATCGCCCAGCCGATAGGGGTGGTAAGTAGTGCAACTGATAACTGGCCAAGCGTTGTAATTAACAAGGGGATAGCGTTACGCGCTAAGAACCAGAATGATTTGAAAAACAGTTTGCTAAACCACACCAGGGCTTTACCCATTAGCTTGAACTTACCCCAAAAGGAGATGCCTAGTTTTGCTAGTATGGCGTTAAATATCATCATCGCTGCACCGAACTTGATGAAACTAGCAGCCATACTAAAAAACGTACCAAACATCAGGGCAGCGCCGTATTTGACTGCCCATATCGCCGCATTAATCTTGATGAATTTTACTACTAGAGATGCTATGGTTTTGACCAGCTCAGGGTTTGCCTTTACCCATAGACTAACTCTATCCACCATATCAGTGATATTAGTAACGAGGCTTTTAATCTCAGGTGTAAAGACTTCAACGACGTTTACCATTGCTGAGGTAAACGTGCCTTTTGCTGCATCCCATAGATTAGCAAGTGTGCCGAGCTGAGCGTTAATCCGCTGCTGAAGGCTTGCTTGGGCTTTCATCTGTGCAACAGTCTGATCGTATCCAGCTTTGCCTTTACCAATGATGATGTTAAGAGCCGTTAAGTTCTCTTTGTCCGTACCGTAAAGTGTCTCAATGACTTTGGTGCGATGCTGGGAGTTCAACGTCGATAGCTTGTCCATCTGTTTGAAAAAGTTATCAACACCACCAAACTCTCCTTTACCATCAGTAAAGTCCATTTTGATGTCTATGCCGTAGTCTTTTTTCAAGTCTTTTAACTTATCAGGTAGATCAAGATCTAACGAGCGCGATAATATCTTGCTCATCGCATTACCTGCTGAGCCACCCTCAGTCATACCAGAGTTACCAAGCATCGTTAGGAATGGTGATAGGGCTTTGATCCCTTTCACACCTTCCATTCTAATTGCTTTCATACCGGGGGATAGTCCAACAAACGCTTGCTTAATCCATTCAGGATCTAGCCCTGTGTGATGAATACGCTGGACGATATCCATAAACTCCATCATGTCTTTGGATGCGACTTGGGTTGCATCAGATAGCTGTGCAACAAATTTTGCAGAGTCTGAAAACTCCATCTTCATGATGATGGCTGTCTGTCCTGCCGCTTCGCCAATACCTCCTAATATTCTCTCTGCAGATATGTTTTCTTTAATCAGTACGTTGAACATCTTTTGAAAATCAGATATCGAACCCGGTAGTTTTTTACCCATTTTCCCAGCAAGATCTGTCAGCTCTTCAAAGCCATCACCAACCTTGCCTGTGCTATCCATCATGGATACTTTGAGATCTGTAGTTGCGGCCTCTGCATCCATAAAAGCTTTGATGGGTATAGATGCTAATGCAGCTATACCACCGACCATGAGCGCATTGTTTACAACCTGCTGTCGCATCTGCTTACGAGTATCTGCAAACGAACGAGCCAAGCTATCTGCTTTACGGTGCACAGCTCCCACGCCTTTAAGTACCAATGCAAAATCGGTGACTAACCCTTGAGCGTGGCGTCGACCAGTGGCCAATAAGCTGTTGGTGCGTTGAAGTGGCTGATTGACTTTGTCCAGCCCTGTACGATTAACCTGAGCAAGGCTATCGTTGAAAGAATCGACGGTGCGTGTGGCACGTTCGAAAGATTTTGATAGTTTGTCTGACCTATCGATGATACCGCGCAGAGGCGCGGAAATATCATCGATTAACTTGAGTGTTGCAGATAGATCTAAGTTATTCGCCATATTACGCGCCTATTAAAGTTTATTTGATATCTATCATTTGCGTTAGTTCGTCGTGCAGACGTTTTTCTACATAGCCTTCATCGGTAAGTAAAAATAAGGTTAAGAAAATCAATGCTAAATCTTTCCAGCGTGTCTTTATTGATTGCATGATAATGCCTCTAGCTATTTATCTGATTCACTACGCTTACGCGCTTTTTCGTGCCAATCCATCAGCTCATCTACATCCATGTCCTCACAGTCAGACGGTCGCCAATGAAAGACGACCGCTAGATCAGCAATCACATCGTCTACGCAGTAGGGGATGCCTCGGCTTTCGCGGTCTCTGCTTCCAAACGTGTTTTCTTCCGCTGATCCTTGCTGGCGAAAAAACCGACCACCGCCGTCGATACGCTTAGAAAGTCTGCTGGGTCTAATGCAGCGACTTCGTTTTCAGTAAGTGGTGGCGTGCTCACACGTGGCACTAGTTTGATGACTGTATCTACGTCTACTTTTAGCAAGTCTGCTAGCGATAGACCGCGTAATGCACCAGTCTTGGGTTTATTGATATTGACTTCTGAAATAGTCAAATTACCGCGAATGATAGGAGTATCAAACTCAACAGTTTCAATGTCTGGATTGACTGGTAGTGCTGGTGGCGTTGCAGTATCAGTTTGGCTGTTTTCTACTGGAGCTACTGAACTTGTAGCGATTGCTTCTACTGCTTCTTTCTTACTCATAGTGTTGTCCTGGTATGTTTGATTATTGGTTTAATTAAATGATTAAAGTAGGAAATTGGCCATGTTTGGATGATAGTGACTTCAGTGTCACTATCTGGAGATCGTCGCCTTGGTGAGCCGTCACCTCACCAACTAGCTAATCGCCATTTATCCAAACGTGACGTTTGGCCAAAAGAGTTATAAGCCTAACTGTGCATTGATCTCGCTAGTCATGTCTTTACCTGCGACGATAAATATACCGTTCACAAAGTCGACCTCAAGGAAGGTAACACCATCGTCAACAATTTTGAGATAAGTCACGCTATACGTCAGCTCATGCTCGTTGATGCTGCCAAGCTCAAGCTCACCTAACGGTAAGCTGGTAACAGATCCACGCATATAGACATCACGCACAACGTGGGTACAGGTGTCTTGACGCTCGTATGCACCAATGTAGCGAATCGGCAATGCTGAGACACCACAGTAAGCAAGCTGTGCAATGTGTCGGCTATCAACACCCGTGTAAGTAACAGTCGCCTCCATCGCTTCAAAGCCCATATCAAGCTTGATGTCACCGATCATACCGGCTGCGCGATAGTCTTCAGTTTTTTTGACAATCTCAGGTAGGTTGATGGTTTTGGCTGTGCCGGCGTAGCTGTCGCCATCGACACGGACGTTAAAGTTTTTGAGTACTGCAGGCATCTGTTTTGCCATGTTGGTGTCCTTTTAGTCTGTTTGGTTACGCCGCTTGAGCAATGAGCTTGCCAAAGTCAACAAGGTAGCTATCAGTAATACGCTGATTGAGTTTGAGGTTCTCAAGGGTCGGTACTGGAGTGTAGTCATAGTCAACCCATAGCATGCCTTGACTCAGATCCTGCGCATTGTTTAGGTCGTCGTTGTACCAGCATCTAGCACCAAGCAACCAACCTTGTGAGACAGTAGCGCGTAGCTTGGCATTGATTGAGTCGATAATATCTCGTACTAGGACTGGTGTAAGCGGTTGATCAACGAATGAAAAGCAGCCTTCAATAATTGTGTCTAGTAACCATTGAGCGGTAAGTACTCCCGTCTCAAAAGCAAAGCGAGGGTCTGATGAGCACGTGCGATTGCCCCAAAAACGGAAACCCTGGTGCTGGATAACTGACGTAACTTCGTTAGCGTTTAGATAGCCGACTTCCGTGTTTGGATCTTCTAAATCCCATGTGCGAGGCTCTTTGATGCCAGCGACACCGGGCACAGGAATATTAGAGATCGATTTAGTAAAGCTTGCTGGATATGTGTCATCGATGAGCGCTCTCATAGCAAGAGCGGTGGCAATGATAGGGGTTGCGTTGGGCATCTTTTACTCCCTGATATTTAACTTTAAGTAGTGGTAGTTATGTCTCGCTTAATAGTCTTTAACGAGTCATTGTTAATCTAGTATTATCGGTGGCTCTAAATCAGGAATGACCACATTAAGCATTTGAATAGCACAATCAGCAGTAAATTCGATATAGTCACCATCCGCGTGATAAACAGCTGGCGCTAGTCCATTGCTATCAAGTACATCTACCTTATTGACCAAACTTGCCTTAACTAAATCAAAGGCATCCATATACTCTGGAGCATCAGAATGGCGAGGCGGCAGTGTTAGAAAATCCGCAGGCGTACAGCGCATGATTTTAAGTGTTGTACGCTCTGTTATGACTATCATTTCATTACCGACTTGAGCTTCACTCAAAAGAGAGTTGAGATTTTCAAAGCTTGTCGACTGTACCAGCGCACGCCACTCTTCGTCTGACATGATGTATGAGTCATTTACAAACGGTACTTGTTTTGACAGTTCATTTTTTAAGCTCTGCTGTGTAAAACATGCGAGACTTAAATTATCAGGATGTTTGATTAAGTTTTTCGAGTCTGCTGTGTTACCGATTAAAAGAAAATCTGGTGTGCCTGTTATTGACATCATCGGTGTAACATTAGTCCAATCTGAACTAAAGCCAAAAAAACTATAAAGATGGCTAAAGACAATGAGATCGTCAAGATTACCCACTGAGTCAACAGCATATTCAAGGTTTGCGCCTGTAAAGCTTGTAATAAAAGAAGGGCTGTTGCCGACTTGTATTTTTAGACAGGATGAGATCATGATAAATACCTTATTATTTTTTAGAGGGGCAATTGATTGTTAGGCAATGGCAGGGCAAGATTGATGTAGCTGACACTTGAGACATCAGCGCTCGGCACACCCCATTCACCATCAATAATGCACAGCTCACGATCACCATACGTATCGCGGTATGCGACAATCGCTGCCTTATCTGTAATAAGTGTGCCATCTGGTTTGCGCGGAGATGCGTAGACAATGCCGCGTCGACGCTTTGCAATAGAGACGAGCTTCAATACCACATCGGGCGTATCAAGCTCTGGCGCTCCAAATCGTTTAGGCATAAGTCCAAAGCGAGCAGGGCAGGTCAGCAATACATCTAAGCTGTCAGCCTCAAAGGACTTAGGCACACGTAAGACAACAACGGTAGGGTTGTGAATATCACGTATCGTCTGCAGACAATCGCGCAATGTGCCATCTGTACCGGCTTTATCAATATTGTCTTGTGTGATACCAGTGAGTAGCACTGGTGTGCTAACCGGGTACATAGTGTCATCAGCATCGGTACTGGTAACGATCAAACCTAATACACTAACGTTGGCATTACGCATTGGCAGAATGCCCTGCGTAACCTCTTGTGCTGATATGCCGTGATGAAATGACGTCATTTGAGTTTTCCTTTTAAATAATTAATTAACTGATGCGTAACCACTGGCCAGCGACTTTTGAAGGCTGTATGTTGTTATGAGGTTGACCGCCACCCACAGCGTTAGTCTCGATATTTGCCGCACTGGAACTGGTATTTTGAGTACCAGCGCGAGTACCGCCGTCAATACTACCGCTGTGCATATCAACAGTATGTTCATGACTTGGAAACTCTTCTAACGTCAACGTATGCTCATTTGCACCAAACTCATTACCCATCGTTTTGTATTCGATAGGATCATCAGTTATTGTGGAAAAACCGACAAGCGTTCTGCCTTCGGCGTATCGCTCCCAAGTGCCGTATCCATGATGTGCGGCAACTGCTGCTGCGTCAGTGTGGCTAATAGTAGTAGTGTAGATATCACCTACTTTGTAGGCTTGCATATTTAGTTTTAACCAAAGTATATTTTCAGCAAGCTGTCTAGTTGCAAGGTTGGCGTTACCATTAGCACCGCCAAGAATGCTTTCGTTAGTTTCAACTTGATTAATGTTTTCGTTCCACTTAGGTGTGGTTGGGAGAGTAAGGTTGCTCATATTTTTTACCTAATTACTTTATTGATAAGAAGCGGTACCGTCATATTTGCTCTGACCGTCATAACGTATTGATAAATTGTTAGGGTCGTAACGTTCCCATAGATAGCTGGTATATAGCTGATAATGATCAGGTGTGTTATCGTCAGGACTGACATTACCTGTATTGCTGGCATAAATAGCAGGTAATCCAATATTCTCATCACGGTCATCAACCCCTACTAATTGAACGCCTTTAAGCTGACGCCAAAAAGTCTCAACACCTAAGAGATCATCAAATAAGGGTTTTGGGTTTTCGAGCGTGTGCGTCCAGTATTTATAACCGAATGGCACAAGCATGCGGCATACGGTATTTAAACGAGCATTAACCCAAGAATGAGTAGCCGTAACTACGTTGGCATCAATCACTAGATTGACATTGGGGTTATCAATATTGATAACGGCTTTGATACGGTAGTCAACAGCGGCAGTTGAGCTGGCTACTGGCTTTTGCACCTCTGGTACTTGACCGACCCAAATCAAGCTGCCCTCGCTATCAATCAAACCAATCTCGCGGATAGCCCAGCCACCTTGGTCTTGAGGTACGATGCAAGTAATCTCGTATTGTCCAGCAACTGCAGTACTTGTAACGCTTTCCACGTTACCCTGATAACGCTTACTAACCAGCACTTGCTGATCAAGGCGCTTGCTAAAATCAACGTCCACACCTTGACCGACAGCGAATTCAATAATTCGTACTGGCTGACCACCAGCAGATGCTGCAGAGGCAAGTTTTTGTTGTCCAAGCGTGGTTAGTAAGAGTTGGTAAGTCATGATGAGCCTTAAATATCGATATTAAGTTTTATGAATTAGTGTTTTCGCTACCGGCACCATTTTCGGGTGCGACTGGAATCAAAATACGGTCAATATCAGCGCCATCAAATACAATTACGTCACCCAGTTTTTTGATCGTAAACAGTTTGGAGGTGTCTTCAGCAACTGCTAAAGTGCGTTTAGGCGCCTTGGTGTAATCAGCTACATGCTCAGGAGTCAGCAATGTGTAAATGTTCAAATTCGTTGCAGTACTGGTTACGGCTTCAACATGTACTGAGTCAAAACGCGTGCGTAGTAAGGTTGGATTGAAAACCACGTCGATATTAGGAGGAGCAGTACTGTCATTGATCAGTAGAGCAAGGTGGCTTGCTGTCGCAATACCATCATTTTCAATCACGTCAAAATCTACGATGAACTTACCATCGGCATTGGCGATGGGATTAGTAACGGTCTTGGTTAAGCCTTGCGGCTGCTGGTCATTTGGCATAATAAATCCTTAGTTAGTGAGAGTAATTTCAACGCCGACAGCTGGGACAGCATAAGCAGCGAGTGTTGCATTGACAGATGTACCAAAATAAATATCGTAATGAGCTGAAAGACGTTTGACTGCATCGACGACCGCACGGATTTGTCGTACTGAATCAGTGATAATGCCGTTCATCGGATTTACTTCGATGCTAAACGTACCCGGTGTGCCTCTTGGACTTTTTTCAAACCACTCAATCACACTGGTCTCGTAGTTCATGACAGCAAGTGCACGCTTGACAGCGCCTAAAGTACCTTTACGCTGGTGTACCCAGATTGAGTTTTTGACAACATTGCGCTGTGTCTCAATACTCCACGCGTCATTCCATTCATCAACGGACCAGGCGTAAGCCAAAAACGGCAAGTATTCATCAGGACAGTTTTCTGCATCCCATATCAAATCAAACGGCACATCGATCAATTCAAGCCTTGTCGTTAGAGTTGCAAGTTCGCGCTCGAGTGGCTTGCTATTAGCCGGTAGCAAAGACAAATCAGTCATTGCTGCTTACCGCCGTAATGTCGTGACCGGTGCAATGCGCCACTTGAGATACGTCAACTAATACATCAATAGCCGGACTGATCAATTCAATTCGACTGACACCGTTTACATCCAATGCGCCAATAATCCTGCTTGTTGCAATGCGTCGACCGGGCTTAAATTCCGAACGTAGATAAGCGCGTAATGCTGCCAAGCCTTGGCTTAGTATTAGCTGTGGACTGATACCTGCTTTGATATAAATCACAGCATCAATCTGATATGATTTTGCAGTAGCACTATGCACGCGGACCAAGTCAGTGATAGGACGTACATCATCGGCGGTCAGCGCAGTAAAAACATCGTTAACAGCATTTTGATCAACACCGACGGTCTTGTTTGCTTGCTCGAGTACGTCACCGTCAATCTGGCCAGATAAATATACGTCTACCTCGGTAGGCGCTGGGCTATCGACGGTAGCCTTAAACACTTGGGCACTAGCAGATAAGGCATGGAATAAATATGCCCCGGCACTACCGGCCTTTGTTTTTGCTTCGACTGACAACGCTAAGCGGTCACGATAAGAAGCATCGTCTTCTAAGATCTCTGGTGTGACTGGATTGGTCGTCAAGTCTTCTACTTGTAAAATCTTGCGCTGGACACGGTAGTAAGTGACACCTACATGATCTAAGTCAGCACCATTAGCATAGGCAAGCATTAAGCTACGCGCTGTACGATTGACTTCAGCTACTTTCAAGCTATAGCGATAAGCCAGTACTTCTAATATTTTATTAACCGGCTCTGACTCTAATGCCAATGCAGCATGGATTGGATGATTGGCTGGGAACTTGGCAGCAAATTCAGCGCGGATCTCAAGCAACTCAGCTTCAGGCGAAATGGGCTTGATTAAGTTCGGTGGCGGTAAGCCTTGCAAATTAATTGCTGTAAATACGTTGCTCATGTTGCCCCTCGTACTAAAGATAATGACGTGGTCAGCGTTGAGTTGTCAGCGCGTCTCATCTCGATCAATGTATTCCAACCGCTGTTTATGCCATCATTAATTAAAGACAGACTAACTTTGCTGACTTTGATGCGTGGCTCCCAGCGAATAAGGGCTGTCGCTGTGGCTGCCATAAGCTTTAATCGAGTAGCATCATTAGCCGGGGAATCAATCAAAAACGGTAAAAGGCTGCCATACTCACGGCGCATCAATCTGGTACCGAGAGGTGTGGTCAAGATGTCATGGATCGACTGACGTAGATGATCGTCTTGATTTAATAGTTCGCCATTGGTCCGGGACATACCGGTTGCATAATTATTCATACAGGATCACCAGACGTACCAGATCCATTCTCAACGTTTTTATGACCGTGTTTACTTAGTTTGATATCTTTTGCATAAACCTCTTCGTCTGACTTAATGGCTTCTTTTGCGTGGATACCTTTATCAACTTGCAGACTGCCGGTCATACGCGTGTTTGGTGTATCCAGCACAATGCTGGTTTTTGACTTGATGAGAGTCTCACTGATATGCATCGTGAGTTGGCTCTTAACCACATCGATGCTGCAAAAGTCAGTGTCGTTGTAACGGATGCGGATCTCGTTTGGGTCAGTGCTTGGGCTTGGGTTATTGTCGCTATATAAGCTAAGGACAGGAATAGCATTGGCTAAGTCACCGCTTGGTGAAACAAGCAGGTACTGTTCACCAACACTAGGACAGCGCCATACGCTAATAGATCCAGCGGCGATAGCAGGAATGCTTACCCAGTCAGTCTCATTGTCGCCGACGGCCAGACGCATTAAAGCACTGTCAGCATCAATATGCGTGACAGTGCCAATAGTGGCGAGATTGTGTAAGCGTCGTTGGGTTTCTGCGTTCATGGCTATAGTTTGCTTGGGAGCAACGCCAAGTGCATCTAATGCTTAACCGCAAATAGGACTTACGGTTAAGTTATTCGAAACGATAGATCATGTGATCTTCGTATGATGAGTTCTTATTCATACAAGCTTTGAGACTAATTTTTTCGTAATTGCCGACTCGTTGCCACGTGCGCTGGTCACATTCTTGTACAAAGTCCAGATAAGAAAGTATCTCGCTGCGTGTACTGCTAAAAAATATATAGGGAGGTCTAACATATTGCATCAACTTCAAAAATTGCACCATTCCGAAATAGCCTGTTTGGGCGTAAGCACCTTGCTGGGTATTGACATAAGGCGGATCAAAAACCAGTAAGGTTTTTGATTGATCAGCGTACTGAGGGAGAAGCGTGTCGTATGATTCGCAAACAACTTCTACACCGGTCAAATAATCATCTACAGCAGGAAAGTCGGTACGACGTAAGGTGTTATATAGATGGCTTGCATACAGCTCATCTAAACTGGCCGCATGTTTGCCGGCAAATAATAACCACGTTGACAGCACTCGCATATCGATGTGACCTTCAAATTTTTTGATCACGTCTATAACTTTTGGCTTAATACTTTTATCTAAAAGCTTTTGGCGTGGATAATCAGATAGTACGTCCATCAGTTGCCGGCGTAATCTATTACTGTCATCAACGTGCTTTAGGCGCTCAGTGTAATTGTCAAAGTCATTAAAGATAACTTTAGCTGCTGGTTTTAAATGCTTGGCATTATTGCTAAGTAGACCACTACCACCAAACACATCAATGATAGTCCAGCCTTCACCATCATCAGGAATATGCTCATCAAGTACTTTGCGAAAAGCTTTTAAAAAAAATCGTTTCTGGCCAACAAAAGGTAACGGCGCTTTATGTTGAAGACTTGGTTTTACTACATTGGAATCGCTCATGAGAGTCTCTTTTAGTTTGAGACTCAAGGTCTTCTAATGAGACGCTCTGGGCGTTCTGTGTAGTGTTTAATTTTTTACAACGTGGACATTTAACGGCGACCACTGCCTCACCTGAGATGCGAGCTAATAAGCGCCCACACTCAATACAACGAAAATCATGCATGATTAGTTACTCATTTAATAAAAACTCTCTTATCTCATCAATAATTAACTCAATATCATCATCGGACCAACCGATGGTTTTTCGCACTGGGTAGCGCGTGGGTTTTGAGTTTGGATTGGGCTTAATGGTTTTGCCAAATTGGTGGACGGCCATTACTTCAGCTGTGCGACCGGCAAAGCCAATCTCTGCATGCTTGCTGCTGTATGCAGTTTTTAGCATTTTTGGTAATCGTTGAAACATGGCGCCACGCCTGATACTGCCAACGCCATCGCGCTTACGAGGTGTAAACCGTTTACCATCAGGATCTTTTTGAGCTTTGATGCGTCGTTTCCAGACTGTACGCAATTTTGTAGACAGCCGACGATTAAGCCTGGTCTTTTGCTGTGCGTTGAGCTGCTTGCTTATACGTTCAAGCCAAGGCTCCAGTTCTTCAAAGTTATCGCTCATTGGTCGACCGCATCAGCTATGTCTTTTGTTACCCAGTCACTAAGGGTCTCCGACCAAATCTTAGGTGGACAAAGATGATAATCACCTTCGTCATTAATAACCAACTTATCAACCAGACCAATATCAACCGTGAGATCATAAGTTTCAGCATCTATGATCTCGCTATCAAAATTTAAATCCGGTACCGGATACTCTCTTGATTGGAACCACTTACGAATAAAGGTTAGTAAACTGAAAGGATCATTGTCACGGCAATCAATGAATAAAAATCTTGCGATATAATTGATATCGCCAACGTTGGATGCCAGTTCACCGTTCACTAAAAAAAGGTGCACCTTATCAGCGGTCAGTTGTGACTCAAACTTAGTTAGTAGATCATCCTTTAATTGCTGCAGGTATTTCATTTACTTAGTCCAATCTAGTTGAGCAGCGGCAGCTTCAAGCTGCTCAACAATACGCCGTGACCAGCCTTTACCAAAAGCGCTCCATGTGCCAAGGCGGGTAAAAAAATCTAGGCGTTTAGCCAGAAACTTAAAGACAACGATGTCCGCAGGCATATTATTAACAGCGCCAATAGTTTGTGGTCCTACAATGCCATCAACTTGTCGACCAGTAATGCCGGCTGCTTGTTGTAAGAATTTAATAGCGCGGTTAGGACCATGATTGTATGCAGCATCAAAGACTTGCGCGGCAACAGCAGGCGCAAATTCGTCACAGTGCGCCGCATCCCAATATGACTTTTTAGCCACTTCTTTGGCAAACGATTTGGGTAAGTCTCGCATAGATCCTTTATAACCGTGTTTAATGGCAACGCGTTTGGTCACGCCGTACATCGTCTCACCGCCGGGGTCACGCGGATGATTGATATAGCCACCTTCATTTACCATTAGCTGGTCAAAAGCTTTATCAAAAAATGGATTATCAGTCATCAGAGACTCCTTTATTAAACACATCATTCAAGCGAGTATTAAAGTCTTGGGCGCTCTGTTTTTTACCGTGTTTGTTGATCAGATGCGATAACAAAAACATTGCAGCAACCAGTGCCAAGCAGCCACCACGTATAAACATATAGCGCACAGGCAGTCTGTCACCGAGGATACTAGTGTCATAAGCTAGGTAAACAAAACAAACCAGTGCATAGCATGCCAATACTCGAAACAACCACCATCCGACGCTGTCATGACAGCGTGTACGCATTAGCATCAAAAATAAGATAAGTGCTGCTAAAACCATCGCAGACACATTGATAATTACCATCATTTGCTGACTCCAAATAACTTAGCAGCCCAGTCCGGTAGTATCTCCACCATTTTTTCCGACTTAACAACCGCAACGACCAGGCGTAAAAAGAAATAACCGATACCAGCCCATAGAAAGCTCACGAGTAGAACAACATCATCGCTGCTATCGATATAACCCATCAGCTCTAGACTGCCACGAGTAAAAAATAGTCCTGCACCAAAACCCAGTAAGATATGACCGATACTGGTGGCACTGGGTGGAAACTTTTTATCCTCACCGAATGCCAAAAAACTACCTACAGCGCCAATGACAGTCGCGACCAACATAGATGGTGTAAGGAAGGGTAGAGAAGCAGAAATAGCCGTATCAGCCTTAGCATGTGATATCGTTAAAAACATCCAGACGGCAATAGCAGCAAGCCATCCGAGCGCACAACCAATACGCATTAGCCAGACTTTTTTAGTAGTCGGTTTTTTCATTAATTAATCCCATAATTTGATAGTTGGTGCAGCAGCTGCGGCGTTGTCATTGGGCAAAGTAATCAGAGCTTGAGCCGGTAGCACAGCAAAGGGCGAATAAGAGATATTGCTCTCGATAAGTTTTGGCAGCATCTCTACTGATCGGTTTGCGTAGACTCTGTAAGCGATAGCGTCAAGCGTATCGTTTTGTGTAGCGCGTATCGTGCGCTGATATTGAGCGCTGCTCATAAGAGCTTCACACGATTGCGCCGACGGCCAGTCATGTCAGCGATGCTGTGACTGACAACACGGCGCAGACGATCAGACTTTGTTAGTTGGACGTCACCACTTATGGCACCTTGGCTTGTCGTGTCATAGTCGACGTAATTATCGGCAGCAAGAGCAGCAGCTTCATGCATCACAGCACGTTTATAAGCGCGATCAAACGTATCTCTATCGATACGCTTTGTAGATAAGTGCTGCTCGAGCGTGAGCAGACTAAAAAAGGTGGCAGGTAAGTCGCCGTTGACCGTGTCGTAAGCATTGACGATATAACCAGCTATACGCTCAACACCAATCGTCTTATCGATACGCATTAGCTCTACCATATCGTCTGTACTGATTGACGGTAGGTGCGCGTAAGGATTAATGACGTTTTTAGATTGAACTTGCTGATTGATCAACATGACATTACCTGCAGCAATTAAAAGAAAAGCGGTAGTCACTTTGACGTTGGTATGATGCGATCAGCAAATAACATTGTCTTAGTGAGCCGCTTCCCGGGTGGGGACGTTACTCTCCAGCTTTGGTGAGCTGGGCGAGGTCTTTTTTACAGCCAACTTTGTCATCAAGCTTAATTGCAATCTCATAAGCAGTAATGGCTTCGTCTGGCTTGGCATCTTTTAAGCTGTCACCAAATGCGCGATAAAGCTTAGCGCGGACTTGGTCTGGCATATCTTGGGAGGTAGTACTGTCGATGGCGCGCTGAATTAAATCAGCGTAAATAGCGGTATCAGTATCTTTTCTAAGGCTTAGCAATTCATCTGACAGCTGCTCGACAAAGACGGTGGCCACATCACGAGTAAACGGCTCAGGCATAACGAAATCGTTAAGCAAAGCGTACTCAGCAATATCAGTGGCTGTTTTAAAGTCATGAGTGTCTAAACACCAAACCATCAGCTTGACGAGCATGTCATCTTGACCGCCAACGCCTTCAGCAATAGTGCCTTCAATCCAAGGTAAATAGCTTGGGAGCAGCTCAGCCTTAAGATCTTTTTTATGACTAATAGATTGAATACCTGATAAATTTTGGTCATCGTTCCAAAACTTGAGAGCAATGCCACCAACGTTTTCAGGAGCTGTACCACTATCAGTTTCGGACGGCGCATCAGAAACTGGTGTTGATTGGCTGACCATAGTTGTACCTGCACGACGACCTAAGACCTGCGCTGATAAGCGCGGGTCATTATTGGCAGCTTTGGCTTTTTTAGCAGCATTAGTACGAGTGAAGTGATCGCGTAAAGAGTTACTTTTCATGATTAACCCTCCAACACAATATTTTCAATCAGTACTGTTTTGCTATAGTCTTCAACGACATAGCACTCATTAACTGATTGATAATCAGTAGTACGATCCCAGTTAGGCTCATCAATAATATGACGGCGCTGCGATCCACGTAACTTGTAAATAGACAGGTTGTCATGGGTGGTGATAAGCAGACCGTTAGGCACAAAAAAGGCTGGGGTATCTACTGGTAGCGAGCCAAGCTGTTTTTTCTGATATAACGCATTAGCAGCAATTTGCTCTGTCGGAGAATGGGTTTGGTTAAGCAGTCCGACGTATTTATCAGAAACCAAATTTCGGCTAGTGATCGCAGTTAAACCACTTGCTCCACGATGTTGCTCTGCTATCAATTCATTGATAGCCATCTCAACCAAAGCGTCCATATTTTTGAACTCTTGGCCAGCACCGATGGTGATGCCGTCGATATGACGCTCAGGATTATAGGCACGGATCTTTTCAAGCCAACCAATATTCACGTCTTGCAATAATGGATATAAGTCTTTGTTTGATGTTTTAGCGCGATGAGTACCGTTAAATCCAATACGCTGCATGTCTTCAGCAACTATTTGGACGGCAATATTGGCAAGTCTTTTTTGAAAATCAGGTAGATAACCCCAGTTGTCAATGACTTCGTACATATAAGCAATATCAGAATTGGTCTTTGTACATAGATAATCGTCTACCGCTTCAAGATCAAAGATATCGGTAGGACGGCGTGGCTGAGAACGTGTGTCAGTAGTACTAGCCGCTGTTTTATTGCCACCAAGCCCCAGTTTTTGGCCATGGGCATTTTTAACACCTTGAATATTAATCTTGCCAAGAAAATCGGTAATTTGACGGTAGACTTCGATAAGTTTCTGTTCAATAGCAGGAGCAACATTAAAAGCTGCATTGAAGTTTTGTGCGCCATTGACGCGTGCAACTTGTTGTTTGTACTGCTCAAGTTGCAAAGCCGTTTGCGGATCTAAAGTAAACATAAAAGTCCTTGGAGGTAAAGAGATCTAAATATCTAAGAGCACGTCATTCGATGCTGACTATATTAATACTCTGTTAGTTGAGCACCGCCACCAGTAGTAGGAGGTGTATTCGTTAGATTGGTAGCTGGTTGAATGGAGAGTTGGGTTTTCAATTCTTCAAATTCAGTCTTCAACTCAGACAATTCTGTTTGCAGACCTTCGTTTTCTTTAGCAACGTCATCTGTTTTTTCATTAAGCGTTTTAAATGACTGCAGTACCAAATCTTGCTCTTGAGCGCTCATACCAGATTTTTTCGACGCAAACATAGTGGATAGCTTTTGTAAAAAACCATCGCCTTCAGCTTGGTTGCTAAGATCTTGAGTATTTTCAGGCTGCTGCTTTGGCTGATCTTCGGTAGTAGTGTTATCTGCTGCCGGGTTTGATTTATCTTTAGTCATAAGAATAAGCTCTTGGTCATTAGGGTCGGTGCAAAGTGCATCGGCATTACGGTTAAATTTAAGAGGTTCGATGCCACGAGAAGCAGGTTGATCTGTGACAGCCAGACCGACTAAATAAGCACGATCTGTATCTGCAAACTTCGGATAAAACTCAATAGATGTAAAAATCTTTTTGCCCTGCTTGTTTGCCTCAACCAAATCCGGTAGTACAGATAACGTCGCATACAGACACATTAGCTGCACATCAACGCCATTTTGTTTAAACGTTTCCATTTGATGATCAACTTTAATGATGTCACCCAATGCACCTACATCGTAATTGCTGTTGAGTCCAGACCATCGACCACTCATGTGTTCACAGTTAATACGCGCTGTGTATTCAACGGGGTCATAAGTCTCAGACATATCAATAATTTGCTGTTGAGATAAAGATCGACCATCAACAGTTTGACCTTCGCGTGCGACGCGGAAGCGTTTTACAACTCGTTTACCGGGCAATGCAGTGTCAGCCATAATTCATCTCAGTTATTAATATTCAGTGATTTCTAAATAGGCTTTAGTGTGTCGGTTAAAGGGGTTTAGGGGCAACTGATTGATAACCGTAAAACGGCTTTGCGGTTACAAACAACGTGGTTGTAGGGGTTGTGCGCTATAAGCTATAGCCCTATGACTAATGACAAATCAGACACCCTAAATGTGACGACAGAAGAAAACCGCGAGCGTGCGCGGTTGCTGTACGCGCAAGGCTTGAGCGTCACTCAAATATCAAAAGAGCTAGATGAAAAGCGCCCGACTGTCGCCAGTTGGAAAAAGCGTGATAAGTGGGAGCGCGGGAGTGTTTTTGAAAATATCACGTCGGCGATGCAAGCAAGGATGCTTGCACTGATTGGTATGAAAAATAAAAGTAATGCCGAATATAAAGAATTTGATTTTTACACCCAGCAACTAGAGCGCATGGCAAGAATCAAGCGCTACAACGAAGGTGGTAACGGCGCAACACTTAATCCAAAACTCTCTAAGCGATACAAAGAAGATCGCAAACCAGCTGTTAGAAACTTATTTACAGAAGAGGACATTGATGCGCTAGAAGAAGCGTTTAACTTGATGCTTGAGCCGTATCCCTTCCAGCAACGCTGGGTCGAAATATTAAACGGCAATAAAAAGCATCGCGCTGCGCGTATCTTTATGATGCTAAAGTCGCGGCAGATTGGTGCTACATACGTCATTGCACTGTGGGCTTTGATTAACGCTCTGCGCACTAAAAAAAATAAGATCTTTTTATCAGCGAGTAAGGCGCAGGCTTATCAATTTATCGAGTACATCAAATCGTTTGTGTTTGAGGTGCTAGGCAGAAATATTGGTGGCGAGCCAATCGTATTATCGTTGGAAGACAATACGCAAGTTAGTCTGTACTACATGGGTACTAACGCATTGACGGCTCAAGGTCGTCATGGCGATGTGATCATGGATGAGTTTTTTTGGATTCGCAAATTTAAAGAGTTTCGTGCTGTCGCATCAGGTATGGCATCGCAAAGTCATTTTCAACAAGTCTATTTGTCTACGCCAAGCAGTGTACTACACGAGGCATATGCTTTCTGGACAGGTAACGATGGTATCAATAAAAAAGATATTGACACCTCACACAGCGCATTAAAGTCTGGCCGTTACTGTGACGATGGTAAATGGCGTTTAATCGTCACCATCAAAGACGCGATAAAAGGCGGGTTCGACAAACTTGATATAGCGCAACTGCTATTAGAGTACACGCCTGAACGCTTTGCGAACTTGTTCATGTGTGTCTTTTTAGATGATAGCAATAGTTATTTTCCTTTGGCAGTGCTGCAGCCGAACATGGTCGATAGCTGGCAGATCTGGGATGACTTTACGCCAATGGGCAGCAAGAAATTTGCCAAACCTGTCTGGGTAGGATACGACCCGAGCTTTACCGGTGACAAACCTGCATTAGCCGTCATCGCGCCACCAGAGAAGGAAGGGCAGCCATACCGGGTGCTTGAGCGTCTCCATCTAGATCACATGCCGCCGCACGTCCAAGCGCAGCACATTAAAAAAGTTTGTGAACGCTACGACGTTGAATTCTTAGGTATAGATACCACAGGTGCAGGTATATCAGTTGCTGAACACGTCAAGAAATTCTTCCCAAATTATACTGCTATTAACTATAGCGTCGAGAGCAAAACGCGTATGGCTCTGAGAGCTAAAGAACTATTTACTAGACGTAAACTACACTTCGATGCTGGCAGCATTGATATTGCCAAAGCCTTTATTGCTATTAAGCAAGCACTGACTGGTAGCCAACGCCAGATGACGTTTGTCAGTAGTCGATCAAAAGAGACTGGTCACAGTGATGTGGCTTGGGCAATCATGAACGCGCTCGAAAAAGCTCCGCTTGCTAGTACCGACCAAATCAATGACGGCGTCACCAAATCACGAATAAGGGTACATAGATGACAGACACAGATGAAAAGGCCAGCTCTGGCAAAAAGATAATTATGCACAGCTTTGGTGATCCTGAACCAGTACTTGATGGTCGCAGCATGTTTGAGTACGAATTTTGCCCGATGTATCAAAATCACTATGAGTATCCTTATGATATTGATGCTGTGGCCAAGCTGTATCATGCCACCAGCCATCACACTAGTGCGTTGATCACTAAACGTAATGTGTTGGTCAGCTTATATAAACCGCATCCAAAGCTAAGCCGAAAAGCTTTCATTAGTCTAGTGATTAACTTATTGGTATTTGACAACGCTTATGTACAAGTAGTAAGAAACAGGCTCGGTGGCATACTAGAGTTACGACCAAAACTTGCACGTAATACACGCAAATCAATTAAAGGTGACGGCTATTACCATGTTGATTATCGACAGGGCGCGGCGATTGAATACAATGAGCAAATCATTCATCTATACAATCCAGATATTAATCAGGAAATTTACGGTGTACCAGACTATCTGAGTAGCGTGAATGCTATCACACTCAATGAAGCAGCTACTTTATTCCGTCGGCGCTATTATAAGAACGGCGCTCATGCCGGTTACATCTTGCATGTATCAGATCCGCTATCGACACAAAAGGATGTCGACGACTTAGAAGATGCCGTACGAGAATCTAAAGGGGCTGGTAACTTTAAGAACTTATTCATGTATACGCCAAATGGTAAACCTGATGGTGTGAAAGTAATTCCATTAGCAGAGGTCGCTGCAAAAGACGAGTTTGCTAACATTAAGATTGCATCTCGCGATGATACTTTAGCCGGTCATCGAGTACCGCCTCAACTTATGGGAGTGGTACCGAACAATGCAGGTGGGTTTGGGGATACTAAGAAAGCTGCAGAAGTATTCTACTATCACGAGATCCTAACATTACAAAACATGTTGCTCGACATCAATGACCAAGTAGGCGAGGAAATTATTTCATTCAACGAATACGAGCTGACTAAATCTCAAGAATAAATTTATTTTTTAAATTAGAAGGCCACTCAAAATGAGTGGCCTTTTTTTGTCACTTGACCATGGCAAAAATCGCTCCCTCCCGCCCGAGTTTCTTATACTAAATGCCTTTATTTTAATGCATCAAAATGCCCCCCGGAATGCCCGTAGCTGTACGGTATCGGTGTAAGCGTGTGATGCAATATAATGCAGTTTGATGCGCATTATGCAGCGATTTTAGAGCGCTTAAATATGAGGACGACAAAAAGAAAAGGTAATAAAGGTAATAGTCGGTAATAACGGATATAAGTATTTGATTTATATGTTAAATATTATTACCTCTAAAAGGTAATAATAGGTAATTTAAAAGGTAATAAATTATAAATTATAATTAAATCAAGTGCTTATATAATGGTGTATATTACTTTTAATAGAAGTAACTTTTTACTTGTAGATTACCTTTTTATTACCTTTTAAAAAATCCCTGTAAGCCTTACAGATAAAGGAATACAAAAGAATATATAATAATTATTACCTTTATTACCTTTTTATTTGACCATGTAAAATATCTGAGAATTAGACACAATCATTCTTTACCGTACATTCTTGGAAAATTTTGGATAGACGCGTGGGCTGGGCATGGGCTGCTATTTAACACACATGATAGGTAGAGTATTGCTTGTAACCGTTGATTTATAAGGGTTCAATATTTTAGTGACCGCAGTAGGTGAAACATACAGAGGTTTCGAATCTCTCCGTCTCCGCCAAATGCTAAAAAGCCCCAATCAGTA
>CEVO01122625.1_pt1 | contig 36643 bp, 17 predicted proteins | sample 531511 | NCBI WGS metagenome assembly CEVO01 (sample SAMEA2623907, study PRJEB7988) | marine metagenome | biome: marine biome (ENVO:00000447); feature: mesopelagic zone (ENVO:00000213); material: "saline water (ENVO:00002010), including plankton (ENVO:xxxxxxxx)" | depth 800 m | reverse complement strand
CGGCGAGTTGGGTAGTATCGCGGTAAAACGTAATGGGCAATTTCCCCGAAGGATTGTAATCACCAAAAAGCACATCGGCCACGGCCTGTCCACCAGATTCCCCACCGTACCAGGATTGCAGGATGGCATCGCAGGTTTTAGTCTCAGGAACCAGACCAATTGCAGAACCCGAATTGTTTACAAAAATGACGATTTTCCCGGCATCTTTAAGGGCTTTTAGGCAATTGCGCTGCACTGCCGGAAGTTCAATATCGGTGCGGTCACCGCCTTTAAACCCTGGATAATTTACCGGCATCTCCTCCCCTTCCAGTAAAGTTGAGAGTCCGCCTACAAAAATCACGGTATCGATTCCTGCTAATTTTTTAATCAGGTTGGTAAAATCTACCGGAATTTCTTTCCCGAAATTAAACTCCAGATTGGCTTCCCAGTTGTTCAATTGGGCGTATTTGATTTCAATAGTGTAGGTTTTTCCTTTTTCAAATTTATAGGGAAGCGTTGAAGGCAGCGTTCTCCAATTGTTGGTTTGTCTGAGCGATTTGCCGTTTACAAACAATTCAAAATGACCGGTAGCACCAAATTTAAAAGCCAGTTCTTCATCTTTATCAGCGGTATATTCCGTTACGTAACTCGCGGAAAAACCTTCCAGCTTTACCCCGGAAGCAAACTCGTGTTGCCCTGCTGTGGTCAACTTAAGCGGATTGGTAATATAGGTTTCGGCAATGACCGGTCCGTTATAGTCCGGTGTATTCCAGTAGGTCGCTTTAAAACCTTTTTTGCCATCAATTCCAATTTTTGAAAAGTAGCTTTCGGTTACTTTATCTTCCACCAAATCACAAGCCTGATCGTAGACGATACGCTCTGCTCCTACCTTCGATTCAATGCCGTCAAGAATGGTAATGGTGCGCACGGGCGTTCCGTTATAATTTCCCCAGAGCATAGGCTCATCATCAGCATTAGGGCCCAGCACCGCGATTTTTTCAATAGATTTTTTAAGCGGAAGTACCTTGTTCTTATTTTGAAGCAGAGTCATCGACTTTCTAGCCATCTCGAGCGCGAGCTGCCGGTGTTCTTCATTGTTAATCACCGAAGCCGGAATCTGCGCCCAGGGAACAATATCATCGGGGTCCATTTCGCCCAATTCAAAACGACCTTTCAAGACCCGCTTTACGCGAATATCAATTTCTTCTTCCTGCACCAAACCGCGTTTTACGGCTTCGGGCAGGAGCTTGTAATTGTGGTTGTTCCACTGGCATTCCACATCGGTACCGGCCAATACACCTTTCGCTGCAGCGTGAACCGCATCAGACGATACGCCGTGCGATGTAAAAAAGTCCTGAATGGCTCCACAATCGGAAACCACCAAGTGCTCAAAACCCCATTGATCACGCAGGATTTGCTGCAACAGGCGGTCGCTACCACAGCAAGGTTCGTCATCCAGACGTTGATAGGCGCACATCACCTGACGTACGTCGGCATCCTGTACCAAGGCTTTAAAAGCAGGCAGGTAAGTTTCCCACAGATCCCGCTGTGAAATATTATTCAGGTTGAGTTCGTGGCGGCTCCATTCGGGACCCGAATGAACGGCGTAGTGCTTGGCGCAAGCCAGTAATTTTCGGTATTTGGCATCTTCAGGGCCTTGAAGTCCTTTAACCACCTGTACTCCCATTCTAGAAGTGAGATACGGATCTTCGCCGTAGGTTTCCTGGCCGCGTCCCCAGCGCGGATCGCGGAATATATTCACATTGGGCGTCCACACCGAAAGGCTCATAAAGCGTTTATTCTCTTCGCCGTTGCGCATCGCCTGATGGTATTTGGCACGAACCTCATCTGAAGTCGCATCAAAAATATTATAGACCAGTTCGTCATCAAAAGACGCTGCCATCCCCACCGGCTCGGGAAAAACGGTCACATCGTTGGTATTGGCAAAGCCGTGCAGGGCTTCGCTCCACCAGTTAAATTTCTTGATGCCTAAACGCGGAATGGCTTCGGAAACATCGCACATCAAGGTTGCTTTTTCTTCCAAAGTAAGCCTGCTTACTAAATCGGCTGCGCGTTCTTCGGGCGAAAGTGCCGGATTCTGATATGGGTAGTCCTGGGCATAGATGCCCAAACTAAACAACAAACTGACTACAAGTATTTTATACCTATTCATTTTAATCACTATTTATAATTTTTCAGAACGCAGGAGTCGTATGCTGTATACTGCTCCGGCTGTGTTGTATGGTAACGCCTGAAATTTCACGCGTATCTGTTTTTTACCTTTAACCAGTTCATTGGGAATTTCATAGGCCACATCCTTAAACAGAGATTGTTCCCAGCGTTTGGTGTTGTCTTCGGTAACCAGTTTTTGATCATCGATATAAATGTCAAACTTGCGGCCGCCCCATTCTGCTCCCCAATACCGAACCAGCAGGCTAAGATCGGTTTGTGAATTTGTTGCAAATTCATAACTGAAATAACCATCAGCAGGAGCTTCCCTAAAGAAATCTTCATTGGCATTACCCCTTCTGGATTTTTCTTCCAGCATATTATGATCGGTTTCGGGCTGTTGTTCTCCGGTAGCTACATAATCCAGTGTGCGGTTTTCAATTTCGATTTTTCGCTTTTCTATTGTCGCTAGCGAATCGGTATAACTGGTGTAACCTTCAGGCGTGAGTGAAAGCCAATACGTCATATATCGTGCATCGTGAATGTTGGCAAAAGGCTCTAATTCCAAATTTTTGTCGCTGTTCAAAACTTTGGTATCCAAAGTAAAATGCAAGGGTTTGTTAGCAATCGGCTCCAATTGATTCGCCAAAGCCGAAAGATCTTCGGTTATAAGAATAGGTGCCTGATCTACGGGAAGAAATTTCCCGGAAGGATACTGTCCCCAGCGGCTGTCTCCTGCAATTATTCCGCCTAAATCCTCAGTACCTGTTTTAGCTCCCAGCAAGATAGGTCCGTGCATAAAAGCTTGATATTCGGGTACGTTGGGCATTGCTACGGTAGTATTTTCCATCGGAAATTGTACTAAAATGACATCGCCTTTTTTCCAATTCCGGCTGAGTGTCACATAAGAACCTTTTTCGACATTCACCTCAACCAGTTTTCCATTTACCGTAATGCTGAAACCATCTGCCTTGGCCCAGGATGGGTATCGCAGGTTCAGGTCAAAAGCGGCATTACCTTCTGTGATTTCAAGGCGGGTTTGTTCTTCTTCGGGGAAGCCGGTGGTTTGCTTTAAGCGTATTCCTTTTTCGCTCCAGTTTACTTCTGAAGCCACAAAAAGATTTACATAGAGGGCATTTTCGCTGTGCGTATAAATAAACTGATTGTATTTGCCGTGGTTTTCCATCCCGGTGCCCACGCAGCACCACATCGCCTCATTAGGAGCCGAATACACGCGGTAGTGCCTGGGTCGTGTTGACGTAAAATACACATAACCGCCGTGCTCAGGGTGTTGGGAAGATCTGATGTGATTAAAAAGCGTGCGCTCGTAAAACTCAGTATACTTGGCCTGCGGCTCCATACGGAATAAATCTTCGGTCAATTTGAGCATATTGTAGGAGTTGCAGGTTTCTGGCCCGTCAATCACGTTTACATAATCTATACTCGAAGCTTTACTGGGAAAATGCTCCCTACGGCTGTTTCCACCAAAGGCCAGACTTCTGTTTTCAACCACCGTTTTCCAAAAAAATTGACTAGCATCCTCGTATTTTTCGGTATTTGCTAATTCCGCTATGCGCGCAAAACCTACAAATTTAGGAATCTGGGTATTGGCGTGCATATTGTTTAAAATATCGTTGCCCTCAGCAAGTGGATTGAGTAGTCTTTTATGAGAAAAACGCTTTGCGGCTTCCAGATATTTAGGATCACCGCTTATTTGATAGGCGTCGGCATAGATTTCATTCATTCCGCCGTGTTCCACATCCAGCATTTCTTCCATCTTTGCTGCATCAAGATCTGCCGTGATGGCCATTCCCCAATCGCAATACTTCAGAAAAAGCCTTTTAGCACGCTCATCATCTGCATACAACCAGGCATCACGCAAACCCGCATACATTTTATGAATATTATACCAGGGCGCCCAGGACTGTTTGTACGCTGATAAATCCCCTTTTTTGAGAGTTGACCAAACCTTTTCGCTATTGGGCATTCCGCCTAAATAGCCAACACCCCAGGACGGATTGTTGACAGCGTTTGCCTGTTGAATGGTGTCAAGTTGAGCTATCATATAATCCATTCTCTTTTTACACGCTTCATTGTCTGTTGCGGAGTAATTCATTGCCATTGCAGAGAGGTAATGCCCTCCCACGTGACCGTCAAGCCCTGCCCAGTTTGCATACGGATCTGATATAGGTTCCAGACCAGCCTCTATGCGGTAAGGCGCCAACAATCGGTCAACATCGTACTGCAGCAACACCTCAATATTCAAATCCCTACCTTTCTGAAACGGACCTTCTAATAGAGTCACCTCATCCAGATCAAATGTATTCTTATAGAGTTTGCTTTGCGCAAAACTTGCTGCACCTGTGCAAACCAATACCAAACAAAGCACTGTTTTAAAAAGATTTAATGTATTTCCCTGAATAGGATTCATCGTTGTTCTAGTTCTTTGGCGTTAAAATGTAAGTTTCTCCGGGTTCTGTTTGAAATTGGTACTCAAAAACCGGTTTGAGGTCGGGTGTTGATGCTGCGGGATTAGCAATCAAAGGTGCTTTGGGATTCGGAGTTTGGAAAAACCCGGTTTGGGCTGTTTTTTTAGCTTCTACAAGACCTTCACCTTGAAGCGGCTGGTATGAGCGAACGCGGCAAACACCTCCCAATGCAGACGTAATTTCTAGTGTTTTGGCTTTATTCGACTCCCACACCAGGTTTACCTCAAAACCACCACGGGCTTTTAAACCAGTAATGGAACCTGTTTCCCAGGCATCGGGTAAAGCCGGTAGGATATGAATAGCACCGTCATGACTTTGCAAAAGCATTTCGGCAATCCCGGCGGTACAGCCAAAATTCCCATCAATCTGAAACGGTGGGTGGGCATCAAACAGATTGGGATAAGTACCTCCTTTTTGTTTTCCATCGGGCTGAATAGACGGCGTAAGCTGGTCCTGAATAAGTTTATACGCGTGATTACCGTCTAATAAACGTGCCCAGAGATTGACCTTCCACCCCATAGACCAGCCGGTTGATTCATCTCCCCGAGCTACCAGAGAAGTTTTTGCAGCCTCAAAAAGCTGCGGCGTGCGATAGGGCGAAATCTGATTGGATGGGTACAACCCGTATAAATGCGATACATGGCGGTGGTTGTCTTTTGGGTTATCCCAATCGTACATCCACTCCTGCAACTGCCCCCATTTACCGATTTGCATCGGAGGTAACTTCTTGAGGCTTGCTTCAATCTCTTCTAAAAGATCGCTTTTTTTATTTAGTATTCGGGCGGCTCGCAGGGTTTTGGTAAACACATCAAAAACCAACTGGTTGTCCATCGTGGCGCATGCCGTGACCGACTCGGGATGATCGCTGTAGGGTGCGTTTTCTGGCGAAATAGAGGGCGCAATTACCAACCAGCCGTGCTCAGGTTCCTCAACTAAAAAATCCTGCAGAAAGCGTGCAGAACCTTCAAGTATGGGATACACCGAATCCAGGAACTCCGTGTCGCCGGTATATTCATATTTATCAAATAAATGCTGCGAAAGCCAGGCACCGCCCATAGGCCACATTCCCCAGAAAGCGCCATCCACTGGCCCGGTAATGCGCCAGATGTCAGTATTGTGATGGGCAACCCAACCCGAAGCGCCGTACATTTCCCGGGCTGTTTCCTGTCCGGTTTCTGAAAGTTCGCGGATCATTTGAATCAAAGGCTCGTGAAGTTCAGAAAGATTGGTACTTTCTGAAGGCCAGTAATTCATCTCGGTATTGATATTTATGGTGTATTTACTGTCCCAAACCGGTTTTAGATCATTGGCCCAAATCCCCTGTAAATTGGCGGGCTGCCCGCCAGGACGTGAAGATGAAATCAACAAATACCGCCCAAACTGAAAATATGAAGGCACCAGCGCCAGATCATTTCCGTCTTTAAAATTGGCGACACGTTTATCGGTAGAAGCGGCATTGGCCTTTGACTCACCAAGCTTAAACTGAACCCGATTGAAATAGTTTTGGTAGTCTTTAATGTGTGCCTCTTTTATATCGGTATAGCTTTTTTGAGCAGTCGATTCTAAAAAAGCTGCCGCTTTAGCATTGGCATCGCCCCCGATATCGTTATAGCTTTTAAAATTGGTAGCCATCGAGATATACAAGGTGGCGGAGTCTGCATGAGAAACTTCCAGCTTGTTTTCGCTTTGCGAAAGGCTTCCTCCGCTGGTTTTTGCTTTTACCTGAGCTTCAAACTTTACGGCACCTGCAATACCTTCGTGGTCGCTGCCCGTACCCTCTAAATGCAGGATATTTTCGGCATCTACAAAAGAAGTTGCACGTTCCTGTCTGCTCAGCGAAGCCGAAAAATTTAGGGCTCCGGCTTTGCTTGCTGAAAGTTGAATCACAATTACCTGATCGGGAAACGAGGAAAATACTTCCATTTTATAATCCGTGCCGTCGCGGGACCAGGTAGTGGTTGCTACCGCAGTTTCCAGATCAAGGGTTCTGGAATATTCTGTAACCGCACCGGTATTTTTGAAATCAAGATGCAGTTTGCCGAAAGTCTGATAAGGCATTCCGCTTTTACCGCTAAAGAATTTTTGGTTGACCAAATCCTGAGCTTCAGCGTATTTACCGTCAAAAATAAGCTGACGTACCTGAGGCAATGCTTCTTTAGCCTGTGGATTATCGTTGCGATAAGGCTGACCCGCCCAAAGGGTATTTTCATTTAATTGAATGGTCTCGTGATCAGGATCGCCATAGATCATAGCTCCCAAACGACCATTACCCACCGGAAGCGCCTCTACCCAAAGCTTCGCTGGCTCATCGTAGCGCAAACTCATATCGGGTTGTTGGGCATACGCCGAAATACCCAAAAGAATTAGTATGAATGTAATTTTTATGCTCATCGTTTTTGACTTCATTTAGTTTTCTGAAAACATCCAGTAATCAAAAAACAGAATTTTAGTTGCCGCTTTTCCTTTGAATACGAAATAGAGATCGTGCACGCCGGTCACCTTTTCAATCTCTTGGGAAACCAAAGCCCAGCGGTCGTCTCCTCCCGTCATTGGAATTTTAAAAGAGGTTACAAGTGGCCCGTCTTTGCTATCCAGGTGCACTTCCATACTCACATCGCTGTTGTGAGTAGTTCCCACTCGAGCTGTAAAACGAGTGGCCCCCTCTTTTCTAAAATCAACATCGCGCAATTTACTGTACGCGTCATTTTTCATAGCCGTCACAAAAACACCTACAGTTTTATTTTCGTAGGCCTTAAGTCCTTCGGACCAGGCTATGGTCTCGGCTTCGTTTTTTACAAACGGATTCAAGGTCTGTAAACTTTTGGTAATTCCTTCGGTCATCTGAAGCTCCGGAATGTTTCCGTCTTTATCAAATTTCAGCTCTTCAACAGCCACCGAGCGTGTAAAACCACTTCCGCCGGGAAGTGCCGCATTGTGATAAAACAGATATGTTTTCCCTTTGTAATCTATCACTCCCGGATGATTTGTAAATGCCCCTCCCTGTCTGGGCATCACTTTGCCCTGATAGGTATACGGTCCCGTGATATTTTTGCTGGTGGAATAGCCCAAGTGTTCGGGTAATGGGCCTGCGGCGAAAATAAGGTAGTACAATCCGTTGCGTTTATACACCCACGGACCTTCTTCATAGGTTGTGGGACGTCTTTCATTGGGTTCCCCTTCCCGTTTACCAAAAGCTTCTATCGTATTGGGAATTTGATTGATTTCCCCTTCCGTAGTAATCATGTCTTCGTTTAGCTTAACGTAATAGCACACCGGATTTCCCCAAAACAAATACGCCTGCCCGTCATCATCTATAAAAACCGCAGGGTCAATATCTGCCTGACTTTCCTGAATAAGGGGCTTCCCTAGCGGATCTACAAACGGGCCATATGGACTATCGGCTACGGCAACCCCGATCCCGTTTTTACCATTTCGGTCTGTGATGGGCACATACATGTAGAATTTACCGTCACGCTCTGTAGTGACCGGAGCCCAGGCATTGCGCTGCGCCCAGTCAAAATCTTTATAACTCAACACCGTACCATGATCGGTCCAGTTAACCATATCTTCAGTGGTGTAGAGGCGCCAGTCATCCATCGTAAACCAGGTAGAATCATCCTCATCGTGCGAGGTGTAGAGATAAACTTTTCCGTTATACACCATCGGCGCAGGATCTGCGGTATAATTGGTTTGTATGATTGGGTTTTGGGCGAATGTCATACCAATCGCCATCAGATTAAAGAGTATGTAAAATGTACTTTTCTTCATGTTCTATTCATTTACAAGTGTAAATCCGCCTCCGGATTGTACGGTTAATGCCAACTTTCCATTTTTTGGAATCTTTATCGTTTTGGTGAAGGTTTCCGAATTTTTGTCATCATTGATGAGCGTGACGGTTTTGCCTGCTAAAAAAGGAAGGTTTAAATTCAGTTTTTTAGGTTGAGCTTCAGCATTGATGCCTGCAACATACCAGGTATCTGCCTGACGTCTTGCCAGTACTGAAAACTTGCCGGGATAGCCATCTATAAATCGGGTTTCATCCCAGGTGGTTGGTAGTTTTTTTAGGAAATCCAATTCAAACTGGGGCGCATCATCCAGATTGTTTGGGGTAAGCGCGAGGAACTGCAACGGATTTTGGAACAAAACCCCGGTAGCCAATTGAAACGCATCAGTCGTCAGGCGTTTTTGTCCCGACTTGTTTCCTCTGTTCAAATAATCATTAAGTACTACTCCACCAAACTCCATACTCCCAACCGCATTTCTGATAAACGGGTGCATTGAAGCGTTATAGGCTTCTTTTTTACGCACATCCTCCACAAAAACCAGCATTTCTGAAGCTACCACAGCCTCGCTACCCACAAAATTGGGGTACATACGCTCCCACCCGCGCGGTAAGGTGGTTCCGTGAAATACGATCATCAATCCGTAATCATTCGCATCTGAGAGAATATCTTCATATAGGCGCATGGTTTCCTGCTTATCTCCTCCAAAAAAGTCCACCTTAAGCCCTTTAACTCCGGCTTCTTTAAGCCATTGCATTTCTTGTTTACGCTCAATCGAGGTATTCATTTTATTAAGCGGAGTCTGAAAAGCATCGTTGATAATTCCGTTTGAGTTGTACCAAAGAAAAACACCTACATCTTTAGAAGCCGCGTAATCAATGAGCTCTTTCATTTTCTCATAACCTATACGCTCGTCCCACCAGGCATCAATAAGGATGTATTTAAAATCCATCGCTGCTGCCAGGTCGATATATGCTTTCTGGTCTTCATAATTCATACTGGCATCCTGCCAGATGATCCAGCTCCAACTGCCTTTACCATATTCATAATCCTGTGAAGGCTCGTAAAGCGGTTCAACCACATCCCATGGAATGGTCGTTTCTACTATAGGCTTTAAGCTTTTGCCAAGCGTGATGGTACGCCACGGAGTAACACCAGGAAGTCCCAGTTGCCCGCCACTACTCCCAAAGCCATTATTTTCCTTTTCACTAGGATATTCTACGTGAAAAGTCCCATTGTTATAGGCACTTAGATGCGAAGCCGCATACAGACTACGCACACCGGTTTCAGAGAGCAGTACCCAGAATTCATTTTTTACTTTAAACAATCCCGGGAACACATAACCTCCGGGAGCTTTTTGTTCGGCTATGGGTTGATCTGCCTGGTAGGCCGACTCATAACTGGGTGCGGTACGTGCAAAACCGGTCATAGGCCGCATATCGATAGATAGAAAAGTCGTGGTTTCATCCGGGAAACTAAAACCGGTATGCTCCTGCTCTACCACAATAGCGCGGGTATCTCCCCATTTATCAATCTCATACCGGAATGCGATATCGTTATCGCTTACCTGAAACAAAACAGAAAACACCCGTTCTTTAGAATCCTTTAAAGTGTAGCGAAGTGTGTTGGCTTTATAAGTAACTTGAGACTGCTTTATTTTGTCTTGAGTGTAGGTTTTAGAAACTCTATCTTTTTTAGCTTCCACAAAAACCAAATTTTCTACAAAGTCGCCTTCATTGGTAACAAAGCCTAAAGGCGCTTTCTCAATCACAATAATTTCTTCATAACTCACCGAATAAACCGGCTTACCATCTATCATTTCTACATTAAGTTGAAGTTTAGTATTAGGCCCGGTGATTTGCTCTTTTTGAGAAAAAAGGCTCATACTAATGCATAGAAAAAAGATGGAGAGTGTGTTTTTCATGAATTTTGAACTTGGTTTATAAAACTTAGACCGTAAATTTATCAAATGGTTTAAAAGACTATAAGTCTAAAATGCGTAAATTACGAAAAGTGTTGCGATTACATTTATATACCCGTTTTTAAAGTTTTAAACCTGATAATTTTTAAAAGATTACCATTTGATAGCAACCTTAAATCAATATGGTTAATGATTAAACTATGAACAAGGGCTTTTGTTGATAATATGACAATCCTATGATCGTTTAAAATGAAATAGACCATTACAATTTGATATATTTAATAATCACATTAAGTATTAAATACTCTTACAGACTTAACATCAAAACTTAAAACCGGTTTTTAGAAGCCTATTTAATTCATCCCGAACTGCAAAAGTTCATTCATTTTATGAAACTTAAATACCTCATACTCGTTCTCTCTTTGCTTCAGGCAACAGGTTTTAAAGGCTTGTTTTCTCAAGACTTAAAAGAGAAACTTCAGTTTACTGAAGTTAAAAATCTGCCGGTGCAGCGGGCGGTCACCGCTTTTGCTCAGGACCCCAATGGCTTCATTTGGTTTTCAACCTATGGTGCTGGACTTTATAAATACGACGGGAGCACATTTACAACCTATAAAGAAAGTTGGAAAGATGAACAGTCGCTGAGTAGCTCTATGGTTCACGCGATTTACACAGATAAGGACGGTGATATATGGCTGGGTACCGAAAAGGGGTTAAACCGATATCGGCCTGAAACGGATGATTTTGAAAATACTAGCCTAATCCACACAGCTAATGAAAAACCCTTTGCCATTCATTGTATAGGCAGTATTGATGATAAAACATTGATTGTTGGCTCTCATAATAATGGGGTTTATAAGGTAAATAAGTCTACCGGTGAAATCACAAGAATTCCTTTTGAAACTCCAATCAAAAATGACTGGCTTCGCTTTAACAGTATAGAGGTCCTGCACTCAAAAATTTATTTGGGTACCTCTTTCGGGCTTTTTGAGTATAACGAACAGACCGGGCAAATTGATCGTTGTGAATTACTTTTAAATGGTGCACGATCACGTATTCCCTATCATATAAGTAAGTTGTGTACAGACACTTCGGGCAACCTTTGGATAGGAACCTACAGTCATGGCTTGTTCAGGCTTGATTTGGACGAAAAAATTTATAACTACAGGGAACTACCCATTTCTACCAAGCGTATTCTTTCCATCGCCGAAATAGACTACGGCAAAATGCTCGTAGGAACTGAAAATGACGGCCTTTTTATACTGAATCAGGAAGGACGGCTCTTAGACAATTATACGAATAGTAAGTTTGGTGAAAACCTGATTCAGTCTAATTCGATCTGGAGCCTTTTTACAGACAAGGATGATCGTATCTGGATAGGCTATTACAGTGATGGTATCAGCTTTTACGATCCCGACTATGACAAGTTTAAAGATATTGAAAGTATTCCCTTTAAAAATGAAAGTTTACAGGACGGTTCAGTTACAGGAATTTTGGAAGATGAAGAATCCCGCCTCTGGATTGGTATGGATGGCGGTGGTATTGACGTATACAATAAAAAAACAGGTGATTTTACACACCTCATAGACCCTAATAACCCAATTGCAACCGGTTTGACAAGTGGTGACATTCAGGCACTTTTTTTTGACAGTAAAAACAATCTTTGGGCCAGTTCATGGAATGCCGGTATATTTTTTCTTAAAAAAGGCTCTAAACGATTCATCAATTATACCGGGGAAAGTGGGTTGGCTTCACGAAGCACCATTTGCTTTGCTGAAGATTCTGATGGCACCATATACATTGGTACTTTCAATGCAGGATTAATGACTTTTAATCCTGTCAGTAAAACTTTCGAACGCCTTGACAGCGAACCCTTCAGTAGCGCAGGAATGGCCAATTGCGATGTGCGTAAGGTTGTTATTGACAAAAACGGCCTGCTTTGGGTAGGTACCACTAAAGGCTTGTTTACGGTGAAAAAGACCTCTTCCGGATATGAAGTAAAGGCTCAGAATACTAAAATGTACGCCGCTCGGCAAAGCGATGATTTGCAGTACTACATCCTTTCCCTCTTTTTAGACGCTGAAGAAAATGTCTGGATAGGTACAGATGGTGGAGGTTTATGCAAATACGATAAGAAAACAGATTCCTACATCTGGTTTCAGGAAGTTATCAATAAACAAACCATAGCATCAATCATAAGCGATTCTCAAAACAGGCTTTGGCTGGCCGGTAATAACGGTATTACCAGCTTTGATCTCAAGACTGAAGAGGTCCTGAACTATACAGCCAATGACGGCCTTTTGGCTAATGATTTTCACAACAATTCGGTTTTAAAAGACCGCCAGGGCAGATTGTATTTTGGAAGCTATAAAGGCATCAACTATTTTGACCCGACAAGTCTCAATACCTATATGCAGCAGCCGGAACTATATTTTGCGGAACTGCGCTTATTTAATGAAAAAGTGACCCCTAAAACCGAAAATTCGCCGCTTGATGAAGTTTTATTTTCTACTGAAGAAATCACCTTAAAATCACATCAATCTGTTTTTACCATTGAATATGCCGCAATCGATTTTACGAGGCCTTCAGATAACAGCTACGCCTATATTTTAGAAGGCTTTGACAACTCGTGGAATTACGTTGGAAATACCAAAAGTGCTACGTATACCAACATTCCCCCGGGTAACTATACCTTTAAAGTCAAGGCGGCAAATAATGATGGTGTTTGGACAGAAAAACCCATTGCTCTAAGCATTACTCTATTACACCCCTGGTATGCCCAAACCTGGGCAATACTGCTTTACATCTTACTAAGTCTTATTTTAATTTACATTGCCTATCAATTCACACAGAGCCGAATTGCTGAAAAGCGACTCATTCAATACGAGCGCGATAAGCGTCGTCAGGAAGAAGAACTGAATAACAGAAAGCTTCAGTTTTTTACCAATATTTCGCACGAGTTTCGCACTCCGTTAACGCTTATCAAGAACCCTATTGAAGACATCATCAGCAATAAGGAATACACCTTTCCAAAATCAATTGCCGAAAAGCATAAAAGTATTTTCAGAAATACTGAACGCTTAATCAGACTTATCAATGAACTGATGGACTTTAGAAAACTTCAGTTTAAAAAAACCACTTTAAAAGTCGAAAAAATAGCGATCACGCATTTCTGTGAACAAATCGCAGCTCATTTTAAGGAGGAGGCTAACCAGCGTAATATTGCCCTCGAAGTCGCTTCTGAGGAAGAAGATTTGCACGTGTACGCAGACCCCGGAATGCTTGAAAAAATAATATTCAACCTCTTATCAAATGCTTTCAAAGCAACTCCTGACAATGGTTTGGTCTCTGTTGCACTTAAACGAACAGGTAACCTTATCATTTTGCCTGAAATTTCTTCTGAAACTCCGGTTGAAGCTCTTGAAATACAGGTTGAAGATACCGGTTTTGGTATTCCAAAGGAAGAAATCGAAAAAGTGTTTGACCCGTTCTATCAGGTTGAAGGTATGAACAAACAATATTACGGCGGTACCGGAATTGGCCTGGAGGTAGTGCGTAGTTTTCTGATTATGAATAAAGGGAAAATTGAGGTAAGCAGTAAGGTTAACAAAGGGACTACTTTTAAAATCTATCTCGGGCTGGGTAAAGCTCATTTTTCTCCTCACGAACTCTCAACAAGTGTAGATTTAATTCCTGAAGAAGAACCGGTTAATCAAATGCCGAAAGAAATTTCTATCTCCCACAACAATCTTCCCCAGATAAAGCCTGCAGATAAAAACAATACACTGCTCATCATAGAAGATAATTTTGAACTTAGAAAATACCTGAAAGAACAGCTTAAAGACTCCTACAAAATTGTTGAAGCCATCAATGGTGAAGAAGGGCTTAATCTGGCCTCCAAGATCATTCCTGATGTTATCATTACCGATGTGCTTATGCCGCAAATGGATGGTGTTACCTTTTGCAGAAAGCTCAAAACTGATTTAAAAACCAGTCATATACCCGTCCTGATGCTTACTGCAAAGGCACAAACCGATGACTGGCTGGCAGGTCTTGACGCCGGTGCAGATGCCTACATCAACAAACCTTTTAATATTAAGATAGTGCGATCGCAACTGAAACAACTCATTGCCAACAGGCAAAAGCTGTTTACTAAATATTTTCAGGAGTTGAGTACGGCAGATTTAAAGCTAAACAGCAGCTCTCTGGACAAAAAGTTTATCGCGAAAGTCATCAATTACATCTACCAAAACATCAGCGATCCTAAGCTTAATGTAGAGAATCTGGCTGAAGAACTATCGCTGAGCCGAAGCCAGTTGTATCGTAAGATCAAAGCCCTTACAGGCCAGACTGCCAATGAATTTATACGTAAGATACGTCTTGAAAAAGCCAAGGAACTCCTGGAAAATGGCGAAGAATCGGTAAGTGAGGTGGGTTACAAGGTAGGTTTCTCAACCCCTTCCTATTTTACGCGATGCTTTAAATCTGAATTTGGAAAACTGCCGACAGAGGTAAAATAGTTTTAGTCTGATAAACCTTTTCTAAAACCATAATACGCCGGTTTTGGCTCTAATTTAGAATTGTAAATCGTGGGCCAGTCCTTTAAACTAAAAAACGGATTAATCCAGGTATCACGGTCTGTAAAATCCCAAAAGGTGATTCCAAATTGTTGTTCAGCAGGTACTTCTTCCCGGTATATTTTTGCCACAGTTTCGTATTTCTGTCCCTGTTCCTCCAACATTTCAGGAGTGACTCTGCTGTACAACTGCTCCCCTCCTCCACGGGTATCGTCATGCTTATTGAAAATGATATCAAGTTCTGAAAAATGAATTTTCAGACCCGTCGCGGCCATTTTGCGCACACTCTCGCGTATCAAACTATCTGGGATATCCATCCGTAAATGCATCTGCACACCAAGGCCTGTGATAGGTACATTATCTGCTTTGAGCTCTTCTATCATTTTAAGAACCCCATTTAATTTCGCTGTATCACGCTCCAGATTAAAGTCGTTGTAAAACAGGTCTGCATCAGGATCTGCATCATGCGCATATCTGAAAGCATTCGCTATATACTTCTTTCCTAATTTGTTATACCAAAGGGTTTCTCTGTATTCCCCTCCCTGAGTATCAAAACCTTCATTAACCACATCCCAGGCAGCTACTTTTCCTTTGTATCGACCTACATAATCCTCAATGTATGTTTTCAGAAAGTTCCCCAGCCATAAGCTATCTTCTGCACCTTTCTGAAAAACCCAACGTGGGGTTCCTGAGTGCCAAACCAATGTATGACCAAAAAGTCGTAAGTCGTTCTTTTGGCTAAAATCAACCAGACTATCTGCCTTATCCCAATTGTACACACTATCCCGAGGAGCAATGGCATACATTTTCATATCTGAGGTCGCTGTGATACTGTTGAAGTTTTTAAGAATTATATCCCTCAAAGCACTATCCTGCATTACCTGCCTGATCTCTACAGCCCCGCCAACAGGAAATGAACTGACGTCTTTAAGCCCTTTCTCATCAGCTGGTTCTGAAACACAAGCGGTAAAAAGGGTTAAACATAAAAAAAGTAAGGTGGAATACGTCTGAGCTGCTTTCTGCATAGCTTAAGTGTTGTCGTTATTAATTTGTCTGTCCTATGTGGTAGTTATAAAAATCCCAGACCTGATGCGCCACATCTCGGCCAAGTTCGAGTCCTGCAATATTATCTGCCTGAATATGGTAGCCGCCCATAACCCGCGAGATTCCGGCCATTTCTGCCGCCTGAGTAAAAGTGGGGAAATCAAGTACAATGGGTTCTCCCAATGCCTGAGGCTCGGTTAGAGCGCCCGGCACCAATTCTACCTGTACGTCGAGATAGTCACTTCCTGTCCATAACTTTAATAGTTCGGCACAAGCACCACTTATGGTACTGTGACCCGAGGTATAACTGGGAAACGGAGGGCAAAGAAAAGCTGCCGGTGAGTACGGACGCCAGTCTTCACCTTTGATGGTTCCAGTGCCAAGTCCGGGGCCTTTCCAACCCTTAATCTCTTTATCTTTAAAATAATGATGCACTAAAGCAAAAGGTCTGGCTGAATCGTAAAACATCTTAGAATCCCAAGAAGCTATAAATGCATCCATTGCCGTTACCTGATTTGCAAAAAACATTTTTACATCTTCATCAAGCGTGTGATTATCGCGCTTAGAAACCTGCTGAGCAAACTTAAGCCAGTGCCCTGCCTGCTGTACAGACTGTGGACCATCCCGCATAAATTCCACAAGTGCCCGTTCTTCATCTGTAAGGTTAGCCTGTAATTCAACCACCTCTTCCACTTCTTTTTGAAGTTGTTCGGAACCCACTTTTGGCGGTGGTCCCGGTCTAAACTGATCTGCTGATTTGAGTGCGATAGGTTCAACCAGCTGCCAATAAGGTGTCAAACACGAAGGCGCAAATTTTTCACCACTATCCCGTGTAAAATATTTGGGCTGCCAGCGGTCGTAGTCGTTTAGCTGGTCTACGGTATTCACCGGTTGATAATTGGTATAATCCTGATAGGGCTTTGAAAAGCCTTCTACTTCCCCATATTGATTAGCCCCGTCATTATACCGGGCTTTAATGGTTGCCTGTGCCGCCAGATTACCTATTCCCGCAGGTGTGGTAGGATCTAGAGAGTCGTCGTTGGGATCATACCCCAAATGAAGCATAAATTTCTTAAACTGAAGGCTGTCATAGGGATAGTATTCCCGCAACGTGTGATAGGCAGCATAACTAATCGCTTTCTCTTTATTTGCAGTCGTTTGCTGAGCAGCAGGAAATTTATCATAAGCTTTCATATAAACCGGAATTGCGGCATCATCAAAAGCCGACCACGCGTCAAAAACCGCTACAAAAACCAATGCAAGAAATCTCGAAGTAACCGTAGGTCTTGGAGCAATACGATCGGTATCGTTTGCTGTACCTAAAATGGCCATTTCAGACCATTGGTAGGCTACGTTTTGACCCTTTAAGGCTTCGAGACGATCTTCTACTTTCATCACAGGCACGTACTCCTGTGCATAATAAGGAACGGTGTAAATAAGGAATAGGAAAATCAGAAATCCCTTTTTGCAATCGAAAATATTCATAATAAAATCTTAAAAAATAGCATATAAAGAAACAAATTATTTAGTGTGAATCAAACACATTTCCATTTTTTGAGACATTAATTCAGCTTTAAAGCCTGCAAATAATCTGAGTTTTTTGCAGCTAAAATATACGTCTCATCTCCCAGTTGATATCTTTTTAAGTTCTTTACATCTCCCGGTATAAAAATGCCGCTTTCTGCAGGACGTAGCGCTGTAAAATTACCTTTACCATCTCCTGCAAGAAAAACTCCCCGTGACGCATCATTACGTGGCGTTTCAATCTCAGACTGGTATAAGTTTCCGGCTAATACAGCGTCCAGATTTCCGTCTTTATTAAAGTCTTCGACAAGGATACTGGTCACACTCGATAACTGTGCGGCTCTGGGTAATTGATGTACAACCATTTTGCCATTCTTATTTTCCAAATAAATACTGGCAAAGGATTTTACCTGATAATGCAGCGAACTGTTCAATACTTTTTCGGAATAAACCTCATCAAGTGTCGCTTCAGAAAAACTGGCATAATCTTTAAATTTCTGTTTGATACCCGGAATTTGCTGAGATGAGCACTGCCTGCCACGTAGTGGATATTGTTTTCCGTCGTTATAATAGCCCAATACGATGTCTTCATTTTCATTGTTGTCAAAATCACCTGCGTAGATATCAAAAGGTTCTTCTTTTGAAGCCTTGTACTTATAATTCAAGCCATTATTACCCAGAATGTAGTCTGTATCTCCATCCCCATCAAAATCGCCGGAAGCTATACTCCACCACCAACCGGTAGTGTCCTCAGCAAGCAAATCATTTGTGACCTCGACGAAACCGTTTGTGGTATTTTCAAAAAAGCGAATAGGCATCCACTCCCCTACAATCACAATATCGGCTCTGCCATCCTGATTAAAATCTGAAACCGAAGCAGCGGTTGCCATACCTAAATCTGTAAATGCTTCCGGTTGCATTTCACTATCTATCTCAAATCTGGGTTTTCCGGTGGTACCCGTATTTTTTAAAAGAAATGACGACGCAGGTTCCGGATATTTACCGGGAATCTGTCTTCCCAAAACCAAAAGATCCTGCTTTCCATCCCCATCAAAATCTTCTGCATACACTTTAGAACCACTTGACTGTAGTTTGGGCAAGGCATTAGCTACCGCTTTAAAATTTCCCTTTTGATCATTGAGATAAAGTCTGTCGTTTAACAGTTGTGGTTTTTTCGCAAATTCGTAGCCACCGCTTACCACATAAAGATCCTGAAACCCATCACCATCTGCATCAAAAAATACGGCGTCCACATCCTCATACCCCTTATCGCTTTGGAACACATTTAGATCAACCCGATTAATTCCATTTGTGGTTTGCATGAAAAGCGCGGCTTCCTCATCTTTAGCACCACCTACATAATAATCTTCGAGTCCGTCATTATTGACATCTCCTACTGCTAATGCTGGGCCAAATTCTGACATTTTGTGCGGGAGCAATACCTGATCTTTAAAATCATCGTAGGTGTTCTCTACGTGTTTAAATTGTGGAAATACCGTGGAATCAGCTTGTGTAAAAAGTCTTTCTTCCTGAGGCGGATTGATCGTGTTCTCAGGCATTGCTGCATTATTTTCCTCAAAAATCAATTCCTGGTTGACTTTTGTATTTGTTAGTTTCTGCTCTTTTCCATTAGTCCATACTACACGAATTTCATCAATGCTTTCCGCATTATTGAGTCCGAAATACAATACCGGAGCAACAGAAGATTGAAAACCTCTTGTTAACGTGAGCTCTTGCATCTGGATCGTATCACCTGCAGTGACATACACCCTATTGCCTACGCCCATCGTATTTGCACTGTTTCCTTTAAATTTTACCCTTAAAAAATTAGACCGTTCTGATGCCTTATTTTCAAATATGGAAGCCGGGTCGTCAATATTATTGGTCACCAATTCCAAATCCCCATCATTATCTAAATCTGCGTAAATGCCTCCATTTGAAAAGCCTTTAAAACTAATATTCCAGGTGTCGTTAGCCTTTTCAAAAGCATAATCGCCTTTATTCTGAAACATGAAATTATCCAGTTTCTCCTCCGGAATATTTTGGCTCCAGAACAACAGACTATCCTGAGCAATCCCTCCTTTTTCTTCAATGCGGTTGAAATAATCGTTATCATTGATCTCGCGACGGGTACCATTTGAAATAAATAAATCTTTGAGTCCGTCATTGTCAAAATCGGCAAATAAGGGTCCCCAACTCCAGTCTGTAGAAGAAGTACCGGTTATGCGTGAAATATTAGAAAAATCGGGTATACCTTCGGTATTAAAAACCCCATTATTCAGTTGCATACAATTGTGCATATATTGATAATGAAATCCCGCATCGACCACACTCCAAAACAAATCGGCATTCATACTGGCCATATTTGCCTTTTTGCGGCGATTGATCTTGGCGTCCATATCTGCCTGAAAGAAATCGAGCAAGCCGTCGTTATTAAAGTCGGCAATATCAACACCCATGCCGTAAAAAGCTGTTTGAGCGGTTGCCTCTTTAATCACTTCCTTAAAGCTTCCGTCCCCATTGTTGATATACATAAGATCGGGCGAGTTAAAGTCGCTGGAAACATAAATATCGGGCCAGCCATCGTTATTTAAATCCCCAATAGTTGCGCTTAGCGAAAGATTATAGGATCGTAAACCGGCCTGATCAGTTACATCAACAAAACCGTCACCGGTGTTTTCATAGAGGTGATCTGTCTGAAGATCTGTAGGATCCCGCATATACTGCTTGTAAACCCAGGTAGGTGAACTGAATTTGGTAGGCGGATAATTAGCCTGATACATATCTAAATCCCCATCCTTGTCGTAGTCAAAAAAAGTAGCCTGAATGCTATGCCCGGCATCAGCAAGACCGTATTCTGAAGCTTTTTCGGTAAACGTATTGTTTCCATTATTTATAAACAGCTGATTGGTATGAGGCTCAAACTTGCCGCTTACCGAGCAATAGATGTCCAGATAACCGTCGCCATTAATATCTGCCATTGTAACTCCTGTGTACCAGCGCTCATCCCCTCCTACGCCTGCAGGCATGGTAATGTCTTCAAATTGCAAATTGCCTTTATTAAGATACAGTTTATTCTGAACCTGATTTCCGGTAAAATACAGATCTATAAGCCCGTCATTATTGATGTCACCAGCCGCAACACCACCTCCCATATAAATATAGTTGTAGGTGAAATAGTTGAGTGAATCGTTTTCAGTCAAAGCATTGGTAAAAGAAACTCCTGTAGCTTCTGCATTAAGGCTTTCAAAAATTTTGAAATCATTTTCAGGCTCTGCTGTTTGTTTCTCTTCAGTCTCTGCACAAGAGGTCAGAAAATGCACAACAAGGCCTATGGCTAAAATCTTTGAATAAATCGGTATCCTAAAAGTCATACGTTTAAGGGTTCAGGAAAATTAAAAGTTTTATAAACAAGGAAGCAACACTATAAAAATAGTGTTGCTTCGATTGAAAACCAATTCAAATTAATAACCAGGATTCTGATCCTCCTGACTAATTGCGTCATTGGCACTAATCTCCCGATCTGGAATTGGCCAAACTTCGTGTTTACCTTGCTGGAAACCAGTGCCGGCAAGTTCTGTACTTGCGATACCCCATCTAATGATGTCATCAAAACGAACCTGCTCTCCGGCTAGTTCTACTTTACGCTCGTGTACAATCGCATCAAAAACCTGTTGTTTAGAAAGTTCATCTGCTATATCATCTAATCCTGCACGGTCTCTCACTCTATTAATGAGCGTAATCGCTTCAGCAGTTCTGCTAGTTTCATTTGCTGCTTCTGCTTTCATTAAAAGCACATCTGCATAACGTATTACTTTAAAATTGATACCTGACTCCTGTTCTTCTGCAGTACGACGGTAGTAGTTTTGATATTTTCTCCACCCTGCAGGACGTACACCCGCTGTTGTTGATAAATCACTTTCTACAATTATCCCTTCTCCATTATTATATGTATCTCCTTCGAAATAAAAGTTTTCGGCTGAGCGAATATCCCCTTCTTCGTATTCATCTAATAAATCCTGTGATGGGTATACATTAAACCAATCTAAAACCCCATAATCCTGACCTCTAAAGGTAGACTCATTAAAACCCTGTGCACTAACATTTGAATCCCATTTATTTGCTGTACCGATGGCACGATCAAATTCAATTTCAAAAAGCGATTCAATTCCGTGTTCTGTTTCTTCCTTGAAGTTATCGAAGTAATTATCTTCTAAATCGTATCCGGTGATATCATCAAAAGCATCGTAGGCCGGTCCATATTGCTTTTGAAACAAAAGTGCCTTACCGAGGTAGGCTAATGCTGCACCTTTAGTTGCACGCCCGTTTAACTCCTCGCCTCTTTCAAGTAAATTATCTGCTGCAAAACGAAAATCTTCAATAATCTGTGCAAAAACTTCATCTCGGGTAGCACGAGGCTGACCTTCAGGACCTTCAGGAAGTCCACTAAATAAGGGTACACCTCCAAAACGAGTGGCTAATAAAAAGTAGTAATGACCTCTTAAAAAACGCGCCTCTGCGATATACTTATTCTTCAATCTGGTAGACAAAATCGACTCCGGAATTTCATTAATACGATCAATATTAGAAATTACAAAGTTCGCTTTGTTCACCCCTTTGAAACAGCTGTCCCAAAAATCAGCGATTTCTGTGTTACTCGAGTCAAACGTAAACCTGCTATAGGTTAATTTGTTTGCTTCCTGCTGCGGGTTAGGACTGTTATCCTGCCCCATGTTATCATACATGTAGAATAAAAGTCGACTGTAAAGCGCATTGGTTTGATTTTGGGCATACGATGCATTTACCGCAGATCTTACCTGTTCTTCGTTTGTAAAAAATGTTTCAGGACTCAAAGCATTTGGATTAGTCAGTTCCAAATTGCTTTCGTCGCAAGACTGTGTCACCACAAAAACAAGGGCAAACAGTGCAAAAATTTTATAGTTTTTCATAATTCTTTTTTTTTAAAATGATACATCAAAACCTAATAATACAGAAACCGGCTGTGGATAGTCACCACGATCAAAGCCAACTTCACCAGCTCTACTTACCACTTCAGGATCTAACCCTGAGTAATTGGTCAAAGTGATTAAGTTTTGTCCGCTCATATATACTCTTAAACGCTTAATAAAATCGATCACGCCGTCATCAAATGTGTAACCTACGCTTAAATTTTTAAGACGCATATACGAACCGTCTTCTACAAAACGGTCTGAAGCGACAACGTTTTGCGGAGCTCCATCGTAACGCGGTATAGAATTAGATGGATTAGTAGGAGTCCAACGATCTAAAACCTCAACCCCGGCATTAAACAAACGAGTCATACCTTGCAAATCGTAGATGTTTGTGTTGTAAATATCATTACCTGCAACACCATTGATAAATAAGTTGAAGTCAACGTTTTTATAACGGGCATCAAAATTTAAACCGTAAGTTAAATCTGGATAAGGGTTACCTATGATCTGTCTGTCGGCAGAGTTGATGGTACCATCATTATTAGTGTCTACATAACGTATATCACCTGGCTGTACTACATCCTGCTCTGGATTTGCTGTGAAAACAGCATCTACTTCAGCCTGGTTTTGATAAATACCGTCGGTAACTAGGCCGTAGAAGTGAAATAAAGGTTCTCCGGGCTCAGCTCGTATCACACGCTCACCTTCAAAACCATCAAAGAAAAACTGTTCTGTACTTCCACCAAGATCCAAAACCTCGTTTTTACTGGTTCCTAAATTTACATTTACAGACCAAGTAAAATCACCATCATAATCGTTATATCCTAAAGCTAATTCCACCCCTTTGGTCTGAACCGAAGCGGCATTAGAAGCAAGGGTAGAACTACTATATCCGAAAGAAAGAGGAAGCTGGATATCTACTAATAACTCATCACTTTTATTTCTATAATATTCTAATGATGCGGTAAGTTTATTGTTTAGTGCAGCAAAATCAAGACCCAGGTTCAACATACTGGTCTCCTCCCATTTTAAATCGGGATTTGCCAGACCATTAGGAGTCGTACCTATAGCCGCTAAACCACCTACAGGATAAACAAAGTCACTAAATAGTGTAGTTGAATATCTGTAATCAGCAATACGGTCACTACCGGTTATACCGTAACTACCTCTAAGCTTAAGCGTACTAATATCACTGCCACTCATAAAATCTTCTCGAGCTATATTCCAACCTAATGAAAATGCCGGGAAATTACCCCATCGGTAATTAGCACCAAATCGAGAAGAAGCATCTCTCCTGAACGAAGCTGATACGATGTATTTATCATCATAATCATAATTTAAACGGGCCAGATAGCTCAAACGGTTGTTCTCAAAAGTTGTACTTCCTGCAGATTGTTGCTCGCTACCTAATTCTTTAATTTCATTGGTAATGGTATTACGCGCCTCTGCACTAAAACTTTCTGTTTTACTGGTATACTGCTCAACCAAAGCTAAAGCTTCAAAGTTATGGACATCATTAAAAGTCTTTTTATAGGTCAAGCTGTTGTCAAAGGTAATAGCCTGTCCTCTTGTACTTCCACGTAATGCAAAAGCAAAGTTCTGAAAGTGAGTGGCTCCTAAATTATCATCATTAAAGGCTGGTGTAAATTGATTGGTTAATCCATCAAAAAAGTCCATACCTACCTGTGATCTTACGCTTAAACCGTCTAAAATCTCATATTCGGCATATACATTTCCAATTACCGAAACGTTTCGGGTTTCAAAATCACTTAGTGTTTGAACACGCACCGGGTTTTCAGCATCCTGACCATCTGCTGCACTATTAGGTCCTTGAAAACCACCTAAATTGTCTGGGTTATAAATATTTAGATAAGGAGCAGCCTTAATAGCATGTTCAATTAAAGAACGACCACCGCTTTCCAGAATGGGTTTAGTCTTACTAAATGCCACCGACATTGTTTCTCCTATTTTGAAATTACCGGTAGTATATTGGGATGTAGCTCTAAAAGAAAAACGTTCAAAACCAGAATTGATAACAGCGCCTTCCTGATCTTGATAATTGGCAGAAAAACGATACGTACCATTTTCATTTCCTCCGGAATAAGCAGCGTTATAATTCTGAATAAGACCCGATTGAAAAATTGCGTCCTGGAAGTTTGTATAATTATTTAAAAAATCTGCTGGTCTGTCAATAGTTGCGCCTATTTCATTAGCAAATTGTAAATATTGATCGGTATTTAGGGTATTATAACGCTTGTAGATGGTTTGAAATCCACTATGAGCGTTAAACGAAAGTGTACCACGCCCCTGTTTTCCACTCTTAGTAGTTACCAAAACAACACCATTAGAACCTAAAGATCCATAAAGAGCAGTAGTTGAAGCATCTTTTAATATAGATACTGATTCGATATCATTTGGACTGATTCCGGAAAGATTACCTACAATAACGCCATCAATCACATATAAGGGATCATTATTACCGAAAGTTCCCAGACCTCTAATACGCACATTGGGGGATGTACCCGGTGCACCTGCATTGGTCACCGTAACACCCGGAGCTCTACCCTGTAAAGCCGACTCAGCGTTGGTAACCGGTAATGCATCAATAGCATCAGAATCTACTGTAGAAATTGCACCGGTGACCTTGGTTCGGCTTTGTGAACCATAAGCAACGACCACGACATCTTCTAAAGCTTCAGCATTTTCCTGTAGCGTAATATCAAATGTAGTTTGTGAACCTACTGTTAGTTCCTGGTTCTCAAAACCAACATAAGTAATAAGAAGTTTATCTGTATTTGAAACTCCATCGATTGAGAACATCCCATCAAAATCTGTTGAAGCGCCTTTATTAGTACCCACTACAGCAACAGAAGCTCCGGGTAAGGGCATACCTGAAGGATCTTTTACGGTACCTGTAATGGTTTTAGTCTGCGCATATATATCTGCGCCCGTGAGCAGCAGAACAAACGCAAAAATTGCAAGTTTAATTTTGGTCATATTGGTGAATTTTGAGTTTAACTTTTTTAAAAATTAAAATTCTAAATGTTTAATACATCGATTGCGTAACGAGTTCGTAATACAATGTCACACAAAAGTATTTGGAGCCCCCTAATTGCAATAGAACAAATGATGCAACCTCTTTAAATTTTGTTGCATTTATACTCCTCATCGCCCAAGAAGTCAAGGTTTTTAGGTTTTATACTAAAAATTTGAGTTATTGTCTTGATTAAAAAGTATACTTTGGCTTTATAGGCTTAAGTCATTGAATTTTTATCAAATTCCCTATTTTTAAACTGATGAAAACTTATTATTATCACTACTTTTTTTTCATTTTGACCTTTATGTTTTTTACAGCCTGTAAAAAAGAGGTCACTACGCAAAAGGAATATGCTCATACCAATGCCTTAATTCATGAAAGCAGTCCGTACCTGCTAAAACATGCGCACAATCCGGTAGATTGGAAACCCTGGAGTGACACCCTGTTTGATTACGCTCAGCAACAGCAAAAACTCGTTTTACTAAGTATTGGTTACGCATCCTGCCACTGGTGTACGGTTATGGAAGAAGAAACCTTCTCAAATGATAGTGTTGCGGCTTTTATGAACACGAACTTCATCAATATTAAAGTAGACCGGGAGGAGCGCCCGGATGTGGACCATGTTTATATGACCGCCTTACAACTTATGCGCGGCTCAGGAGGGTGGCCCTTAAATATGATTTTACTTCCTGACGGCAATCCGGTATACGGTGGCACCTACCATACACGAAATGAATGGATGACTTCCATAAAAACAATAGATAGCCTTTACCGCGGAGACCCCAAACGAGCTAAAGAATATGCAAGCGAGGTTACCCGACGCATTCAGGAACTCAATTCGGGCAACGGTACTGAGTCTAAAGAAAAACTTACTCAGGAAACTTTGGCAAATGGCATAAACAATTGGCAAAAAGACTGGGACTATAAAAATGGAGGATTTGGCAACAGCCAAAAATTTATGCTTCCCGCAAGCCTTAATTATCTGCTAGATTATGGAAATCTCACTCAACAACAAGAGATTTTAGGATTTGTAGAACAGAGTTTAGACAAAATTGCGCTTGGTGGTGTTTACGACCACCTTGATGGTGGGTTTTACCGCTACAGTACTGATGCGGAATGGAGAGTTCCACATTTCGAAAAAATGCTTTACGATAACGCTCAGTTGATTAGTCTTTATGCCAAAGTCTATAAAGCATTAAAGAAACCCTTATACAAGCAACGGGTTACCGAAACAATACAATTTTTAAACACTTCTTTTAAAACCAAAGATGGTGAGTACATCTCAGCTCTCGATGCTGATTTGGATGGTGAGGAAGGTGCTTATTATTTATTTAGTGAAGATGAACTTCAAAAAGTATCGGAAGAACCAGAACTTTTCAGAAACTATTACAATTTAACACCTAAAAATCAGACCGATGAAGGGTTTTATAATTTATACCGCACCCAGACCGATTCGTTATTCGCAAAGCAAAATAATTTAGACCAGACGGAGTTAAATAAACTTAAGTCTTCCTGGGAGCGCGATTTGAAGATTATTAAGGAGAAACGCAAGTTCCCGCTAAAAGATGATAAAATCATTGTTTCTTGGAATGCGTTAATGATCGAAGCTCTGGCAGATGCCTATACGATAACAGCAGATGCTGACTATTTGCGCCAAGCTGAAGAGGCTTTTGAAGTAATAGCCACTAAAGCGTGGAAAAACGGAACGTTAATTCATTCCTATAAACCCGGAAGTAAACCAGTAGATGGTTTTTTGGATGATTATTCCTATCTGGGTTCTGCTGCTCTGAGGCTATATACAATTACCGGCAAAATTGATTACCTCAATAAAGCCAACGATTTAACCACGCAAACCCTTTCAAAGTTTAAAACTGAAAACGGTTCGTTCTATAAATACAATGGCAAAGACAATCTCATCGCTCCCATTATAATTACAAACGATGCAGTCATGCCATCGGCCAATGCGGTTCTGGCAAACAATCTTTTATTGCTCTCCAATATTTTATACGAGGACGAGCTTGCAGCCAAAGCTAATGCCATGTTAGACGCTATTCAGCCCGAGGTTGAAAGTGCTCCAGATGCTTATGCACACTGGCAATATGTTGCTTTAAAGCGCGTGTTCCCTTTTTATGACGTAGCCATAGCAGGACCTCAAGGCAAAGCTTTAAGCCTCAAACTCCAAGAATATTATATCCCTAATGCTTTGGTGATTTTTGAAGAGACAGAAACGCAGATTCCGGTATTTGAAAGCAGATACGTAAACGGCAAGACCTTAATCTATATTTGTGAGCAACGCAGTTGTAAATATCCGGTAAATACGGTTTCTGAGGCTTTGGACTTGATGAATTATCAGTTCTTTCCTTAGAATTTACACGCTAAACAAATAATAATCCATTCAAGAATCGGGATATTCAATTTGAGATCGTGAAATATCTTACTTGTGCAATCTAACTTATTATTAAATCAATCGATTGCGTATAAAAATTTAATAATTACCTTACACCTGAAAACGAATAAGTTAATTACATTTTTCGGGTATGATCCTTACACCTAGAGCTAAATTTCGACTATTTCTATTTTCAGTATTTGTAAGCTTCTTAGCATGTACAAATCCGCTTTCACCTACCTATGAATTTAAGGAGGGAATGATTTACATAGATGGGTTTGTAGGTACTACTGAAGGCTCATCATACGTCAACATTACAGAATCAGATGTCGCGCTCTACTACAGGAATATTTTTGTTAGTGGCGCCAAAGTCGCTTTTGTAAATGAAATTACAGGAGAGCGAGTCGCCTTATTTGAAGAGGATTTTAGGTATATCCCTGAAGAAATCAATTTTAAGGGAAACGTTGGTGAACGCTGGTATTTGGAAGCAAGTCTGCCCAATGGGACTACCTATTTATCTGAGGTTGAAACAATAAATCCTTCAGTTCCTATTAAAAGTATAAGTGCTGTATTTGATAATGAACTGGAATTTAGTGAAGATTATGATGATTATATTCCGGGTCACGAGGTTTTGATAAGCTTTGATGATCCGGGAAATCAGGATAATTACTATTATTGGCGCTATAAAACCTACGACCAGCCCAGCATTTGTCAGGTCTGTGTAGAAGGTAGGTTTAGAGACGGAATCTGCATCCCTGATGGGACTGTAGAGTATTATACCTATTGGTGTGAATCGGATTGCTGGCAAATAGATTATGGAGATAACATCAATATCTTTTCAGATAGCTTTTCTAATGGAACCACAACCACTTCCCTACCCGTAGCGCAGGTACCACTGACCCGAAAAACCAGGGTTCTCGTTGAAATTCAACAATTTTCTTTAACACCAAAAGCTTATGAGTATTATAGGACGATCAAGGATCTGGTAGATAATAACGGGGGATTTAATGCTCCTTTACCCGCTGCTCTTATAGGGAACATATATAATCCGGAAGACCCGGATGAATATGTTTTAGGAAGATTCACGGCCGCTTCGGCTTTTACCGAATCCATTATGATTGATCGTACCACAGTTGAAGCGTCTCCCATAGAAAACCAGAGGACTCCAAAACCAGAGCCTCCACCTACCGCAGGAGGCCCTCACTTCCTTTATGCCCCTTGTAATGAAAGCAGGCACAGAACATCAATACGACCTGAGGGATGGATAGATTAACAAAAGTGCTGAATAAACAGCGTTGCTTTTTGGTGGTGGCTTCTATCTTCTGGGCAAGTGCAACAAATGGTATTTTAGCACAAGAACATACGCTGTCTTTTCAAATACGGAATAGCCTTACCAATAAACCCATTGAGAATGTTCAGATTAGTTTAAATCCTTGTTCTTGCGGAGGTGTGACCGATAGTGATGGAGCATTTAACTTAACTCTGGAACAAGACACGTATACCGCAACTGTCTCCTACATCGGTTATAAAACCTTGAAAACGGAAATTTTTCTCAATGAGAATAAAACCATACGACTAAGACTAAGCGAAGAACAGCAGCAACTTTCGGAGGTTATACTCAACGCCAAACGCATTAGTGAACGATTAGAAACATCGCAGATGGGAGCGGTGAAATTGGCTCCTGCTGAACTTAAAAAAATGCCCGCAGTTCTGGGGGAGGTCGACGTTTTACGGAGTATGACCTTACTGCCCGGTGTCAACAATGCCGGTGAGGTAAGCAACGGACTTTCCGTGCGAGGTGGTTCCCTGGATCAAAATCTGGTATTATATGATTATGCACCTGTTTTCAATCCTACACACTTATTTGGCTTATTCTCTGTTTTTACTCCTGAAGCTCTTGGCTCAATAGATCTCTATCGTGCTAATATTCCTGCACGTTACGGTGGAAGAACAACTTCGGTTTTGGACGTCAAAGTTAGAAACCCCTATGTAGATAAGTTTAAGTTAAGCGGTGGTATCGGTTTGGTTTCCAGTAGGCTTTCTTTGGAGACACCCGTTATTAAGGATAAACTATTTCTATATGCCGGTACGAGAGCCGGATTTACCGATTTTTTATTGCCTATCTTTTCAAAACGCCTGAAAAATACCAAAGCCCGGTTTTATGATCATACCATCAAACTACTTTATCTCCCTACCGATAAAGACCAAATCTCCTTCACGAATTTTTACAGCACAGATTTTTACCAACTTGATCTAATTGCCAAAATTGAAAACATAAATGCCGAAAATAATCAATACGATTTTAAAACATTCAACAACACGCTTCAGTGGACGCATTCCTTTAATGATAATTCCAGCTTAAGAACCGTTTTTCTGCTAAGTAACTACACTCCAAAAACCTTATTTCCTGAAAAAGACAGAGATAATGTTATAGAATATGAATCACAAATCAATTTGGCCAGTATCTTTTCAGAATATGAAAAAAGAGTAACTAAAAGTCTGAACTATTATGCCGGTATTCAGGGCAATCGATACAAAATAAAACCTGGAAAGCTAGACCCCGGCACGTCTGAAGGTATTCTATCAATTTCTTTAGATGAGGAAACAAGTTATGAAGTTTCTGCATACACCAATTTTAATTGGAAGCCTATTGAACCTTTAACGCTTTCAGGAGGCTTACGATTTACCAATTTTACATTTGTTGGCCCCTACACTGCTGTCACATTTGATGAAAGTACCGGCGAAATCACCAGTACAAAAGAATTTGACATGGGAGAAAAGGTTAAAAGCTATAACGCTTTGGAACCGCGTTTGGGTCTGAATTTAAAATTGGGGGAAAATACGTCGTTTAAAGCCAGTTACGCACGATTAAATCAGTATTTACAGAACATCTACAACGCCACAACCCCGCTTCCTACCTCCAGATGGAAAACCTCGGATGCCAATATACCACCACAAACTAGTGACAGCTATAGCGTTGGCCTTTATCAGGATATTCTGGATAAGCGTGTAGAACTTGGTGTGGAAACCTATTACAGAAGTAGCGAAAATAATTTGACCTATAAGCCGGGAGCCGATTTTTTTTTAGAAGAATTTGTAGAGCGCGACCTGGTACAGGCAAAGGGTAAAGCTTATGGAGTCGAATTCAGTTTAAGAAAGCCCAAGGGTAAAATCAATGGTTGGGTCAATTATACGTGGTCAAAAAGCTTCCTCAAGACAGAAAGCGAAAAATTAGCAGATCGGGTCAATAATAACGAGTGGTATCCCTCAGATTTTGACAGACCTCAAGTTTTTAATAGCACTATTAATTTAGAGGGAAGCAAATACAATACGCTAAGCTTTAACTTCACAGCGCAGACCGGGCGCCCCTATACTACGGCCAACGGCTATTTTGATATAGAAGGCATTGATGTGCCCATTTTTTTAGAACGCAATAATGTCCGCTTAAAAACCTACCATCGCCTAGATCTTTCGTGGAAGGTTAACTATAGCAAAAAATTGAATCGAAGATGGGCCGGCGACTGGACCTTTACTATTTATAATGTCTATGCCAGAAAAAACCAGTATAATATTTACTATACCCAACGGAACGGGGATGCGAATGCCAATATTTTTCGCGGAAGCCCCTTAGGGTCCTACGAGCTTACAATTATGAACAGCCCCATATTCTCATTGACCTACAACTTTGCATTTGATTGATCTGTGTAGCTATTTTAGGACGGGCCACAAACTGGGCATCCCGTAGGCAACGCCTACTCAAAGCCCAGGATAGAGTATGAAGAGAGTATGAAAACGGGTTTTTAAAAAGAGGGAATTTAATAGTTTGTTAACAATAAGGTGGTCACTTTAATTAGCGGCCAATTTGAGGCAGTAAATTTAAAAGCATCCTCATTCTCTGTATTTCCTGTATCTGAGCAATTCAATACTTGATTAATTAACCGAATCATTCACTAAACCGCTTGATATCAAACCCAATCAAGTGATAGGATATAAAATAAAAAAGCCTGTAAATCAATAGATTAACAGGCTTTTAGTTTCCACTTTGTGTGGTTAGTCGGGGTGGCAGGATTCGAACCTGCGACCTCCTGCTCCCAAAGCAGGCGCGATGACCGGGCTACGCTACACCCCGATTAATACGGTCATCTTAAAAAATTGCGGAGAGACAGGGACTCGAACCCTGGCGACGGTTGCCCGTCGACAGATTAGCAATCTGCTCCGTTACCACTCCGGCACCTCTCCTAAGAACTAGCGTCTCTGTCTCAAAACGCGGGTGCAAATATATATTTAAACTTTTGATCAACCAAAGCTTTTTAGGCTATTTTGATAAGAAATTTCAATTTTTATTCTAACTGATTGATTCTAAGAATTCCTCCTTAAACCTATTCCGGATACTCAATACGCAAATGATAAATATTATTAAGCTTCAGCTTTAAAACCTTCTTAATTGTTTGTATTTCTTTGAAGGTTATATTGGCATTTAAAAATTGATTTTCATCCATTTGCTTATTAATAATCTTTTCAACAAAAGAATCAATAAGTACCGAGGTCGGGTTCTTAAGACTTTTACTGGCAGCTTCAACGCTATCAGACATCATAAGTATTGCAGTTTCCTTACTAAATGGTAATGGGCCAGGATACTTAAAATCTTCAATATTAACTTCCCCGTCCTGCTCCTGTGCTTTCTTGTAGAAGTAATAAACCGTACTCGTACCGTGATGCGTCCGTATAAAGTCGATTACGCGGTCTGGAAGATTGTTTTTTCGGGCAATTTCGATCCCGTTTAGCACGTGGTCAATAATAATTCGAGCGCTTTCATCTGGTGAAAGATCCTCGTGTGTATTAATTCCGGTTGACTGGTTTTCTGTAAAATCAGTCGGATTAACCATTTTCCCAATGTCATGATACAATGCCCCTACCCTAACCAACATCGAGTTTGCACCTATCTCATTAGCTGCAGCTTCTGCTAGATTGGCTACATTCAAACTATGATGAAAGGTTCCGGGTGCTTTATTCGCTAATTCTTTAAGTAATTTTGAATTCGTATCGGTTAATTCCAGTAGCGATAAATCACTTACCAGACCAAAAATCTTTTCGTAGGCATAAATAAGAGGCTGTACAAAAAGTGTTGCCAGACCGGTAATAATAAACGTGCTAAAGGTTTCCCACTCAAGATTGTCTATAGTGCCTTCGTGTATAATGTGAAAAGCAAAATATCCCAAAATGTAAATGAACGTAATCTGCCCAACCGAAATAAATAGGTTGGCCCGCTTGTACAATTCAGAAACCGTGAGAATGGTTACAATCCCCGCAATGACCTGCAGAAACATATATTCTGAAGTATTGGGTACAATAAAACCTAAAAGTAAAATAGCAATTACGTGGGTAAATAAGCCCAAACGAGCATCAAAAAAAGCTTTTATTACCAGCGGCAAAATGCACAGCGGAACGACATATACGTAATTGGCATCATACTTAACGATAAGGGTGGTAAATAACACCATTAATATGATGTTGAAAAAGATAAAGGTTACCTTGGTATTGTTTTCAAAAACCTGCTCGCGATAATTGCGTATAAACAACAATAACATAGAAAGTGCTACCGAAACCAAAAGCACATAACCAAATACAACCCAATTGTATTTGCTGGCCGTCCAGGTTTGTGATTCATACTCGGCCTGTAACGATTTTAGCACCTGATAAGTTTTCTGCTCAACGATTTCTCCTTTGGCTACAATACGACTGCCTTTATTGACCACACCTTTTGTGGGTGCTATCTTGCTGAGTTCGGCGTTAAGCTCTTTTGTTGTTAATTTTTCATCATAGAACACATTAGCCTGTACGATGTCATAAAACAGCTCCTTAAAGCGATTAACCGCCTGTACGTATGGCCCATTAACCAGCCTCCGGTTGATTAGCGTTGTAATTTCGTCTGTGGTATTCAGATTTTCTATGGAAGTCTCTTCAATCTCGTTACCACGCCTCAAGTAGATTTTACGACCGTCTTCAAAAGCGGTTAGGTCACTGATGACTCCATATTTATAAATATCATCCAGGATTTGGCGCCCAAAAGTTTTGAGTTCCTTTTGTCGGTTTTTAAAAATTGAATCGGTAAAGACCGACGCAAACTGGTTCTCGTAGGCTGCTTTTGCCTCGTTGGCTATATCCTGATCATAATTGAAATAGGGAATAATATTATCGCGCGCTTCTGCCCGCTCCTTTTCAAGCTGATCATCACTTTTTAGAATAGCAAAGTCAACTGGCGCATACAGGTTGTCGTACTGCCAGGGTTTATTTTGCTGAAAATCAAATTGAAACTTACCGCTTTTGGGAAATAAATATACGATTAGTATGGTGCTGGCAATACACAGCAACACCTTATAGATAGAACCTTGATTTTTATAAAAACGGTTTAATAAGTTACTCATAAAAAGACTCTGGGAAGAGGCAAATTAGTTTAATTAGGTCAGATATATTGCAGAATAGGCCAATTTATGCCATCGAAAAAATTAAATACTCTTTAAAAATAGTAGCGTTCGACTTGATACCCTGCACAGTAGCTTCGCACCTAGTAAAAGTACTAAATAATGCGCTTTCACCTAAAGACTAAAGCATTGCTAAAATATAACGTTTTCGTAAGGTATTATTTAAATTTGCAAAACACTTAAAATAAGATACACGATTATGCAAAAGGAAATTGTTATTGTTTCTGCGGTACGTACGCCAATAGGTAGTTTTTTAGGAAGTCTGTCTTCTTTAACTGCTGTTCAACTGGGAACTACTGCCATAAAAGGAGCTTTAGATAAAATAAATCTCGATCCAAAACTTGTTAACGAAGTCTTCTTGGGTAATGTTGTTCAGGCTGGCGTGGGTCAGGCACCTGCAAGACAGGCTGCATTAGGCGCGGGAATTCCGGATACAGTGCCATGTACAACAGTAAATAAGGTATGTGCTTCAGGGATGAAAGCGGTAATGCTTGCTGCGCAATCTGTGGCTCTGGGCGATAATGAAATCGTAATCGCCGGAGGTATGGAAAGTATGAGCCAGATCCCGCATTATGTACATATGCGTAACGGAACTAAATTTGGGCCTGCTACAATGATCGACGGAATGCAGAAAGATGGTCTGGTTGACGCCTATGACGGAAATGCTATGGGTGTTTGCGCCGATTTGTGTGCACAGGAATATGAGTTTTCAAGAGAAGATCAGGATGCTTTTGCCATCGAAAGTTATAAACGCTCTGCTACTGCCTGGGAAGCCGGAAAATTTGACGACGAAGTGATACCTGTTGAAGTTCCTCAAAGACGTGGAGAACCCCTGATTGTCAAAGAAGATGAAGAGTTCAAAAATGTTCGAATGGACAAAATTGCCAGCCTGCGTCCTGCATTCTCAAAAGATGGTACGGTTACCGCAGCAAATGCTTCGACTATCAATGACGGCGCTGGGGCTGTTATTGTGATGAGCAAAGCAAAAGCTGACGAATTGGGGCTGGAAGTGCTTTGTACTATTAAAAGTTATGCAGATGCAGCAACAGAGCCTAAATGGTTTACCACAGCACCTTCTAAAGCTTTACCTAAGGCCCTGGATAAAGCCGGAATCTCTCAGGATGATGTCGATTTCTTTGAATTTAATGAGGCTTTCTCAGTTGTAGGCCTTGCCAATATGAAAATATTAGGCCTTGATGCCTCTAAAGTTAATGTAAATGGCGGGGCTGTTTCGCTGGGGCATCCTTTAGGGTGTAGCGGTGTTCGTATTTTGATAACACTTATCAACGTCTTAAAACAAAACAATGCCAGACTAGGAGCTGCTGCGATTTGCAACGGTGGCGGCGGTGCTTCGGCAATGGTTATAAGTAGATAAATTGAGCTTACAGGGCAAATGTTAATAATCTATTTGGTACAGAAAAATCATTTGAATTACTTTTACTCACGAAGTGAGCTTTGATAAATCTAAGACACTTTGATTTTTTGTTCAATGAAACGCTTCGCAGAACTAGTACGAAGTTGTTTACCAAAATTTGAATCAGCCTGATGAATTATGGCATTTGCCCTTTAAGTATTGTACCTATGCGTCTGGAACCCTCAGACGCCGGCGAAATGGTAAATCAGGTGCTTTATGGAGAACACTTTAAAGTGCTCGAAATCCGTAAAAAATGGAGCCGCATTCGCTTAGCTCACGATAAGTATGAAGGCTGGATAGATAATAAACAATATATAGACATTACCGAAGAGGATTATTTTGCTGCTGATGAGCGTACTCCTGTTTTAGCAACAGATTTGTTACAGATGGCTACTTCTTCAGATAATCATGTATTAAGCATACCACTAGGTGCACAACTGGCCAATCTTGATCTTACCGGCGATCTGTATGAGGGCAATACTGTTTCTGATAAAAAAGACAAAAGTGCTTTTGTCAACACTGCGCTACTTTATTTAAAAAGTCCTTATTTATGGGGTGGTAGAACTCCTTTTGGTATAGACTGTAGCGGATTTACCCAAATGGTTTATCGTCTTAACGGTCACGCTTTATTTCGCGACGCTTCTCAGCAGGCCGCCCAAGGCGAACCGCTAAGCTTTATTGAAGAATGTGAACCGGGAGATTTAGCGTTTTTTGACAATGATGAAGGACGCATCGTTCACGTAGGTATTATGCTTCAGGACAATCACATCATTCACGCACATGGCGAAGTGCGCATTGACCGCATAGACCATACCGGTATCTATAACGCCGAAAAACGAACGCATACCCATAAGCTTAGGGTAATTAAAAAGGTGGTCTAGAATTTA
>CEVO01011427.1_pt1 | contig 41789 bp, 38 predicted proteins | sample 531511 | NCBI WGS metagenome assembly CEVO01 (sample SAMEA2623907, study PRJEB7988) | marine metagenome | biome: marine biome (ENVO:00000447); feature: mesopelagic zone (ENVO:00000213); material: "saline water (ENVO:00002010), including plankton (ENVO:xxxxxxxx)" | depth 800 m | reverse complement strand
CCAGAAATGTTCGCTCCTGTTGAACCCAATTGGGGGCCTAACCATCGTAATGTTGCATTGCGAATCCCAATATCAGACGAAAAGAACTTACGTTTCGAGCATCGTACATCAGGAGCTGATGCAAACCCATATTTGGTAACTGCAGCAATTTTATCAGGGGTCCATTACGGTATAAAAAACCATTGTGATCCAGGAAAGATGATTCATGAAGGAGAAATAATTCAATTAAAACAAGTACTTCCGAATCGATGGGATGCAGCCATTAATGCCTTCTCTAAGAGTAAAATTTTTCCTGAATATCTTGGACATGAATTCTGCCAATCCTATGTAATAAATAGACGGTATGAATCAAATCAGTTTCACAAAAAAATAAGTAATCATGACTTTGATTGGTATATGCGCTCAGTTTGAAGTTTTTCTCGGTCTCAAACTAGCCAAATATCGAACTTAACTGCATAGCCTTACCAATATCGCCTTCTACTTTTAACTGGCCCGAAAAATAAGCATTCATAGCAGATAAATCCCCATCCAAAATAGAATTAAGATTCTCCTCACTAATTATAAAAATAGTGTCTGCATGATCTGTTAAATTCGAAACTTGAATAGGTGCTTTCTTTGCCGAAACAAAAATGCTGCCTACTTCATCAATATCCCAACGAACGTCAAAACCAAAAGGATCTTTTCCATCAACAAGTTTTGCAATGCGTTTTGTTATTTCTTCAAGCATGTTTTCTCCTGAAAATTTCAATATTCTTTGGCTTTAGCAAGATCTTTTTCTATGCTTCGTCCTGCCAGAAAAAAATGAAACGCTGTCCAAGGACCGGTAATAGCGCCCACTATAAGTAATGAATACCTCATTGATTCCATACCATAATCTGAGGAAAGTAAATCACTTAGGATTCCTGTAATTTGTGGCCCCATCCCTAACCCAATGATATTAATGATAAATAATACTAATGCCGATGCAACACCTCTCATTCGCAGGCCCACCAAGCTTTGGGTTTGCGCGAAAGTAGTAGCTAAATAAAAGTTAGAAAAAATTGCAGGGATGATGAACATGAATATCGTAATTGTGGAATTCTCACTTAGATAAACTGGGAATAAAAATAACCATGCAAAAAGAGTTGTTAGGGATACCCCCCAAAGTGCGTAACGGTGATTTATTTTCCCGAGATAGTCTGCAAGAACACCTCCTCCTACGTAACCAAGACCTGCTGCAAAACCGAAAATTAGACCGAGATATACCCCTATTTCCGATGGTCTCATCCCATGACTTCTAACAAGAAAACTTGGGAAAAAATTTACTACAGCATAGCCATTAAATGAGGCTAATCCCGAACCAACTGCCATATGAACAAAAGACTTCTTTTTTAATAATAATTTAATTACTGATCCAACATGAGGTAAATCACCTTTATCAATTCTTCCTTCGGAGATACCGCGTATAGGTTCCTTAATAGTTATCCTGACAATTAACGCTAACAAAATACCTGGTATACCTACTATCAAAAATGCTTCTCTCCATCCAATATTCTCCACAACCCATCCTCCAGTAAGGTAAGCAAGCATAGTTCCAATGGAAATACCCAATGTAAATATGCCCATTGCAGTCGAGCGTTCTGCAGGAGGAAAATAATCAGAAATCATTGAATGAGCAGCTGGACTACAACCAGCTTCGCCAATTCCAACACCAATACGTGCTAGTGACAACTGGATTATATTTGATGCCATTCCAGAAAAGGCCGTCATCGCGCTCCAAAGAGCAAGTGAAATCGCAATCAAATTTCTTCGATTCCAACGATCCGCCAGTAATGCGATTGGAATACCGAGTGTTGCATAAAAAAGCGCAAATGCCGGCCCAGATAAAAAACCAAGTACCCAATCATCAATATTAAATTCAAATTTTATTGCTGGCATAAGAATTGCCAAGATCTGGCGATCGATGAAATTAAATGTATAAACAACAACAAGCAAACCTAAAACATAATTCTTCTGTTTTGAGGAAGAAGTAGAATTCAATTCACGATCTAACACTGAAGTTACTCACAATTTACATGTCTCATTACTTACTTAATGTTATATAAAAAGATAACAGAGATGAATTGTCTATGAAAATGAAATAAAAATTAATATTAAAAAAAAATTAATATTTCTATCTAGTGAACTAATTTTATTATTTTATTATAATTTTAAATTACTAATGAAAAATCATATCCTTATTGTTGAAGACGAAAAAGATTTACTTTCAACCCTACAATACAATTATTCTAATTTTTACACTTATCCAAAATTAGGAGGTAAATAAAATGGACGGAATTTCTGATTTAATAAAAAAATCTCCGTTCGGCCCTATTCAAAGTCACATGGAGAAATCGAAAGCCAGCGCTAATGAGCTTTTAATTTTTTTAAAAGCAGCTGTAGACGAAGATTGGGACAAAGCAATTCAATCAAGAAAAATTATTGTTGACCTTGAGCATGAAGCCGACGCATTAAAAGCTGAAGTGAGAAGCCTTGTACCGAAAAGCATATTTTTGTCAGTTCCAAGGGAAGATGTGTTAGAACTTGTTAAACGTGCAGATGAAATTCCGAACACTGCTAAAGATATTTCAGGCTTAATGATCGGTAGACGCATGGAAATCCCTCCACAAATATCATCAACTTTTATACAATTTTCTGAAGAAGCTACTGAAATATGCAACGTAGCAGCTGATGCAATTGATCATATTGATGAGCTCTTTCAATTTGCATTTAGTGGTAATGCTACAAAAGAAATGCAGAAACTCATTAGACGATTAGATGCTTTAGAAGATCAAAGCGATGAATCAGAAATTACACTGAGAGCTGAACTTTTTTCGATTGAAAAAAATCTACCGTCTGTAGATGTGATTTTTCTTTACGACGTCATTAATAAAATTGGTGCGCTTGCAGACAGGGCTGAACAAGTAGGTCACCGTATTTCACTCATTGCATCAAGATAATAAAAGGAAATAATAAAGTGGATATAATTATTCAATACGGACCTTATTTACTTTTTTCTGGCTGTTTATTTGGCTTCTTTATGGCTTGGGGTATCGGCGCTAATGATGTAGCAAATGCCATGGGTACCTCGGTTGGAGCAAGAGCGTTGACTCTATCTCAAGCAATTTTGGTAGCTTGTATATTTGAATTTGCAGGGGCTTATTTGGCTGGTGGTGAAGTCACGGCCACTATAAGAAAGGGTATAATAGATCCTTCATTACTATCTCAAACGCCAGAATTATTAGTATTTGGTATGTTAGCCTCTCTATTGGCTGCGGGGACGTGGTTATTAATAGCTTCAGTTAATGGTTGGCCTGTCTCAACAACTCATTCTATTGTTGGCGCCATTGTTGGTTTTGCTGCTGTTGGAATTAGTGTGGATGCTGTTAGCTGGACACAGGTAACTTCGATCATCTCTAGCTGGGTTGTTTCGCCTTTCATAGCAGGAACAATTTCATTTTTTATCTTTAAGAGCGTTCAGCATTTAATACTGAACAAAAAAAATCCTTTTGAAAGTGCAAAAAAATTCGTACCTGGATACATGTTCCTAGTAGGCTTTGTGATTGCGATGGTGACCCTTTCAAAAGGTCTAAAACACATTGGATTGAATCTTAACTTTGAACAAAGCTTAATGTATTCAATTGGAGCAGGCATTGCCGTAGCTCTATTAGGAACACTATTACTGAGAAAAGTTAAAAATACCGAACAGCAGAGAGGTGATGTTGTCTTTGACGGAATCGAAAGAGTCTTTGCAGTTTTGATGGTCTTTACTGCTTGCGCAATGGCGTTTGCCCACGGATCAAATGATGTTGCTAATGCTGTAGGTCCTTTAGCTGCAATTGCTAACGTTGTTCAGTCAGGTGGTGAAATAGCTGTTAAATCGACAATGCCTTGGTGGATCTTATTATTGGGAGGTGCCGGAATTGTTATTGGTCTAGCTACGCTAGGGTACAGAGTCATTGAAACCGTAGGAAGGAATATCACTGAATTAACTCCAAGTAGAGGTTTTGCAGCCGAATTAGCTGCGGCAACAACAGTTGTTCTTGCCTCTGGCACCGGATTACCAATCTCTACGACACACACATTAGTTGGAGCCGTTCTTGGAGTGGGTCTAGCAAGAGGAATCTCTGCCATAGATCTACGTGTAGTTGGAAGAATAATCATGTCCTGGGTGGTGACTCTTCCAGTTGGTGCTGGCCTATCAATCTTATTCTTTTTTACAATAAAAGGATTTTTTAGTTAATGAAAAAATCTAATATTAAGAAATGTCTATTTTCTTTAATATTAATGAATACTCTTTTTTTCTTTCCAGTAAATTTATACGCACAACCGCCTGAAAAAAAATGGGATGACAACATCTCACTTAGTGGGGACATACGATTGCGTTGGGAGAGTATCACTAAGAACCCAGGCAGTGATACTGAAAGAGAGCGATTTAGATCTCGATTTGGGATGGCCACAAACCTTGCAGAGAATGTCAAATTAATTTTTAGAATTGAATCTGGTATAGACGATCCAGTTTCCTCAAACCAAACATTTGGCAATGGGTTAGATATTGGCATAGGCAGAGCTTATGCTGATTGGGAAGTTAATAATAATACTCGCATCTTGGGTGGAAAGATGAAATTGCCATGGTTTGTTGCTGGTGGTAACAGTGTCTTATGGGATAGTGATTTTAATCCAGAGGGAGTATTCGCTTCATTTCAATCTAATAATAATTTGTTTGGAAATATAGGTTATACGGTTGTTAATCGCGGCTCTAATGCTGATAATGTTGCTCTATATTCCACTCAAATTGGCAGTAAATTCAATATTGGAAATTCTTCGACACTAACTACTGGCTTTGGTTATTTTGATTACAATAATGCCATTGGTAGGAGTCCTTTCTACAAATCAAAGGGAAATAATCTCGATGGAGAGGGTAATTATCTTTATGACTACACTCTTGTGGAATTTTTTGCTGAATACAAAACTAAGATATCTGAACTACCTGTGACATATCATCTCGAGTGGATCAAAAATACTGCAGTAGATGATGAGGATAATGCTTATTCTATTGGAGTTAATCTCGGTTCTGCAATTAAAGAAGGCGGAAAACAATTTAGTTATGCATATCATGATACTGAAACCGATGCAGTCATAGGTTCATTTACAGATTCAGATTTTGCTGGAGGAAATACTGACTCCAAGGGGCATTTTTTAAAAATCAAATATGGTCTACGAGATAATATTACTCTTGGTGGAGTATTGGTAGTTTCCAAATATGGCGCTTTTACAGGTAATGAAATTAAATTTAATCGTCTTCAATTAGATCTGGAATTTCAATTTTAAGTCAGCTATCTCATTGCGCTTAAGAAATATTCATAAAAACTAAAATTAAGTACACAGTACTTAATTTATAATATCTTTCTTTCAGACTATAATATCTACGCGTATTTCAATTACATAATTTACAAATAACGAATAGAATCCGTAGTTGATCATTTTTAAATCTATTATGAGGAAGAAATAGTGGCCTATTGGCTGATGAAAAATGAACCTGATGACTATAGCATAGATGATCTTGAGAAAGATGAAATTGAATCATGGGATGGCATACGCAATTACCAGGTGCGTAATATGTTTCGAGATCAAATGAAAATTGGAGATGAAGCTATTTTTTATCACTCCAGTTGCGAAGTACCTGCAGCTGTAGGTTTGATGACCATTGCAAGTGAAGCTTATCCTGACCCCACACAATTTGATCCCAAAGAAAAATATTTTGACCCAAAAAGTGATCCAGAAAACCCGCGATGGTTGCTGGTTGATGTCAGGTATAAACGAACATTAAAACGGCCTATTACACTAAAAGAATTAAAAGAAGATGGCCGTCTGAATGATTTTCGCCTGAATCAAAGAGGAAACCGGCTATCCGTTTTTCCGGTTGAGAAAAAATACTGGGATATCATCTTAGAATTAGAATAACCGCTCTGTTCGTGTTATTAAATTTTTTTTATACAAACTAAACAAAGATTAAAATTGAATAAACATCTGCTCGGAATACACACCGCATACCCAGAAAAGTATTCACCGGAGATTCTATTCCCAATATCGCGGAAAGAATCTCGTGAAAAAATCGGTATTAAAAACAAGATACCATTCAATGGGTTAGATATATGGAATGCTTGGGAATTTTCCTGGATAGGGAAAAATGGGATACCTAGAGTTGGCAAAATAACCATAAAAATACCTGCTGATTCAGAAAATATTATTGAATCAAAATCTTTAAAACTCTATCTGAATTCTTTTACTATGGTTCAACATAATTCTCTTTCAGAGTTAACACAATTAATAAAAAACGATTTAGATGTAATAACCCAATCAAGCATCCGTATTGATATTGAAACAAATATTAATGCTGAGTCACTTAATCCAAAACCTCTTCCCGGTCTTTGTATTGACAAAAAATTAAAAAAATTTTCAGAGAAAAAGTCTCCTGAACCTCAGTTGCTTAAAGTTTGTGGGAAAAAAAATATCAACGAAATACTCCATTCACATTTACTTAAAAGTAATTGCCCTATTACCAATCAACCCGATACAGGGAGCCTTTTGATTCAATATCAAGGCAAGCAAATAGAGTCATCAACACTATTGCGCTATATTTTATCATTCAGACAACATAATGATTTTCATGAATCTTGTGTAGAAAAAATGTTCGTTGATATCAAAGAATATTGCAAAACGGAATCGCTAGCTGTGCAAGCGTTTTATAGCAGAAGGGGCGGTATAGATATTAATCCTTTTAGATCGGATACTAAAATAAAAGCTGCAGATATCAGAACCTGGCGACAATAATTACTCTTCTCCTAAGTCATCTTTCTCAAAATAATGACCCCAATCACGTTTTGCGGAAAGATAATTGAGATTGGTATCTGTGACACCTACCACATGCTTAATAGCTGCGATATTATCCAATCCTGAACTCTTTAAATCATTGATTTTTTTAGGATTATTTGTAAGAAGACGAAAAGGTTTGTTGCCTAAAAAATATTTAATTAACGTGGCTGCGTCACTAAAATTTCGTGAATCTTCTGATAAACCCAAGGAACGATTTGCTTGATAGGTATTTTCTCCTTGGTCCTGAAGCAGATAAGTTGCGGCTTTTGCCCAAAGACCAATACCTCTTCCCTCATGTCCAGACATGTATATTACCATGCCTCCGCCAGGGTTATTTTTAATAAGCTCTAGAGCACTTTCCAGCTGCGGACCACATTCACATCGTTGTGATCCAAAGACGTCTCCGGTAACACAACTTGAGTGTATTCTTACTAAGGGATTTTCCCAGGTAGAGTAATCACCGATAATTAATATACTATTTACTGACATTGAAGAAACTAGATCTGCGAAAGAATTTTGATTATCACTTTTAAGAAGTGTATTTGCTAAATTCTCAGTTTGAATTAACTCACCGTGTCTCACACTAGCGTACCAATCAACATTATATTTTTGTTTATTCTGTATTATTGGCAAAGGAATGGGGCCAAGAATATCAATAAATTGATGCTTCTCATGAGCTTTGGAATTTATATCTGTAGGATTCCCGTCACAATCTATACAAATTAATTTTTGCTTATCTATCAGTCGTTTGCGAACTTTTGGATCAATATAAGTAAACATAGGGGCAAGGGTAACATTTTTCTCAACTATATTGATGATTTCATGATGCATTTGATTGAAAAAACTATGAAATTCAAATCTTCAAAATAAGTTGATGACCCAATGGTCATTTGTTATACTTAAATGACCATTGGGTCATTAGGAATAATAATTATGGAAAAACCAAGTTTTAAGAGACGAAAAGAAAGCAGACCTGCAGAAATTACAGCAGCTGCGATTGAGGAATTTTCTCTAAATGGTTATGAATCCACCCGAGTCATAGATATTGCACGACGTGCAAATATTAGCAAGGGACTACTCTATCTTTATTTCAAAACAAAAGAAGAATTATTTAAATCTGTAATTCGTGGATTTATCTCTCCTCATATTGAGGAGCTCGGATCTTCCATCGAGGAAAGTAATCTTTCTTCGGAGGAATTTTTACGGGGCCCTTACCTTAATTTTATAAAACAAATACCGAAATCCAAAATAAGAGTTATTGTACGCCTAATGATAGCCGAAGGACCAAAATACCCCGATCTTGTTGCATATTACTGGGAAAATGTCGCTAGCAAAGGACTTGCATTGCTTCAGCAGATTATCAATAAAGGAGTAAGGGATGGAGAATTTAAAAAAACATGTCTTGAAAAATTCCCTCAATTACTTTTTTCGCCAGTTGTACTTTCAGTTATTTGGACAATTATCTTCAAAAATCAGCAAGACCTTGATACCGATGCAATGCTGGAAGCCCACGTAAATTTTTTAATTGACGCTATTACAGTAAATAAATAAGGGAAAAGAAATATGACTTCAAAGAAAAATATCGTAGTCAACATTTTCATAATTCTACAACTATTAGGATTATCTGCATGTAGCGATGATAAAGCAGTTATTCGTGTTGTTGGGCAACTTGAATCTGACCGGATTGAACTCACTGCAGAATTTGCTGAGCCAATAGTTGAATGGATGGTTAGAGAGGGCGAATCCGTTGAAAAAGGGCAAATCATATTACGACAAAATGATTCGAGGATACTTACTCGAATGGCAGAGGCAGAAGCATCTTTAGAACAACATCGTGCCCGTTTAGATGAGTTAATACGTGGTCCCAGAGAGGAACAAATCATAGCAGCGCGGTCCAATGTTGCCGGTGCTATTCATGATCTAGAGTTTCGCGAAATAGAGTACGAAAGAGCTTTAAAGGTTCATGAATTAAAACTTTCGTCCCCGAAATCACTTGATAGTGCAAAAGCAACGGTGGATAGCGCTAAAGCAACTTTGGAATATCATGAGGCACAACTAAAAGAGATGCTTACTGGAACAACCATTGAAGAATTAAGGCAATCAGAAAGTAGAGTTAAACAAGCAGAAGCGATGTTGTCATCATTGAAGATTGATTTAGATCGCCATGAAATTATTGCGCCGGTGAATGGTATTGTTGATGTTATTCTCTTTGAAGTAGGCGAGCGGCCAAACATTGGAGTGCCAACTGTGGTCATGCTTGCAGGAACACAACCATACGTTAGGGCTTACATACCAGAAACGGTTAGAGCCTTACTTAGAACCGGAGATCCTGCAACAATTTATATTGACGGAATTGAAGAGGTATTTACAGGACGAATACGATGGATATCAACCGAGGCAGCTTTCACGCCCTACTTTGCTTTAACTCAAAAAGATCGGGGTAGACTCACCTTCTTCTCTAAAATTGACGTTCTCAGCGAAGATAAACGTCTCGCTGATGGTGTTCCTGTTGAAGTTGAGTTTAAAACAGACAATCATGACCTCTAATAGGCTGAATGATATGGATTTTGCCATTCAAGCACGAAATTTAACAAAACAGTTCGGCAAACTTGTTGCTGTTAACAACCTTGATTTGGATGTTCCGAGATCACGTATTTATGGCTTCCTTGGCCCCAACGGTTCAGGAAAATCAACTACCATTCGAATGTTATGTGGATTACTAATCCCTTCTACTGGAAAAGCTAACGTGTTGGGCATAGATATTCCAGATAATGCGAATAAGCTAAAGCCAAAAATAGGCTATATGACTCAGAAATTTTCCCTCTACACAGATCTCACGGTCATAGAAAATCTTGAATTTATTGCCAATATCTATTCGTTTAAACCTAAAGATCAGAAGCAGAGAATTAAAGAACTGCTCAATAGCTATGATCTGGTAAATCAAAAACAACAATTTGTAGGAACAATGAGTGGTGGTGAGAAACAAAGGCTCGCCTTAGCTTGCGCTGTACTTCATAGGCCAAACTTATTGTTATTGGATGAACCAACCAGTGCAGTGGACCCAAAAAGTAGACGAGATTTTTGGGCAAAACTATTTGAACTTGCTGATAAAGGAACAACCATTCTAGTATCAACTCACTATATGGATGAAGCTGAGCGTTGTCACCGATTGGCCATTCTTGAGAAAGGTGTAAAAGTGGCTGATGGAACGCCAGCCGATTTGCAAAAAAATACTGGTATGACAATCGTCGAAGTTCTTACTGATAATACGTATTCAGCCCAGAAAATCCTCGCAACACTTCCTTACGTAACTAGTGTCACTCAACTCGGAATTAGACTTCGCGTCCTCATTCCTCAAACAATTGATGAACCACTCAAATTAGTTCAACAATCGTTAGATGAAAATAATATCAATGCGACAACTTCAATAGTATCGGCTTCACTTGAAGATGTTTTTGTTGCTGTAACCCAAAAAAATAAGAAATCGGAGTCAACGCAATGATTCCTCTGAGATTGTTAGCAATAATAACGAAAGAACTTAGACAGTTGCGACGTGACCGTCTGACATTCGGTATGATTGTAGGTGTGCCTATCGGTCAATTATTACTTTTTGGTTACGCTATTAATACCGATGTGAGAAACTTAACTACTGCAGTAGCTGACCAGGCAAATACTCACCTTTCTAGACAATTTATTGCTGAGATTGAACAAACACAGGTACTCGATATCAAATACTCGGTGGAGAGACCTGCTCAAATGGAAGCACTCCTTCGTTCAGGAAAAATCTCAGTTGGAATTCATATTCCTAATGACTTTGATCGTCGTGTCATTGACCCAAACAGAACTGCTGCTCATCTGTTAGTTGATGGTGCAGATCCAACGATTCTAGGTATTGCCAATCAATTGGCCATCATGCCGATTAGTTTTGATAGTGTTTCAAAATCTCTGCCTACCCGATCTCTCGAAGTAAGACCCTACTATAATCCCGAGAGGATAACTGCGATTAATATAGTACCAGGATTGATGGGTATTATATTGACCTTGACCATGACATTATTTACCGCAGTAGCTATTGTAAGAGAACGAGAACATGGGAATCTAGAGCTATTAATTAATACGCCTGTTACAAACACGCAACTTATGGTTGGTAAACTTCTCCCCTATGTTGTCATAGGTTTAATCCAAATAGCGCTTGTTGCGACTGTTGGACGATTGTTATTCAATGTGCCAATAAGAGGAAGTATTTTGGATCTTTACATTGCTGCTTTATTTTTTATTTCTGCCAATTTATCTCTAGGTTTGCTTATTTCGACGATTGCAAAAACTCAATTTCAGTCAATGCAATTAACTGTATTCGTACTTCTTCCATCGATATTATTATCAGGTTTTATGTTCCCTTTTGATGGGATGCCAAAGCTAGCGCAATATCTTGGCGAAATTCTACCTAACACCCACTTCATTCGTCTTACCAGAGGTATAATGCTTCGTGGAGCCAATTTATTTGAATTGAGAAATGAACTTTTTGTGTTGCTAGGGTTTACAATAGTCGCTATGACTCTTGCGATAAAACGTTTCTCCCGGCAACTCGATTGATAATCATATGAACAAACCTAAATTATCAACTCGACGTAGGTTATTGAAAGCTATAACCGGCAGCACTCTTCTTGCCGGTCTTGGCGGTTGCGCTAATATCACAGGGCCAGGATTAAATAATTACAAACGTCCATTATCACGGGGTCCATTCTTTGCGCCAAGAATTACGCGAGATCGAATCGTACGTGTCATTGCAGGACTAAGACCTTATCGTCCATCGGGTTTTGTGGTTAAACGAGAAAAATATGATGACAAAATGGTTATTCATAACTATGGGCACGGTGGTGGAGGTATATCTCTATCATGGGGCTCTTCCGCACTGGCTGTTCGAGAATCTTCAGGTCTAACAATTGGTGAAGCAGCAGTCGTTGGAAGCGGTATTATGGGATTAACCACTGCGCGTCTATTACAAGATGCAGGATGGAAAGTCACCATATACACACGTGATGTTTCAAGACACTCTGTATCAAATGTTGGTGCAGGTCAATGGGCTCCAACTGGTGTATTTGAAGAGGGTGTCGCCTCAAAAACATTTGAAGCGCAGTACAAATATGCTGCACGCATAGCTCATCATGCTTATCAAAATTTAAGTGGAGCCAACTATGGAATTCGTTTTACAGAAAACTACTATTTGGGTAACGAGCCATCTAAAGAATCCTATTATCTGCGTGAGCTTCCTGAATTATTTACATCAGTTAAGGATCTCAAACCTAATGAACATCCATTTCCAGTTAACTACGTAACACGAACGGTTACCATGATTATTGAGCCCGCTACATTTCTGCGTCGCATAAGAGATGATTTTCAACTCTCAGGTGGTAAATTTGTTATCAGAAATTTTATTAATCAAAACGATGTTTTATCCCTTAAAGAAAAAGTGATATTTAACTGTACGGGCCTTGGTGCAAAAACACTTTTTGGCGATGAAGAACTAACGCCGGTTAAAGGACAATTAGTATTTATTCCGCCAGACCCTGCGATTGACTACCTAACCGTGGGCGGTGGCAGTGATGTCACGTATATGTTCCCAAGATCTGGCGAAATCCTACTTGGCGGATCCAGTCAAGAAGGTGACTGGTCTATGAATCCTGAAGCAGAGGTCACCGAGAGGATTCTTGAAGACAATAAAGCAATATTTGATAATATGCGTCTTTAACAAACGGAATGATAGCGGTTAAAAAAATCTGTGAAGACTTTATGTCAGAGTTTATTGATGAGTGTTGTTTTTTTCAATATGTGAAAGTATAGATTCAATAACTACATCGGTTTTTCTCTCGAGTAACCAGTGACCAGCATCAAGTTCCACTTTTTTATAGCTTCCCTTTATATATTTTTCTTGCAACTCGACTGCTTTTCGACCTGCCGCCGGATCTCGATTACCCCAGATAAATAAAACAGGCTTTTCGATGGCTGGATCTAGCGATGATTCGATTCCTTTACCCATGGCGCGATACCAATTGAGCGCACTGGTTAGAGCCCCTGATTCTGAAAATACCTGCAAATACTCATCTGTATGGACTGTTGGCATATATTTATAGAACAAAGAACGTAATACTTTCATTCTATTAAATTTTAACAATAATTCTGGCAGCCATGGTGAACGGAAAAGTAAAAAATAACGGCTTCGTTTTTGCTGATCCTTATCCATTTTAACGGCTTCAAAAAACGCCCTGGGATGGGCAATAGATAAAGCAGATAAGGAAATAATTCTGTCAGGATTCGTCATCAAAGTACTCCACGCTACAGCTGAGCCCCAATCATGGCCGACTACATGAAAACGATCAAAACCAACTGCATCTGCAATTTCAAAAACGTCGTTGACTAAATTCTCGATCTTATAAGAATCAATACCTTTTGGACGTGCCCCACGGCTGTATCCTCGCTGATCAAAAGCAACTACCCTAAAACCTTTCTCTGCAAGTACTTTAATAACTGGTCTCCAAGATATTGAAGTTTGTGGAAAACCATGTAAAAGGATTACTGCATCGGAATTGCTATCCAGGTTTGCTACGCGAGATCGAAAACTGTACCCACCCGCCTTAATTAGAATAGGTCGATCTACATATTTAATTGTCATTTTTTGAAAGATAGATGGATTTTTTGATTTATTTTTTTTGCAAAACTAATGTTGCATTAGTGCCGCCAAATCCAAAACTATTACTCATTACAGTATGTATAGGTAAATTATCAATTCTTTCTAGAACAAGAGGCATATCGCCCACTTCAGGATCCAGATCAATAACATTAATGGATGGAGCAATAAAATTGTTCTCGAGCATCAATAAACAATGGATTACTTCCTGAGCGCCGGTAGCGCCAAGCGAATGCCCGCACATTGATTTACTTGATGAAAATTTTGGAAGATCATCTCCAAATACTTTACGAATAGCTTGCAATTCGGTTATATCTCCCACGGGTGTACTGGTGCCATGGGTATTAATATAATCAATTGGGAGATTGACTGTCTTCCTAGCTAATTCCATACAACGTATCGCCCCATCACCAGACGGAGCTACCATATTTTTCCCATCAGAGGTTGCTCCATACCCAACTAATTCGGCATAAATTCTAGCTCCACGAGCTTTTGCATGCTCTAACTCTTCAAGCACAACTATGCCGGCACCCGCAGCAATAACAAATCCATCCCTATTTTGATCATATGCCCTAGATGCTTCTTCTGGGATATGATTGTATTTTGTTGATAAAGCGCCCATAGCGTCAAATAAGCTTGCTAGCGTCCAATCTTCCTCTTCTCCGCCTCCAGCAAACATAATATCTTGTTTGCCCATCTGAATTTGTTCCATACTAGCGCCAATGCAATGCGCGCTTGTAGCGCATGCGGAAGTAATTGAATAGTTAATACCCTTTATTTTGAATGGAGTCGCCAGACAAGCAGAAACAGTACTTCCCATCGTCCTAGTAACCATGTAAGGACCTATACGTTTTACACCTTTCTCGCGAAGAGTATCAGCGCTGCTTACTATATTTGCACTGGATGCTCCTCCTGATGCTGCCATTAATCCCGTCATGGGGTTAGATACATCGTTTTCTTCAAGCCCCGCATCATCAATAGCCTGTTGCATTGCAATGTATGCATATGCAGAAGCATCTCCCATAAATCTCAGCACTTTTCGATCGATTAATTCTCTAATTTCAAGATCGATGCTTCCTGAAATAAGACTGCGCATCCCCATTTCCTCAAATTGATCGTTAAAACTTATCCCAGAACGACCATTTTGAAGCGAATCAAGTACTTCAGTCTTTGAATTTCCTAAACAAGAAACAACTCCAATGCCAGTAATAACTACACGACGCATTTTTATACCTCAGAAATTATCTGTTGAAGTAAACAAACCCACGCGAAGATCTTCCGCAGTATAGATCTTTCGGCCATCAACACAAACAGTACCATCAGCTATTGCAAGAACGAGTTTTCTGGTAATTAATCTTTTAAAATCTAAATCAAACGTTACCAACTTTGATGTTGGTAGTACCTGACCACTAAATCGAACTTTATTCACTCCTAACGCTCTTCCGCGCCCCTTGTATCCAAGCCAGACGAGAAAAAAACCAACCAATTGCCATAAAGCATCTAATCCCAAGCATCCTGGCATAACAGGATCTCCAGCAAAATGACACTTAAAAAACCACATATCTGGATCAATATCGAGTTCTGCTTTTATTTTCCCTTTTCCGAATTTGCCACCTTCATTATCAATGAGCCCAATTCTATCAGTCATAAGCATTCCAGGAAGAGGTAGCCTTCCACTCTCTGGGTGAAATAATTCTCCCCGTGCGCACTTAAGTAATTCTTCATAATCATATGAATTCTTCCTGTCCGCAGGTAAATCAAGTAACTCAAATGTATTCTTTGTTTGACTCATAGCGGTAGGATTTTATCTTAATTTAGAACGATTAGCATAACTTCGGTTAAATCCATGTAAGTCGAAAAAAAAATAACTAAAAGATTAAAAAGAGGAAACGCGTCTTTTTTTTCGATTTAATGAAAATGGTAAATCATTAATTTCTGGTCTGTTGCCACAGACAATATCAGACAACAGAGAAGCTGAACCCATAGCCATAGTCCATCCTAGAGCTCCATGACCACAATTTATATACAAACCTTCCACATCGCATGAGCCTATAAATGGTTTTCCATCATAGCTCATAGGTCGTAATCCAGCCCAAGGTTTGGAGGCCTTTCTTTCCACTTGAGCGGCAATACTGGGCAACATAGATTCAAACATAGTATACAAATTTCCTGTCCGTACATTATTGATTGATGTATCAAAACCTGCAAACTCAGCGGTACCTACCATGCGAAGGTGGTGGCCTAAAGGGGTAATGCCGGCATGCATAGAATCATCGAGAACAGGCAAAATTGGAATATCTTTAATTCCTGTGACATCGACCGTAACAGAATATCCCTTAACTGGTTTTACTCCAAGATGAATACCTACGCTTTTAAGGAGAGCTGGACTTCTTGTTCCGGCAGTAACCACAACTCTTTTTGCCTCCCTAAAACCATTCGCGGTATCCACCCCAATGATTCTATTACTCTTAGTCCTAAGCGAGGATACATTTACATCAAATTCTATATGACCACCGGCATTGATATATTCATCTAATAGTTCTTTACAGAAGAGATGGGCATCGCCATGCTGGTCTTCCTGATAAAGAATGCCATTATAGATTTTGCTCTTAATATCATTGAGTGCTGGTACCATTGAAATGATTTCGTTAGGAGTCAAGATGTCATATTTCATTCCAAGATTTGCAAGATGTTGGCACACTGATTCTTTGATAGAAAAATCTTCATGATTACGAAATACACTGAGTGTCCCATTAGCGCCACGAAAATACTTTAAATCAAGATTCTCTGAGATTTTCTGTGTTTCTTGCAAGGAATAACTGGCAAGAAAAAAATTGTCTCTACAAGTAGATCGAAAATGAGCTTCTGAAGAATATTTAAGAAATTTAATTCCCCAAAAAAATAATGACGGTACGGCTCTCAAACGTAACTTCATTGTTGAAACTGGGTTAAAAACTGATGCGGCAAGATATTTGTATACGCCTGGGCTATTCCAGGGTTCTGACATTGAAGGCGTTAACATTCCTCCATTAGCATAACTTGTTTCAAGAGCTACACCTTCTCGGCACTCTAAAATAGTTACCGATTCTCCTTTTTTGAGAAGTTGATACGCGGTAGTAATGCCCATAAGACCGCCGCCGATAATCAATGTGTCCATAATTTACTCAACAAAGAAGAACGATGCTGTGGTCATACCCTATTCAATGAGAGCCATCACAAGAATAATAAATAGTACGGAAGGAATTATAAAGCGAATCATAAATTGTAAAATCATAAAGGTTATGCCATCACTTAAATCCGTCTCATGTATCTTAATTTTTTTAGAAACAAACCATCCAAAAAATAAAGACAACATCATACTGCCCACCAATAACAAAATATTTGCTGCCAGAAAATCCAATGCATCAAAAATATTTTTCTCTGCAAACAGAGGTATAAAATCCAAAGGAAAATAATTTGACCAATCACCCAATGACATGATAGTGAAGAAACCAAGTAGCCAAGCCATCCCCGAAGTATAATTAACTGCTTTTAAGCGAGTTATATTCCACTGTTGAGAGACCCATGAAACAACGCTTTCAGCTATACCAATACATGATGATAATGAAGCAGTAATCAAGAGAATAAAAAAGAGCGATCCAAATATACGGCCTCCGGGCATTTGGCCAAAAGCAAGAGGTAATGTCTCAAAAGCTAATCCAGCCCCACTCGACGGTTCTAATCCATATTTAAATACTAGAGGAAAAATTGCAAAACCAGCTAACAGAGCAACAAATGTATCCATAAATATCAGAAGAGATGCGGATTGTGGTATCGAGTACTCTTTGGGCAAATACGAGCCAAAAACGATTAGTGTTCCCCAACCAATTCCAATAGAAAAAAATGCCTGACCAATGGCTTGCATAACCGTACCGAAGTTTACCTTTGAAAAATCTGGTTCTAGAAGAAATTTCGTCGCCGCAACAATATCACCAGTTAATACACTATAAAAAACCATAATAATTAGTGTTATAAAAAGTGCAGGCATTAAAATTTTGACTGATCGTTCAATGCCATCCTGTACGCCTTGACGTACAACAAAAATAATTAATGAATAAATTATTGTGTTCCAAAAACAAAGCCGCAAAGGATCATCATTAAGGGATGCAAACATCTCTTTCGAAGTTATGGGGCCAATATTTTCGAGCGATCCAGAAGCAGCTCTAAGGAAATATTCCAGCGTCCATCCAGAAATGACACTGTAATAAGAAAGTATTATAAATGCACAAAAAACGCCTAATGACCCTACAAGACCCCAAGATGAAGAAGCTTCGCATTCTACGGCTACCCTAGAAATGCTCTCTGAAGCACTACTTCTTCCGCGACGACCTATTGAAAGCTCTGCAATGAGAAGGGGTAATCCAATTGCTACGGCAGCGATTAAATAAATAAATAAAAATGCGCTACCTCCATTTTGACCCGTTACAAAAGGAAATCGCCAGATATTACCCATACCAACAGCGAAACCAACTGTTGCCAAAAGAAACCCCCATCTGGATGACCATTGATTTTTAGGGTTCGAAGAGAGCGATGACATCGTATATTTCTCCTTGCACTATAGTTTGTTCATCAATGAGAACAGCGTTAGAATGATTTTAAGATGTTTTGATACCACATAAAAGAATGGAGCCTAAATCTATGAAAAAAATTCTCACGATTATAATTAGTATTATTATCATCTCAAATAATTTGAATGCCGATACTATCATTCACGTCGGCAATCTAATTGATGGAAAATCAGACCGCACTTCTAAAAACGTAACGATACACATTAGTGACTCAACCATCAAAAAAATAGAGCAAGGCTTCTCTGTACCTAATGCGGATGACAAAGTCGTTAATTTAAAAAATCATACTGTATTACCTGGTCTAATGGATACGCATGTCCATCTCACTGGTGAATACAACGCCAATAGCCGATTACAACGATTTATTCTTAATGAGGCAGATTATGCTTTTAATGCCGCTAAGTATGCAAAAAAAACCTTAGAGGCTGGATTTACAGTAGTTCGTAATTTAGGAGGACCTTTTAATGTAACTGTTGCCCTCAGAAAGGCGATCGAAGAAGGAGATGTACCTGGACCAAAAATATTTACCGCAGCCAGATCACTAAGTTCAACCGGCGGTCATGGTGACTCAACGAATGGTTGGGCGAAACACATTATGGGCGATTATGGCCCAAATGAAGGAATCGTGAATAGTCCTGCAGACGCCAGAAAAGCAGTTAGGCAACGGTATAAAGATGGCGCAGATTGGATAAAAATAACAGCAACCGGAGGCGTTTTAAGCGTAGCAAAAAGTGGCCAGAACCCTCAATTTACCGATCAAGAACTAAAAGCAATCGTGGATACAGCAAGAGAGTATGGAATGCGAGTGGCTGCGCATGCGCATGGGACAGAAGGAATGAAACGCGCGGTAATTGCAGGGGTTGCATCAATTGAACACGGTACCTTTATGGATCGAGAAGTTATGAAACTGATGAAAGATAAGGGAACATATTTTTCAGCAACAATCCTCGCCGGTGATTGGGTGGGTAAAAAAGCAAAAATTGATGGATTCTTTCCGGAATTAGTTCGTCCAAAAGCTTTAGAAATTGGACCCATCGCTATTAAAACATTTGCAGAGGCTTATAAATATGGAGTGCCAATTGTTTTTGGAACAGATACCGGTGTATCAGCGCATGGAGACAATGCCCAGGAATTTGCGCTCATGGTGAAAGCTGGCATGCCTGAAATGGAAGCCATTCAGTCAGCCACCAGCATTGCTGCAAGTTTTCTAGATATTGCTGATACTCACGGCACCGTGGAAATGGGAAAACAGGCTGATATTATAGCTGTTTCGGGAAATCCGTTGGAAGATATCACTGCAATGGAAAAAGTCATATTTGTTATGAAGGGTGGAACTATTTACAAGAATCAACTTAAATAATTCAATCTTTTTTTATGGCATTATATTTTTTTAGTATACGCATGAGATCATCGATAGAAATTGCTTCACGTGTGCCTCGTGAACTATTGACAGTTGTTGCTTTAAAAATCGCATTGTAAATTGCTTCTTCTGTGGCTTCTGCCGTTGCTGCAAACAAAGGTGACATCGAAGCATTTACTAATGACAAAATTTCGATTGGTTCCTCGCTCGTCCTTGGTTTACGAACTGAAGGGTGAGTTGAAAAAGCGATCACATAATCTCCAGACCCATTACTGGCATATGATCCAGTCCTTGCTAGTCCCATAATAGCTCGCATTGCAAGACGATCAAGATTGCGAGCACTTAGAGGGGCATCTGTTGCCACGACAATCATAATTGAACCATCTTCAATATCCTCATCTTCTTTATTCTTGATAATATTATCCTTAAAAGGATATTGATCTAATTCTTGGCCAACCGGTGCTCCATTAATCGTTAGAATTCCTCCGTAATTGGTTTGGACAAGAACGCCTACTGTGTAGTTTCCAAGGGATTCGGGAAGCACTCTTGAACTGGTACCTATTCCTCCTTTCCATCCAAATGCCTGTGTTCCAGTTCCTGCGCCAACACTGCCCTCTTCAACAATGCCGCTGGTAGCGTTATTGAGAGCATAGAATACCTCTTCACGTTGAATGGGATCGGCCCACATATTATTTACTCGAGCATCATTGGTCTCTCCCACAATCGGATTAACTGTATGTTCCCCCATGCCAGGTTGCTCATACACCCATTCTTTGAGAGCGTTAGCAGCGCTCCATACGCATAAAGTACAAGTGAGGAGTATTGGTGTTTCTATCTCTCCAAACTCCCTTACTTGAGTCTCTCCAATCATCTTCCCATAACCATTACCAATATGTATCCAACCAGGAATAGGATGTGTATATAAGTTTCCGGGCGCTGGTATTATTGCGGTAACGCCTGTACGAATATCGTCTCCTTCAATTTTAGTCATATGACCAACTTGTACACCCGCCACATCAGTAATAGCATTAAATTTCCCAGTATTAAACACGCCTACAACAAGACCAACCTCACGAGCCCTCGGTCTCGATTGAGAATCATTGGCAGCATAAGTTAAAGAAGAAATAAAAAAGAAAAGCGAGCAATAAAGGAGTATTTTACGCATTATCTATCCAGAAATTTATTAGAAATATAGAATACCAAGAGACCTCAAAAGCAACAACTGATTTACACTTGCTATTTTTCTTATAAATTTAATTTCAGAAAAACCTACTGAAAAGCGTCAAATAAATAACTGTATTTAATCGAAAACTCTTTACCTTTGGGAAGAGCACCTATTGAGCTGTCATCATACTCGTTATAAACAATATAAAGCCCAGATGTTGCAGTTTGAAGCCACGAAAAACGAAGATTTGTACTTAATACATCCGTATCATTATTGTGCTGAATAAGCGCTTGTAGCAATATTTTTGGCGTGAACGAATAAGACAGACGTAATTTAGTTAAATTAGCCGTAAAATCTCCATTAGGTATTGGAAGATCGTAGCTGTTATATTTTACCGACAATTCACTACTGAATGCTTCCCCTATACGGTAGAGCATCGTACCTTCAACTTTTACCCGATCGCCACCAAAACGACCGCCAATGGTATTTCTAAATAAAAAACTTAAGGGTGCGCCCTTGTTAGTATACAACACGATATATGCTTCTTTGTGATCATAAGTACCCGGTTGTATAGTGGCGCCATCAACAATATCGAATGCCTCTTTTACCCCTTCTTTGGTTTTATTCATACCCGTATCAATACGGTAACCGTTTTTAAATTCCCAATGAACGTCGTAATGACCAAATGCAGTTTCTTCAAAACCATTAAAGTCTTTATACGACTGAAGCATAATGTGGGGCCTCACTTCAAGTAATCCCCACTGGTCTTTGGGACGAATGCGTCTCATGAGATAAAATAGAGCTTTACGATAATCTTTCCGACTAAGAAAACCCAACTCCGGATTAAAGTTAGCCTCAACTTCCGTATAATTGAGTCTCGAATTCCATTTGGCCGAGTCATAGTTCATTTTAATTGCAAAAGCATCTTCCTTATCATCAACTCCGGGAGTATTGGTTTTTGCAAACCAGCCAGAAAACAAAAGATTATCGCCTATTCCCCACTGACCATCGATGGCGTAGGTTTGATTTTTATCAGTTGCGCTTGAACCACTAATTGATCCATCTCCTTGACGATCAGTGATTAACGCTCCAATTGAAGATCGGTTTGGTAGTTCTTGATTAACACGTGCAACGGTAAATTTATTTCCTGGGGCAACATCAGAAACTGCGTCTGAGGTCATATGAAGTAAACCAATATTTGTAGTATCTGTGGCTTTACCAGATAAACGTAAACCACCTTCAATAGGAATCTGTTTTCCGCTTGATATACCTATTTTACGACTAAAAAATAATTGTACTTCCCTCGGATTACCAATAGAGAACTGTCCTGCATTTTCTAGAAAAAATGGCCTTTTTTCAGGAAGAAAAACACTAAAACGATCTAGATTGATAACTTGTTCATCTACCTCAACTTGAGCGAAGTCAGTATTTAAAGTTGCATCTAGCGTTAAGCTAGGAGTAAGCGAATATTTAACATCTATTCCAATATCTTTATTGTTATCAGTGCCATCAATTGATCCACCCTGAGATATGTTTCCCAAAAAATAAGGGGTGATTTGTAAGTTACGACTAGAAGGTGCTTTAATACCCTCTACTGTACCTGCAGCAGATACTCGATGAATTTTTCTCTGCCTTGATAGAGGAGCCCAAAAGGTAACCTCATTATTCCTTCTTATGTTACGTTGAAAATTGATACCCCATACTTGATCTTCCCCTTTTTTATAGCGGAGTGTTGTAAAGGGGATTTCCATTTCTGCTGTCCATCCATAGTCTGTTATCTTGGAAACAACATTCCAGCTACCATTCCAATTGAGGTTAAAGGCCCCACCTCCAGATCTCCACTGACCACTACCAGTCGAGCCTTCCTTGGTTACCTGTCCATCGTACTCGATACCCACAGGATTTGTTCCAAAAACAAAGCCATTCTGCTTATCCAGAAGACCATCAATAACTACCTGAAAACTGTCTGTATCATCGAGTTTTGAATCACGACGACTATCAGCAACAATAATGCCGTCTGGATTATCATCGTAGGCAATTAAACCTATATAGAATGCAGAATCCGTATAACCTATGAATACCTCCGTTTTTTGAGATGCATCAGAACCCTCAATCGGTTGAATTTGAGTAAAACCAGTCGCAGGAATCAAACCTTCCCAAGCAGGATCACCTTTTACTAAACCATCTAATTCGGGTTTCATTTTAAGTTGACTAGCATCTACTATTGGCCGAGGACGCTCTTCGGGAGGGACACTACTCTGAGAATAGGCAATTAAAGGAGAAAGGAATGAAATTACTAATATGATGACCATCATATATTTTTTCTTCAAACTCACTTTCAATTCATTATCTCCTTAGAAAAAGAAAAGTAACAAAACTACTGAAAAATAAAATACGATAGTAATGTACTACTGAGTAACGGGCAGAATTTTATAGATTTAATAAAAGAGCGCAAGAAAAAACTGCAAAGAATTGTCAACTTCATTTGGTACAGTCTTAACCTAGATCTATCTGATCTTGGTATGCAAAAAGACCTGCAGATCCTCCCGTATGGACGAAAAGAATATTTTCATCGCTAGCAAAAAAATTATCGACTATTAAACTGATCATTCCTGCTAAGGCTTTACCACTATATACTGGGTCAAATAAAATCCCTTCAAGACGAGCAAGCATAATAACAGCATCATTCATTTCCTTAGTAGGTATTCCGTATCCTTCACCAACATAATCACAGTTGGCAATTACATCTTCGCGTTCAACAACGCCAGGTATCCCCATATATTCGACAGTCTCGCATGCCAAGCTAAAAACTTTTTCTTCTTGATCAGATTTTGGTGCGCTAACGCCTATTCCAAGTAGAGGAATACCACTATTCATCGCCTTTAAACCAGAAATGAGTCCTGCCTGTGTTCCTGCGCTGCCAGTGGCATGGATAATGTGACTAATAACTAAATTTCTCTCGTTCGCTTGTTGAATGATTTCAAGAGCGCAATCAACATAACCAAGCGCACCAACAGGATTAGATCCTCCTCCGGGAATGATATAAGGCACTTCCCCTTTATTTCTAAGTTCTTTTGCCACATTTTGCATTGCAGCATCCATATCTGAACCTTTATCAACTTCTCGAATATTAGAACCAAATAGATTATCCAAAAATACATTACCGGAATTAAGATAAAGTTCAGTTGCATTATCAATTCTTTTTTCAAAAACCAGTTCACATTTCATTCCCACCTTACAAGCAGCTGCTGCTGATTGACGAGCATGGTTAGATTGAACAGCGCCTTGAGTAATAATGACTGTAGATTTCTTTTCTTTCGCATCTGCAATTAAAAACTCGAGCTTACGTGTCTTATTACCTCCGGTACCTAAACCAGTACAATCGTCCCTTTTTACATAAATATTTGGCCCTCCTAAATATTTACTTAATCTAGGTAGGAATTCCAAGGGTGTAGGAAGATGAGCTAAAGATATTCTTGGGAATCGTGATAACAACACTTCTAAAACCTCTTTACATTTTTTTATTTTACTTTAATTCCTTAATCCCAATGGCAATCTCTACAGTACGTTTTGCAAGTACTTCAGTAGAAGATACTAGAGGCACATTGATTGATTTAGTATCAAGAATTAATGGTATCTCTGTGCAACCAGCGACAATAATATCTGCTCCTTTCTGTATTAACTGATCTGCAAGTCTTACCATATCAGTTTTGGTCGACTTAGAGTATTTTCCTTTTTTAACATCAAAAATTAATTGCATACATGATTTCTGATCTTGTTGCTCAAGAACTAAAACCGTCCGATCAACTGATTTTATTGCTTGATGATAAATCCCGGAATTAATACACATATCTGTTGCTAACAAACCAACATTTTTAACATTTGTATGCTCTTTTACTATTTCATTAACTGTTTCGCTTACAATATGAACAAATGGGATTTGAATATTTTTTAGAAGATCATCGATAAAAACATGTGCAGTATTGCATGGTAATACAAGAAAATCTGCGCCTGCCACCTCCAATCTTTCTGCTATAGCAGTAAGTTCTATAGCAATGAGATCGTTTTCAGCTGTCGACTGTCGATCTGGAATATGAGGGTTATTTTCAACCACCATGCGTATGTGATCTTGATCTCGTTGCGATGGTGTTAGAGCAATAACCCTGGACATAAAATCGATAGTTGCCTCTGGACCCATGCCGCCAATAATGCCAACCGTGTATTTTTTTTCGCCAATCGAGTATTTCATTATTTCATCTAGAAAAAGAGACGTACCACATTTTATAAGAATTCATGGCGAATTTTATCTGCATTTGCAGGTTTTCGTTCCAATGATTGGATTGAGGAACAATATTGCTTAATAAGTTCAACATTATTCTTTGCTAAAACCCCATCAGACAAATAAAGGTTATTCTCAAATCCGATCCTCACATGACCGCCCACTTCAGTCGCATAAACCATAGTACTGTTCTCATTTTTCCCAAAACAACAAACTGCCCATGGAAAATCATCATGATCCATTTTTTTTAAAAAAGATTCTAGTTCCGATAAGTCCCCATTTAACGACTCTGAATATCGCCCAAGAACAAATAAACAAAAGGGGTAATCATCGCAAAAAATGCCGCGTTTTCGCATATTATTAAATCTAATAAGATCATCCTCACAATAGAGAATATATTGCGGCCAAATCCGTTCTCTGCGTAACCATCTAAAAAATTTAGAAACATAAAGCTCGGATGCTTTATCTGGACAAATTTCCTGCAAGGCGAGGGAAACAGCCTCTGGTTTTAATGTTTTAACCAAATCTATTTGCTGCTGGCTTGTATACAGCCCGACTGACTCAGTTGTTATCTGCAAAATTAAATTATCGCCAATTCTCTCTTTAATTGCTTTAATAGCGCTTTTATACGTGTTGACATCTAAAGTATGGCGATAAGTGTTGTCTCTGACGTGGAGATGAAGAACAGAAACTCCGGTATCTACAAGTGATTCAGCGCAATCAGCGAGGTCTTTTACAGTTAAAGGAAGGTGAGGATGATCCTTCTTCATTTTACGAGCTCCATTTGGAGCAGACATAACAATAATATTATCCTTTGAAAACTCTTTAAAGTATGACATTAATCGATTGATCCTTTATAAATTAACTCTTAAAATCATAAATTGTATGTAATATTTGTATGTTTTGATAATAGCACTAAATAAGTTAAAATCGACTGATTACTATTTTGATTAGATAAACTAACTTAACAATTTACCTAATATTCTAATAAATAAAAATGGATTGAATCTATGAAAAAAATTCTCATAACAATAGTCACAATGCTTTGTTTTTCCGGATGTTCTACCACGCAGCAAGTATTTAAATCGGCCGGTGATTTGGCTGGATCAGGAATGAATAGACTTGCCAATATAATACCTAAGAGGGATAAACAAGTTGCGGTGGAAACAGTAGAAATTAGCGAGCCTGAATTTCAAAAACCTATTGATTTTATACCAGAAGCACTGGGTAATTATGAATGGAAAATAACAACTGATAACAAGAATGCACAAGAATACTTCAAACAAGGAATGCAGCTTCGGTATGCCTATAATGTTAATGAGGCGGCAAGATCAATGGCTGAAGCAAGACGGATTGATCCTAATTGTGCCATGTGCTACTGGGGTGAAGCATTTGCATTGGGATCATTTCTAAATGGACATATGTCTGCTGAGAAAAATACTTATGCAAGAAAAGCCATCACGAGAGCTTCCATATTAGCAAGAAATAACGCTAATCAAATGGAACGTGATCTTATCGAAGCTTCGCTAGTTCGTTACCCTCGAAATTGGACAGACGAAATGGCTAGGGACAAACAAAAACGACGTCCAGCATACCAAGCATTTGCTGATTCGATGGCAAAGGTTTATGAAAAATATCCAAATGATAATAATATTGCTACTGTATATGCGGTAGCTCTTTTCATGCTTGAAGAACGACGAGGTTATCGGGATGTTAATAACCCAGATCTTATTCGCTTACATAATGTGCTCACAAAGGTTCTTGATGATGACATAAGTCATCCGGGGGCTTGTCACTTATATATTCACGCAACTGAATCTAGTCAACGTCCAGATCTAGCATTAAATTGTGCAGATTATTTAAGTGATGCCATCCCGGCAGCAAGTCATATTCAACATATGCCATCCCATACTTTTAATAGGACTGGTCATTGGGCTAAGGCAGTTGAATCAGGTAGAAAAGCGCAACAATCAGATCTAAAAGCATTAAAGAATAAAGGATTTTCATATGGTGATACTCATAACCTACACATGCTCTTATACGCTGCCTCATATGATGGTCAAAGTTCAGCAGCGACGCAAGCAGGTAAGGACTACCGGAAATTAACTAACAACTATGAAAACAAAGGCTTACCAGTGCAATATGCGCCATACGAAGTTCTTACTTTAATTCGTTTTGGAAGGTTTGATGAAGTATTACAAAAAACAAATAAACCGAAAAATGATTTCGCCTCTTCTTTATGGGATTTTGCAAAAGGCTATGCAAGCTTAAAAACAGGTGATAAAAAAACGGCAGAAAATATGCATAAACAAATACTTGAATCTGCGGAACGCCTAGATGGAAGTTTCAGAGGCGATTCACATCAAACGCTATTAAAAACAGTTGCCTATATACTTGAAGGTGAAATGCGTATTGCTGAAGGTGATCTAGATGGCGCGATTCGATCTTTTGAAGAATCCGTCAAATTTGAAGGCGCTTTGGCATACAGTGAGCCTGAACCACTTCCATTTTCTGCGCGACATTGGCTTGGAGCAGCCTTATATTCAAATGGACAATACCAAGAAGCAGAGCAAGTATACAAGGATGAGTTACTTCATCACCCGCATAACGGATGGTCGCTTTTCGGTTTACAACAATCACTAGCTGCGCAAGGAAAAACAGATGAAGGTGTAGATACAGATCTTAAGCAGAGTTGGGAAAGATCCAATCTTTGGATAACCTCTTCGAGATTTTAAATATAATTAATCAATAAAAAAAGCCGGTTTATAACCGGCTTTTTTTTGTCAATTACTCGCCGGTTTCCAGCCTAAATGCTCATATCTGACAAGTTTTCTAGGCCCAACTTCAGCTCCATAAATATTTCCTTCATCATCTACTGCTACTCCCTCTGCGGCTGTAGTACTCCCATTAAGTCCTGGCTGACCTGGATCTGGAATAAAGAAAACAACCCAAGCATCTCTTGTACTTCCAATACGTATTCCTCGTTTCCAACCCCAATTTCCTGACCAAGGAACATGAGACTCAGAATCAGCAGAATACAAAACGTCATGCTTATCGATAAATAATCCGCTCGGTCTTCCGAATTGTGTCCATGTTGCTATCCAGTTACCCTCTTGATCAAAGATTTGAATGCGACTATTACCCCGATCACCAACATATAATTGCCCTTTTGAATCCATAGCTAATGCATGCGGATCACGAAATTCTCCTTTTTCAGCACCTGTAGTTCCCCAAGTTTTGATAAATTTTCCATCTTTTGTGTATTTTACAATGCGGTTATTACCTGTAGCGCCATGCCCGTCTGCAACAAAAATATCTCCATTCGGAGCCACCAAGACATCTGACGGTTGGTTAAATTCATATTCTCCGTCACCGGAAACTCCGGTTTTACCAAGCGTCATCAAGACTTTTCCAGATGAATTGAATTTAATGATTTGATGCCCCAGCTTACCTTGATTTCTTGCAGCTGCGCTACACCCTGGACAAGCTGCATCAGTCACCCAAATATTATTGTCGCTATCAACATGTATGCCGTGGGGCCAATTAATTAAGCCTGCGCCAAAACTATTAATTAAATTACCGTCTCTATCGAATTGCAATATGGGGTCATCTCCCGATCCCACACAGCTATTCTGACCACAACGCTCGCCTACCCAAATCGTACCATTGGAACCTGGATATACTGCACTTGTTGACCCCCATTCTCGTCCTTCTGACATCTTCGCCCATCCCTCAACGGCACGCCAAGGATGATCTTGCGCGCTAACTAATGAAACAATATTTAAGAGAAAAATTGCGATAAAAAGACTTTGTATTAATTTTATTTTTTTAAACATGATATTTCCTTAATGAGAAATTAAAAATTTATTGAATTATGATGCTAGTTCTTCCTTTAAAACCCTAACAGCAACTTGCATTTCATCTGGTGTACCCATTGTTACCCGAATGTAATTTTCAAGACGTTCGTTATTAGCTAAACCCAAACGACTCAATTGAATGTTTCTTGTAAACATTTTTTTCTGCACCTCAGCGCCATCTTGCCCGACATTAACAAGAACAAAGTTAGAATGGCTAGGTATATAATCTAAACCTATTGATTCTAACTCAGTATAAAAATATTCTTTCATCTCGTTAGTTATCCTAAGGACACGACGAACAAAAGCTCTATCTTTTAGAGCAGCAATTGCAGCATAGCAATTGATACTCCCAATACCACCACTATTGCCAAAAGACGAGAGATCTTCCATTAAATCAATGTTACCAACTGCATAACCAACGCGCATCCCAGCCAAACCAAATACTTTTGAGAAGGTTCTAGTAACAATCACATTGTTGTACTTTTGCGAAAGATCGATACAGTCTTGATATCCAGGTTCTCTAACAAAATCAATATATGCTTCGTCAATTAATATAATAATATTCTCTGGTACGGCCTCCACGAAACTTTCAATCTCTTCATGAGAAACTATTGTTCCCGTTGGATTATTCGGGTTGGTAATAACAATCAGTGTTGTTTCGGATGTAACGGCATCGAGCATCTTACCAAGATCATGCTTAAGGTCCTTGGTGGTCTCTATTCGCTTGATATTAACTTCAGAGCCAACTCGGCGACTGTGGTTATTTATTTCTCGTGAAATTCCTCCGTAACCCGGAATAGCCTCGATAATTTCTCCAACCCCATTTCTAATGCCGTAATGTACAGCAACTTGCCTCAAAATATAGGAGGAACCTCCTTCGACATAAACAGGATAATAACTTGATGGCCCCCACCCTGTAGTCTCTCTTTCTAATTTAGGAAGACCGTGATATTCGCCAACAGACGTATTCAATTTTATCGGTGAGCCAAAATCGTAACGATTAGTATCCATTAAGTTATCTGCTACTGCCCTTATAGCCATTGGTGAAGGACCGTGAGGATTCTCATTCATACCAATATTAACAAAACCAGGTTTTTCGCCCCAACCCTGAATATCATTAATTGAAAGTTCAGATGAACCCATTAACATATTTTGAGCAATTGCTAGACGATCAGATAGAATTATGGTGCCAGTACCTGCAATAGCTCCATTGAGAAATCCGCGACGAGATAATAGATGTTTATCCTTCTTCGCTGATGATATATTCATTACATCTCCTAGTTTTAACAATGGGGATAATTTTTTAAAAACTTCCTGCCATTTCTTTTTAAGCTTATTATACAGCTAGAATAAAAATAAATGCATCGAGTAAAATATTCAAATTTAAAACCATATATTTCACGCAATTTTTCGTATTTCTATTGAACTGGCGGCTTACGAGGTATCAAAAAAATGTTTTTCTGCCGTCCATCAATGTATGAAACCGTTGTGCCATCAAAAAAAGCATCCTCCTCTAGTTTTATTCGAACAGATCCTTGCCAATCCTTAACGGCTGTTTCGGCATATAATTCTATTGAGTAAGCGGTATTTGGATACAATGTGTAATCGCCAGCCCCGGGAACTCCTCCTTGCTGATCCCAAAGTCCAATTGTTGGCCCAGCGGCATGGCCATGATAGCCAATTGGATGCGTATAAATGGAAGCGATAATTCCTTCGTCTTCTGCCTGAGAAAGTGATTGTTTTAGAATTTCATTTCCTGTTCGACCGGCAACAAAATTTTCCGTTAGAATATCTTGTAATCGATTACCATTCCTCATGGCCTCTTTTATTTTTTTGGGAACATCAGTCTCTCCTGATTTCAGAACGTAGGCATGTTGCTGTGTATCGGTATTTAATCTCAAGTAAGTGATTCCAAAGTCAACATGCAATAGATCTCCAGGGATTATGATATTGTCATCATGTCTCGATTCAATCGATGTCTTAGCATCAATAGCCAACTTCATAGGTCTCTGGATAGATACTGATGGATGAAACCATGCAGTCAAGCCTAACTGTCTAATTTGATCTCTATACCACCACGCAACATCGTTAGTGCTTGTTACACCAGGTTGAATAACTTTATCTGATAATCCTTCTGCTAATATTTCATGTGCAATACGGCAAATTTGTTGGTATACATGCATTTCATCTGAAGATCTTGTTTCTAACCAACCAATCGCTAATTCTTCTGCAGAAACAACGCGCTCATGAAGGTAATTAGGCAAAGCTTGATGAAAGAGATCATACTCGGTTTTTGTTATTCCATCAGCAAGAGCAAAGGTTTCAGAATAATTAATACCTATTCGTTTAGGATCTCTCTCCTCTATTAGATCTGCTAGGCGCTTCCATTGTTCTCCATGCAGTTCTTTATCCCACGCTTTTTTAAAAATATCTCCAACATCATATCTTGCTACAGCAAGTGTTTCGAGAGGTTGATCGTTGCCAGGATTGTATATTAGTAATATGGTTCTTCGTCTTGCAGATTGCCAAGTTGATGGAAGGAAGGTACGTATGACTGGATCTTCATTATATTCTCTTGATATAAGTACCCACATATCAATTTGTGAACGTTTCATAAGTTCAGGCAATACAGTAGATACCCGCGCTTGTAGCCAATGATCGATGACCTCGGCTCTTTCGCGCATACCCAAAATTGCTGGAGAAGCCAAAGATGCATTTAAGGTTAAAAAAAATAATAGACTAAAAAAAATATGCTTAATCATAACTCCGCCTCTTAAAACTATTTTATTTTCCTGTCATATAATATTTCCAGTGAGTCGACTGAGACTGGAAACATTAAAATTAAGGTACTATATTCATAGATGTAAGAGCCTTCGTCAAAAAAATAAAGGAAATCTAAATTGAAAAGACATCTAATATTCTTAATAATCTTAGTAACACTCAATTGCCAGGCTCAGGAAAATTATCTGCAAGAGAAAGATATTGATGTATATGGGTTCAACATTCATTACGTCGAAATGGGCAATGGGCCAACACTTATTCTCCTTCATGGATTATGGGGAGGAACAAATGAATGGGCGCCAATAATAAAACCACTAGCAAAAAAATACCGTGTAATTGCGATGGATTTTCTGGGATTCCATGGTTCTGATAAACCTGAAGCGAAATATCATAATGCATTACTAGCGCAGTTTCTACATGGATTTATTAAAAATATGCAACTGGAAAAAGTTACTCTCATTGGTCATGCAATGGGTGCAAATGCTGCTACCTATACCGCATTTCATCACCCGAAACATATAGAAAAATTGGTTCTCATTGACGGCGCGGGTTACCGAAACCCAAACCGTAATTTATCAAAGCCTCCATCAGCTATGATGATTTCATTTAGGCGTATCGTAACTGGCTCAAATATTGGAGAAACAAAAAATTTTCTCAAGAGGCGGGTATTAAATAAATCGTTAATAACCCAAAAATGGACTGAGGAAGCTTTTTATATGTGGCTTAACTCAGCGCGCGCGATTGGCGATATGTTGCAAGAAGGTGGAGACTTGAGTGAACAAGAAATGCGTGAAATAAAGATTCCTGCCTTGATACTTTGGGGCTCTGATGATCAAGTATTTCCAATTAAGAATGCTGAAAAATTATCGAATGATCTTACCAACTCAACTCTAAAAATAATTAGCAACGCAGGGCATTTACCCCAGATAGAACAAACAGAAGTATTATTAAATGCGCTAATACCTTTTCTGGAATCTTATGACTAAAAAACAAACAAAACTATTATATTCCCTTTATCTATATTTATTTTTAGCACTTAACATACAAGCTTTAAAGGCTGAAGATATTGATGGAGTATATTCTAGGCTATCCCTTACCAATGTTCGTACAGGACAATCACCTGAAGCCTTAAATCGACAAGGTCTACTGATAATGACAGAAGGGTATTATGCAATGATGACTCAAAATGCAGATAGGCATCTCCTTACTAAAATTGAGAAAATTGACAGTCCCTCAATGAAAGAAAAAAATAATTATCTTGATTTATGGCTAGCAATTAACGCGCATAGTGGGCGATATAAGGTCGAAGGAGATACGCTAATTTGGTATCGTGATATTTCGGAAAATCCCAAAGAAATTGGCACTATCACAAAACTAAAATTCACTCAAAAAGAAGATCAATTGATCTTGTACTTTACGCTATCTAACGGTGATCGATATGACTGGGTTTGGAAAGAAATAGCGTCAACTATAGCCATTAAATAATCAGTTGCCATTCATATCCGCATAAGCTGCACGAATAAATTCTTTTGAGCCGCCGATACGACCTCCGCTATCCCAGCGTTCATCGAATTCTGTTGTCAGCCCTGCTGACTGAGTTTGTTCAAGAGTTAGCTTATTTTTAATGGCTTTTTTAACTCTTATACGAACTGTATAGAGCATTTCTAGAACCTCTCGAACTTGATCTACTTCAGTAATATTTCCATGACCAGGAATAATTTTTGTGTCTTCATCAGAAATCTCAACAAGCAGCTCATGTGCTTGTATTATCCCAACAAAACTCCCCCCGTTATTAGTATCTACGTAGGGATAACTAGTTGATCGATATACGTCTCCAGTATGAATTACATTTGCATTCTCAAACTTGATGTACGAATCATTATTTGTATGTGCGTTTGGCACCTTGAAGGCGTGAACAATTTCATTATTTATGTGGAAAGTTACATTCTCACTAAATGTAACAAATGGTGGAGTCTGCTTATATCCTGCAATAGCCATTTGACTTCTCACATTTTCATGCCCAATAATTAAAGCGCCAATCCTCCCAAAGTTCTCATTGCCGCCAGTATGATCGGGATGCATATGGGTATTAATTATGAATTTAACAGGTTGATCAGAAACGGTGCGTATTGCTTCTAAAATCTTATCCGTCAGAGGAGCGTACTGATCATCGATCAAAAGTACTCCCTCATCACCAGCTAAAAGACCGATATTTCCTCCCCTCCCCTCAATATATTTAACATCTCCAGCCACAGAGTGAACCACCATCTCTACTTCATCAAAGCCCTGAGCACTAATACCTTGAGTAAAAAATAATGGTAACAATCCAGCTAAAACAATACGCAATGCCCTGATCATTGATCTCTCCTAAAATTAGATTTTCCTTTTAACACAATAATAACTATTTTTTTATCGATGTCTAGGAAGTGATAATGCAATTAATTCTGCCGGCGTCTTTCCATCGGATACTGTCATAACAATAAACTGATTTGCGTTAATCATATATGTGCTCGGCGGCCCTGCCTGAGTCGCTGGCAACTTTATTTCCGCAATTATCTCACCTGTCAGCTTATCATGCGCACGAAATACCGGATCTCCCCCAAAACCTTCACCTGCAAAAAGCAATGTGTCGGTAACTAATATACCCGCTCTAGTGGGTTTTCCTGTTCGAGGTAGCTGAATATCAGATAATGCTGGATTATCTCTAATATATTCAGGGGTATCTCCGTTGGCTACCATCCATTTATGCTGACCGCTCGTGAGATCAATAGCCGTAATCCTACCCCAAGGTGGCTTTACTACCGGGATATCAAAAACTTTAGGTGGCGGTGAAGTGCCAGAGATAAAGCGTATATCGGATGATTCAGGCTCATTCACCAACTCCATAATGGTGACACGTGTTTGTGAAGGAACAAATAAGAAACCAGTATTTGGATCGTAAGCACCGCCCTCCCAGTTTGCCCCACCTGTTGCAAAGGGTAAGCTCAATGTACCTTTAGTCCCATCAGGCGACTGAGCTAATGATGGAGGAGTAAATAAAGGTCCAATTCTAACTGTCAAAAGTAGTTTCTCAATTGCTTCTCTTATCTCCGGTGTATAGTCAATCAGATCCTCTTTTGAAACACCTTGCCTATCATATGGAAGCGGCAAGGTTGGCATCGGTTGCGTTGGTGAAGTCCACTCACCTGGTACATCCGTTTGTGGGACTTCTTTCTCAATAATGGGCCAAACAGGTATACCTGTCTCCCGGTCAAAAACATATGCGAAGGATTGTTTGGTAAGCTGGATTACAACTGATCTACCATCGGGTAAATCTGCTAATATCGGAGCCGCCGGGTTGTCATAATCCCAAATATCGTGATGAACTAGCTGAAAATACCATCTTATTTTTCCAGTGTTCACATCTAACGCAATCAAGCAATTAGCGTAAAGATTATTTCCATGACGATCGCCCCCATATTGATCACCAGTTGCTGATTCTACTGGAAGATAGACCAAACCAAGGTTTTCATCTGCAGACATGGGAGCCCATACTCCGGCATTACCGGTATATCTAGCAGAATCATTATGCCAAGTGTCATATCCGAATGTATTTGGTTCTGGTATCGTATGGAAGGTCCAAAGTAATTTTCCTGTTAGAGCATCAAATCCTCGGATGTCGCCCTTAACATTAGCCTTTGATGGTGGACGAAAACTGATTTCATGGGCTGATCCAACCACAATGACATCGCCAACAACAAGAGGTGGAACTGTCAATCCAATATCCAAATCTCGGTCCGGAGCTCGTCTTAATCCTTCTGTAAGGTCAACCCAGCCGCCAGCTCCAAATTCTGGATCTGGTCTACCGGTTTCAGCATTAAGACTGACAAGATAATAACCAGGTGTTACTGTGATAACTCTTCGACGTCCATCTGACCCCTCATAATAGGAAACACCTTTACCAGAATCTTTTCTGGCTGCCTGAACAAAACGTTCGCCTTCGTCAGGTTTCCACATCCATAATGTTTGTCCACTCTCTGCATCAATCGCCACAATATTTCTGGTTGCCCCAGCTCCAAGGAAGACTTTTCCGTCCCGCATAATAGGCATCGATACATTCCTTATTTCTGGCAATGGACCAAAATTTTCTGCTTTCCAGCGCCATGCAATCTCAAGATTATTAACATTTTCCTTGTTGATTTGATCTATAGGTGCATAGCGTTGAGCATTTAATTCTCCTGCAAAGTTTTTCCATGGCACTTCACGATTATCGGAGAAACTCCTTTTTACCGAATTTAATGTAATCTGAGACAAATTATCGATTGAAAGTGGAGAGTTCGGTCGCTCAATATCTGCTACGTCAAGCATATAATCCATAATTTCAAGATATTGATCTTGCGATAAAGAACCTGGTGACTCAACTGGCATTTTTGTTCGAGTCGAGAAAAACAGTTGATCTGCTGATCGTCCCATCCAGTCTTCCCCTAGCCGCCTCTTAATTTCAATTGGTGCATGACATCGAGCGCAGTGAGCGCCAAATAATTGTTGTCCTTGTGAAAAAACTAAATTTGGTAATACAGAAAAGAAAATAAAGATAACTAAATGCACGACTTCTACCTCCGAAAAATCAGTCTTTGACGCCGAGTCTTTCATGCATAATAGAACTAGTAGTAGTATATTGAAGATGCACTTTTTTATTGGGATTAAGTCTTTGTTTTATAGCAAAAGCAACCAGAGTAGCTTCGTGAAACCCACAAAGTATTAATTTTCTCTTCCCGGGGTAATGACTTATATCACCAATAGCATAAATACCAGATTCAGATGTCTCAAAATTTTCGTTATCCACATTTATGGTTTTACGATTGATATCAAGCCCCCAGTCAGCTATGGGTCCCAACTTTGGAGCTAAACCAAAGAAAACCAATACGTGATCTATATCCAAAGATCGTGCAACGCCATCTTTTGAGCGAGTCTCAATTGAAGTTATTTGCTGTCCATTTCCGATGATTTCAGAGACTTCCGTATTTTCCATGCAGTCAATTTTTCCAGCTGAATGCAATTTTCGCATTTTCTCAATAGTTGCTGCTGCTGCTCTATAATCATCACGACGATGAATCAACACTGTTTCCTTGGCTATACCCGATAATTCAATGGTCCAATCGAGAGCTGAATCACCGCCGCCAAGTATGGCAACTTTCTTATCAGTAAAATTGTTTTTATCTGTAATTCGATAATGTAATGATTTTTTAACAAATGCATCTATACCTGAAACACGGAGACGGCGAGGTTGGAAGGAACCAACACCGGCTGATATCACAATAGCTTTTGTATTAAATTTTTTACCAGTATTAGTTGTAACAATAAAGGATTGATCGTTTTGTTTTTTCAGAGCGCTTACTTCTTCGCCTACATGCAAACCATAATCAAACGGGTCTATTTGCTTGAGTAGTCTTTGGGTTAATTCTTCTCCAGAGCAAACGGAAATCGCCGGAATATCATAAATTGGTTTGTCTGGATATAGTTCAGAACACTGTCCTCCGGGTTGTTTTATTGAATCAATAATTTCTGACTTCAGGCCTAAAAGACCTAATTGAAAAACCTGAAATAAACCACAGGGTCCCGCGCCAACAATAACTACATCAGTGTTAATCAAAACTCAACTCCATTCAATTAATTTTTAAATTGTCCGTAGAATCGACTCTTTGTGCAAATTTTTATTTTTTTTCTCAAAATATAAGCGAGTCTTTGTTACGCTAATAAAAAAAATTAATAATTCACCATGAAACAAATCAATTATCCCACATATCAACAAAAAAGCGGTTGGAATAAATTACTTCCTACTCGCTCCGCCACAAAATCATTAGTAAAAGATATTATAGTTGATATGACGGTTATCGGTGCAGGATATACAGGTATATCTGCGGTAAACCGTTGGTCTGAATTAGCGCCTAATGATAAAACTATAATTATTGATGCCGATGAAATCGGCGAAGGTAATCCTGGAAGAAACTCGGGATTTCTCTTGGAAATAGCTCTTGCAGATGACGCAGATTCTCGAGAAATAGAGCGCATGGAAAAAACAAATTACCTCATTGGGAAAACTATTAAAAAAATTAAAAATTCAATCCAAAGCACTCATATTGATTGCGATATGAAGCGAACGGGGACATATCGGGCTGCTGCGGGATCATACGGAATACAATCATTAGAAAAATATACTGCATTCTTAAGAAAAGCCCGCTTGCCTTATGAAAAACTTGATCGTTTAGAACTTAAAAAACGTTTAGGTACAGAATTCTATAAAAAAGGTATCTACTCTCCACATTGTTATTTGGTCCAACCTGCAGCTCTGATAAGAGCTTTAGCTGGAAAACTGTCAAATACAGTTCAACTCTATGAGAATACGCCTGCCATTAACTTATATCGTAAAAAAAATCATTGGTTAATAGAAACACCCTTTGCAAATATAATTTCTACTAAAATAATACTTGCAAACAATGTGTTCAGTAAATTTCTGGGAATTGGAAAATCTCAACTTGTTGCCATATATACATATGCAGGTATTACAAAAGCTCTAGACTACAGTGAAATTAAAACATTAGGATCTGAAAAAAATTGGGGTCTACTCCCCACGCATAGACTCGGTAGTACCTTGAGATACATGTCTGATGGAAAATTTTTAATTAGATCATTTTATGATTATGAAAATGAAACTGATAATGCAATTATCGAAAAAAAACTCAAGAAAAATTTAATAAAAAGATTTCCACAACTTATGAATATTGAATTTGAAAGTGTTTGGTCAGGAGCAACTGGTTTCACATGGAATGGAAGTCCAGTATGGGGAGAAGTAAAACCAAACTTATACATCTCATCTGGTTGTAATGGTGGGGGTGTGGTAAAAGGAACATTATTTGGAGAACTTATAGCTAATTTGGCTAATGGTAAAAAGGTTACCGAGGTAAAACAACTTTTTGGAGAGGCAAGTTGGATGCCGCCGGAACCATTCAGGAAATTTGGTTTTCATATTATTTCAAAAATAGAAAATTACCGTGCACATAACGAAATATAAGTGTTACTAATTGTAATACACGATATAAAAAGAAAGAGGAAAAAATGGAAACAATAGAGTACTTTGGCGTGTTATCACTTGTGCCGGCAAGCGTAGCTATTGTCCTTGCATTTGTTACCCGCAATACAGTTTTTTCTCTTGCTACAGCTTGTCTGGTGGGTGTACTCGTAGCTGGTAAGGGTTTTATGGGTTTTCCAAATTTACTTAAGAGTGCCCTAGGAAATACAAACTTTTCATGGGTGCTGCTGCTTGAATTATTTATTGGTATATCAATTGCTTTTTTCCAGCGAACAGGTGCAATACATAATTTTTCGCAATTTGTGGCACGCAGGAAGATGACTCGAATACGGGTACAACTCATATCCTGGTTTATGGGTATGTTTGTGTACTTTAGCGATTATTTTAGCCCACTTTTTGTAGGCTCCACTATGCGTGCATTATCAGATAGATTTAAGATTTCTAGAGAAAAATTAGCATACATATGTGATTCTACTTCTGCCCCGGTTAGTATTCTTGTTCCAATAACTGGTTGGGCCGTACTGGTTGCAAGCTTATTAATTGGAATGGGATCTATACATACCCCTGCGGATGCAATGATGGTATTTATTATGGCAATACCATTTAACATTTATGCAATACTTGCAGTACTCATGGTTGGCCTTATAGCTATGAATATAATCCCTGATTTTGGCCCAATGAAAAGAGCAGAAATACGTGCTGTAGAACAAGGTAAAGTACTTGATGATAACGCTGAACCACTCATGGGGGAGGAACTAACTGACATACAACCTTATCAAGGAATAAAAACTAGCCTACTCTGGAACTTTTTTTTCCCAGTGCTGATTGTGGTTAGCTTTGCTATTGGCTCATTTATCATTACTGCAAGCGCTAAACCAATGGAAGCATTCCTGCTTTCTTCCGTGATAGCTGGAATTATCATGCGAGTACAAGGAATTCCTTTAGCAGAAATAATGCGGACTGCTATGTCAGGAATAAAAGGAATCATGCCAGCAATTATAATACTTGCGCTTGCTTACTCTCTAAATGACCTTTCAAAATCGCTAAATACAGCCCAATACATAATATCTTCAACACAGTCATGGCTAACGCCTGGTCTCCTACCAATGCTAACTTTCCTGATAACTGGAATTGTAGCTTTCTCTACAGGTACTTCTTGGGGAACATATGCCATTATGATTCCGATCGCAATGCCGCTGGCATTTAATTTTTCAGGGAATGAAATGGGATCGATCATTTATGCCACCGTCGCTGCAGTAGCAGGAGGTGGTGTTTTTGGTGATCACTGCTCACCACTTTCTGACACTTCAATCCTCGCTTCAACGGGTGCTGCATCTGATCACATAGATCATATTAAAACACAATTACCTTATTCTCTTCTTGTTGGAATTATTACTGTAGTTGCTTATCTAATAATCGGCTTTTATATTTCTTTGTCTTCCTGAGAAATTTTTGCAATAGACTTCCTATATTTTTGTAGGTAAATCATTTCTGGTATCCCAAACAAATTCACTATAAGAAAAACAAGAAACCAGCCCCTATCATTTCTTTTAGCGGCATACCAACACGCCCGTGCTGTCCAATACAGTTCCCAAATTATCAAAATTATTATTAGTAGCAAACTCATAAGATGTTATTTTTTTACAGTTGTTTTAATCGATTTCGCCATACCAGCCGTTAATTTGGATCTTAGTATCGAAACTTGCCGACAAATCGATAATGGAACTCAGGATCCTTGTTCTACCTTCGCTGTCCGCAAGACTTGGTGACCCGGTTCGCTCCCCAGTCATTTCCAGCGAAACCGGGATCAATTGAATCTTTGATATCTTCTTGTCGCTAATCGTAAGGCGTGCGACGACCGTATCAAACTCCTCTCGCACATCTTTCTGCTCGTCTCGTTGCCAGTGTATTGCCGGTATTCCCTGAGTTCTATACTGATAGATAAAATCTCCGAGACTGTAGAATATCGGTTTCCCCTTGTACATCTCGATGCCTCGCAAGACATGAGGTCCTGAACCCAATATTGCATCAGCACCAGCGTCTATTGCTCGTTTCAGGACAAGCCGTTGGTGGGCCGGCACTTGATCTGGAAGAGGATATGCCCTCGAATGTGGAACCCAGTGTAAATGATAAGCAACAAGAACAATATCAGCATTGCGTTTGGCTGTTGCAATGGCATCTTCCATAACGCGAACATCTGAAGCTAGTGGTGCTGGGATACCTCGACCATCAAGTCCATTGTTGTCTTCCAAATATACGCGTGGCGCATTAAGAACGTTTATAGAGGGTTCGTTCGGGTTTGTTTTTGGCCAATCCGATCCTGACATGAATGACAACAGGGCAAATCGCGTGCGGCCGACTTGACGGTAAACCGGCGCTTGTGCTTCGCGTAGAGTCTCACCCGCTCCTGCGAAAGCAATTCCACTTTGCTTTAAGATTCTCATACTATCGAGTAGGCCAGCTGCCTCATAGTCAAATGCGTGATTATTAGCTACACCGACTAGATTGATCCCAAGTTTGAGGATTTCCCAGCCGAAATCTCGCCCTCTACGAAAATTATAAGCACCTTTTTGTAGTTCTGGTTTTTCATTAAGCGACATCTCAAGATTGCCGAAGCCGATATCAGCTCCCTGAATAATGCGGTAGAGGTTTTGATAAGCTGGTTCCGGGTAATCCGTAATTTCTCGGTTAAAGATCATGTCGCCAACCGCAGTCAATACGATATTATTGTCTTCGCTATTTTCCAATAACGCATCTACCCTCTGACTCCATGCATCCTCCTGCGAGAACGAGATATTCCCCGACACCCAAAAGATAAAATAAATCAATATTATGATTGACCTATTCAAGTTCCTCACTGTACCCCCTTTATACAATAGATTTAAAGTTTCCTAGGGTCCTATCACTTTAGAAAGATTAATAAGGGTTTGATCTGGGTTGCATAGTACCCATCCCCTGATACATGCACATGCAATTTTGACTTTCATTATTTTTTCGTCCGTGACGACCGTCACTAACTCTGTACCTTGTTGTGCAAACTAATACCTCGCCTGCATTGCAAATCTGCTGATTTTTTCTTGCGTTTGGCGAGG
>CEVO01122422.1_pt1 | contig 45221 bp, 38 predicted proteins | sample 531511 | NCBI WGS metagenome assembly CEVO01 (sample SAMEA2623907, study PRJEB7988) | marine metagenome | biome: marine biome (ENVO:00000447); feature: mesopelagic zone (ENVO:00000213); material: "saline water (ENVO:00002010), including plankton (ENVO:xxxxxxxx)" | depth 800 m | reverse complement strand
CCGGCGGACCCGACACGGTCGATTGTCTGGAAACCTGTACCAGAAGAGATGCAGATGGTAATTGCGTAGGCGGTACTTTTACAGAGCAAATGGGCGAAGGCTGGTCTGATTATTTAGGCTTGCTTTTAACCATGCAATCAACAGACACGCCTCAACAATCCCGACCAATAGGAAATTATGTTGTGCAGGGAGAAAATGATGAAACGTTAGGGATCAGACCTTTTCCTTACAGTACCGATTTATCCATAAATCCTGTTACATATGGAGATACTAACAATACCACTCAATTCTCAGCGCCACACGGAGTAGGTAGCGTTTGGGCTTCTATGCTCTGGGATATAACCTGGGATTTAATTGATATATATGGATTCACATCTGATATTTATTTAAGTGAAGGAGGCAATACCATTTCTCTAAAGTTAGTTATGCAAGCTATGAAAATGCAGCCTTGTCAACCCGGTTTTGTTGATGGACGCGATGCCATACTTGCAGCAGATGAAGTTCTTTATGGTGGAAAACACGCCTGTCTGATATGGAAAGCCTTTGCTCGAAGAGGACTTGGCATTAACGCGAGTCAGGGTGAGGCCACTTCGCGTTTAGATCAAACTGAAAACTTTGACGTACCTGAGGAGTTTCAAGGAAATTGCAACCTAAGTCTTGGAGAAATAGATGATACTAGTAAGCCCTTTTTTCTGTTCCCCAATCCTTCCAGAAATCAGGTCAATGTGTTTATCAACGGTAATTTTGGAGAAGGAAATATTACTGTTTTTGATCTTAATGGCCGGAAAGTCCTGACTCAAAAACAAGTGCTTTCTGACCAGATTGAAATCAATACCTCATCACTATCACAGGGGGTTTATATTCTTCAGATAAAGAATGACGGTGTTTCAGCCAGCAGAAAACTTATTATAAACTAAGAGTTAGTCCCTCAGCAAATCTTGTATTTTAGACTTGAGTTGAGGGTCAGTTAACCCAATAGATTCATAGAGTTCCTCTGTACTGCCATGCTCTATAAATTCATCAGGAATACCAAGGCTGGTAATGCTACCCTTGTAGTTTGAAGCTACTGCTGCTTCAGCTACAGCACTGGCCAGACCTCCTTGAAGCACTCCGTCTTCAAGGGTAAGGATACTGCCGTACTTATTGAAGATCTGATGCAAGGCTTCGGTATCAAGGGGTTTTATAAAACCGAAATAATACACGGCGATGCTTCCGCTAAAGGATTCTGCCAATCTCAATGCCTTCGCGGTAAAATGACCGGTTACAATCAGCGCTAATTCATTGCCTTCAGTGAGCTTTTCGGCTTTACCAAATTCGATTTTTTTAAACGACTTTTTCCAATCTATACTGGTACCTCTTCCCCTTGGATACCGTATGGCAATAGGGAAATCCAGACCTACCTGAACCGTAAACATAATATTGCGCAGGCTTTCTTCATTTCGCGGAGCGTAAATCATAAGATTAGGAACGCATCTCAAGTACGCCAAATCAAAAACCCCGTGATGGGTTGCCCCATCTTCACCTACCAGTCCAGCCCGATCAATACAAAATACTACCGGTAATTTTTGCAAAGCAACGTCATGTATTAACTGATCGTAAGCTCTTTGCAAAAAGGTTGAATAAATAGCACAAAAAGGTATACCTCCAGAGGCTGCGATTCCTGCTGCCAGAGTTACGGCATGCTGCTCTGCGATACCAACATCAAAAGCCCTTTCAGGAAAAGCCTGCATCATATATTTCATCGAACTCCCAGTAGGCATCGCCGGGGTAATCCCTATAATTTTTGGGTTTTTCTTAGCCAGTTCGACCAGTGTTAAGCCAAAAACATCCTGATATTTGGGAGGCTGTGGCGTTTCTTTAGGCGAGATCAACTCTCCGGTTAATGCATCAAATTTCCCTGGAGCATGGTACTTTACCTGATCGTGCTCTGCCTGCTTTAGTCCTTTTCCCTTTGTAGTGATTACATGCAGAAATTTTGGTCCTTCGATCTTTTTTAAGGTCTTAAAAATCTCCAACAGTTTATCAATATCATGCCCGTCAACCGGCCCAAAATACTTAAAGTTCAACGCTTCAAAAATGTTTACACTGCGCTGACTTCCGGTCTTCACCTGAGTAAGGTAATTTTTTAAAGCGCCCACGCTAGGATCAATACCAATTGCATTATCATTAAGAATCACGAGAATATTAGCCCTGCTATCTCCCGCATGGTTAAGTGCCTCAAAAGCCATCCCGCTGGCAATAGAGGCGTCTCCTATGACCGCGATGTGCTGTTTTTTTGAATCTCCCTGCAATCTTGACGCGATCGCCATACCCAATGCCGCTGAAATGGAAGTGCTGCTGTGTCCCGTACCAAAAGCATCATATTCACTTTCGGCCATTTTAGGAAACCCGCTAATACCCTTAAACTGCCTGTTGGTATCAAAAACTTTGCGCCTTCCGGTTATAATTTTATGCCCGTATGCCTGGTGACCTACATCCCAAATGAGTTTATCATAAGGTGTATTAAAAGCATAGTGCAAAGCCAATGTGAGTTCTACCACACCCAGACTGGCGCCCAAATGGCCTTCTTTTGCAGCAACCGCTTCAATTATAAACCGGCGCATTTCGACCGCAAGACCTTCCAGCTTTTCGACAGGAAGTTCGCGTAAATCTGAAGGAAAATCTATGGTTTCGAGCAAGGGATACTTCATAAGACAAAGTTAGCCGAAATATTTAGTCGGTGCGTCTTAAAATGAATCCTTAAAACTTTATATCTTGTCCTAACAAACTGCCTTATTTCAATAATCTGACAAAAACTTCAATGGCTTTAATAGATCCTTTTGACGATACCTATTTTATGAAACGCGCTTTACAGGAAGCAGAGACCGCATTTGATCAGGGTGAAATACCAGTTGGAGCTGTTATTGTAATCAACAATACGATCATTGCCCGGGCACACAATCTTACGGAGCGCTTAAATGATGTAACCGCACACGCCGAAATGCAGGCTATTACCGCAGCTGCTAATTATCTGGGCGGTAAATACCTGCGTGATTGCACGCTTTATGTTACGTTAGAGCCCTGCCAAATGTGCGCCGGCGCATTATATTGGAGTCAACTGGCTCGCGTAGTCTATGCAGCTTCAGACCCCAAACGCGGTTTTATTAAAATGGGCACGCAATTGCATCCCAAAACCGTCTATACCGGAGGTATACTCGAGAATGATGCCGAAAACCTTTTAAAACGTTTTTTTATTGAACGTCGTAATCTGAATTAAGCCCAAAATTGATGAAAAACACCATTGCAGAACGCGTAGCCGATTTTCTTAAAGACTACCCGCCTTTCCAGTTTTTGAGTTCCTCGAGTTTGCTTAAAATTTCAGGCGAAGTTCAGGTCCTGTATTACGAAAAAGACAAGCTGGTTTTTAAAGAGCGTGAAAAAAATACAGGCATTTTTTACGTGGTTAAAGATGGTGCTGTCAGACTCTCACGCACCGAAGAAAATGAGCCTAAAATCGTAGACATTTGTGACGAAGGCGACCTTTTTGGCCTTCGTCCTTTAATCACCAAAGAAGACTACGAATTATCTGCTTCTGCAAATGAGGAAACGATTTTATACGGAATACCCATTGAATTGTTTCTGCCTATCGCTTTAGAGCATAAAGAAGTGAGTAATTTTCTCATCGCCTCCTTTGCTTCAAACGTTCAGGACCCCTACTCTCTTGAAGAAAGCGGGAAATTGTTTACCGAATATTCGGTAGAGCGCAACAGCGAGATTTTCGACCTTCAAAAAGCAAAATATTCTAAAAACATTCTTACATGTACGCCCGATACCCTGATTAAAGTCGCGGCTTCCAAAATGAGTCACCGCAACGTGGGCTCTATCATCGTCACCGAAAATAACAAACCTAAAGGTATTATCACCAATAAAGATTTGCGTGATAAAATTGCTACAGGGGCTTTTAAAATAAGTGATCCTGTGACTACAATTATGACCCGGCCGGTGCGCTGTTTTCACAAAGACCCTACTATCGCTCAGGCTCAGCTTATGATGCTCAAAAACGACATCAGTCACCTGTGCATCACAGAAGATGGCACGCCAAACTCTAACTTACTTGGATTGATCACCGAGCATGATATCGTAGTAACGTTTGCTAATAATCCTGTGGTGCTGATGAAAGAAGTTAAGCTGGCTAAACGCACCAAAAGACTACGCAACGTAAGACTAAAGGTATCTCAATTACTTAAAAAATATTTGGCTCAGAATCTTCCTTTATCGCAGATTCTAAACATTCTCAACGAGATCAATTATGCTATCACCGTGCGGATTATTGAACTTGCGCTTAAAAAAATGCCCGTTTCCCCACCCTGCAAATTTGCCTGGCTTGCTCTGGGAAGCCAGGGGCGTAAAGAACAACTCTTGCTCACCGATCAGGATCATGCTATCGTTTTTGAAAATGTCGCCCCTGAAGAGTATGAGGCAACCCAGAATTATTTTATTAAACTGGCCCGTCACATCACCCGTTCCCTGCATAAGATAGGCTATGACTATTGCCCGGCAGATATGATGGCCAGCAACCCGCGCTGGTGCCAATCACTTCAGGAGTGGAAGAATCAATACGACATCTGGATTAAAGATCCTTCGCCCGAGAGCCAGTTACTCTCTGCAATATTTTTTGATTACAGTTATGTTTATGGTGATACCGAGCTGGTTACCCAACTTTCAGATAATATTTTAGAGACCCTTGACCAGAACACTATGTTTTACCGCGTTATGGCCAAAGATGCCATACGCAGCCCTTCTCCTTTGGGATTTTTCAGACAATTTCTGGTTGAAGAGGGCGGTGAGCACAAAGATTTCTTTGACATAAAATCCCGCGGCCTGATGCCCCTTATTGATGCTGCACGGGTTTTGAGTTTACATCATAAACTGCGAAACATCAACAATACTGCAGCGCGCTTTGAGCGTCTGGCAGAGCTCGAAGTCAATAACAAAGAAATCTATGAGAACTGTTCGTATGCTTTTAAAGCCTTTTTGAAATTCAGGACAAAGCAAGGTATATTACACGGCGATTCCGGCCGCTTCATTGAACTGGCAACTTTAAGCAAAGCTGAAAAACTAAAACTGAAACGCTGCTTTAAACCCATTCAGGATATTCAGGAAATATTAACCGTGCGCTATCAGCTTAAGTAGTCCAGAAGCCATAAAACTTGATTTTGCCAAAAAATGAGAATTCCTTTTTTCACTAAAAAACCCGACCCACCTCAATTTTATAAGGATTATGCCATCTTGTTTACAGGTCTCGAAGAGCCCGCAATAGCAGATGCCCGTTTTATTGTTTTTGATACCGAAACCACAGGTATTGATAAGCAAACCGACCGTATGCTTAGCCTGGGTGCTGTAGAACTTCAGGGAAACAGTATCAACCTGGCAAACAGTCTTGAGCTTTATGTGGAGCAGGAAGTATTTAGTAAAGAAGCTGTGGCCATTCACGGTATTTTGAAAGAAAACAGTAAATACCAGAAAATTAGCGAAGAAGAAGCTGTAAAACAATTTCTGAAATACATAGGAAATTCAGTATTGGTAGGACATCATATAGGCTTTGACGTGGGGATAATTAATTATTCACTTAAAAGACTGGGAGCGCCCAAATTAAAAAACCGTACCATTGATACTGGTGTTTTATTCAAGCGTACTGTTCACTTAGTAAATATTACAAATCCTGATAAGGTTTATTCTCTTGACGAACTTTGTGAAGAACTTAATATTGCCCGAACAGACCGTCATAAGGCCATTGGAGATGCATACATCACCGCGCTGGCTTTTCTAAAAATATTGAACAGGTTAAAAAAACCGAAACGCCTTAAAGACCTTACACATTAATTTAGGTTTTGGGATTTTTTGAAATGATTTACCAGTTTTTCGTGATTGCTAAAATCCTCAAAATCTGTAGCATTTGATTCATTTAAAAGTTTTTTGATTTTTTTTACATAAGGAACTTTAGCATCTGTGATAAGCCCCTGCAGATGATACTGAAAAGAAGCATACAGTAAGAAGTGCAATCTTGATTTATGCGCAATAGATTGGTATTGTTTCATAAATTTTTTACAACAGGATAATAAAAGCAATGGGTAAGAAACCAGAGTATTTACAACCGTACCAAAATAGTTGAGCACATCGCGACCGTGATTTTTTTCGGCAAGAATATCACTAGGACTTTTTTCTTCTGTTCCCTGAAAAAGCCACAGGTTATTTCTAATAAATACAGAACAGTCTTCTTTGTTGCTGTAGTAAATATCAAGACCCAAACCGGTACTGATCACAAAAATATCGGGTCCTAGAGCATTAATGAGAAATCTGGAGAAATTCTTTTCCTGATCAGGGTTGAGCACAGCTTTTAAGCCAATACCCGGTTTTCTAAAGCGAATACTATGAAGTTGATCTAAGGGATCACGAGGCATCTTCCAGAAGTTTTTCGATCTGATTGAGCCCTTGCATACGTGCATGATCAATAGCTTTTAGCCCGCGACCATCCTTCAGGCTAACATCTGCCTTGTAGGATAATAATAGTTGAACTAATTCTTTCTGATTAAATGTGGCGGCATAAATAAGTGCTGTTGCTCCGTTGAAATTTTGAATATTAACATCTGCTCCTTTTTCAACCAGTAACTGCGCCACATCGGTATATCCCTTAAAACAAACACCCATTAACGCCGTATTACCGCTAGCGTCTTTAGCATTTATTTTAGCTCCACGCGCTATTAAAATTTCACATAAATCCCGGTGTCCATAATAACTTGCCAGCAGAAGCGGGCTCGACCCACGTTGATCAACAGCATCAACAAGTTGAGGCTGTTCTTCTAAAATTTGGTTGATCTGCGCACCATCACCGGATCGGATGGCATTAAAGAGCGTTTCAGAATTCATATTTATAGGGTTAGGTGTCATTTAATTTTAGATTAAGGAGACTGGCACAGCGACGTCCCTTAAGTTTAATCTGTATCCAGCAAGATACCTTTAAGTTGGTGATATCAACAAGCGTTTACATTGATCTTTAAATTAAACAATAAGTTTAACTTATAAAATAACTTTTACAAATAAGAAAAGCTAATTTGAAAACGACACACTCAAATATTAAATTAATTTGTTGTGAAAGAGCTGTTAAACCACAACCGTACCCGCTGGTGTCTTTATAAATTTAAATCAAAATCTAATATTATGAGTAATGCTGTAGATGCCTGGTTAGAAAAAGATTCATTTTCCTCAAATATTACCCGAGGTTTAATTTCAGGTGTTTTAGGTGGCCTGGCCGGTACACTAGTTAAAACCGCAATCGAAAAAGTACTACCTGTACGCAAACCCAATACGCGGTCTGCTCAGGTTAAAATGGTAGACGATCTCTCACATAAACTTACTGGTGAACGCATTAGCGAATCTAACCACAAACTTGCAGAGCAATTGGTTAATATTCCATTTGGTGCAAGTCTGGGTGCGACCTACGGTTATGCTCAACGCGACAAGCCTGAACTTAACATAGTAGAAGGTGCGATCTACGGCGCTACGACCTGGGTAGGTACGCATGAAACATCCCTCCCTTTATTAGGACTAAAAGACAAGCCTAAAGATATCCCGATGAATATTCAGGCAAATGAACTTATCGCACACCTCGCTTTTGGTATAACTACCGAAGTAGTACGCGCGCTTATTTCTAAAAAGCTAAGAGAATAAAATTTAAGGTGCTCGTGGCAAAAGCCTGAAAAATTCAATTTAAATTGCTGTATGTTAAAGAGCAAACAGCTTTATCAAAAAATACTTGCCTTTTTTCAGAGCACAGACTTTGCAAAAGCTTTTCTTATTACCCTGGGCCTGGTATTACCCATATTATTTGGATACTATTTTAACGCATTGAGCATAGGCATTGCCATAGGTACCGGCGTTATGTTCAGCTCTCCCAGCGCAATCACTGGTAGCCTTAAAAACAAACGCATTGGTATTTTACTTTCAACCTTAATTGCAGCGGGAGTAAGCTTTCTTGGTTCCTATATTCCAGAAATTCTCTGGATACAGCTCGTATACTTAGGAGCATTTGCTTTTATACTTTCTTTTTTAGCAGTCTACGGCTTTAGAGCTTCTCTGGTAGGCTTTTCTGGCCTTTTTGCTCTGGTTCTGAGTTTTGCGAATTTATCTGCTTCGGGTCTGGCGTCCCATGAACGCTCCCTTTTAATTGTTGCAGGTGGAGTCTGGTATCTGGGGCTTACATTGCTTTATGACCTTATCGTCCCCAAGAAACAGGTTGAAGAACTTATGGAAACTGCTATAAGTTTATGTTCAAATTATATTAAAACCCGTGGTAAATTTCTGAATCAAAGCGTAGATCGTGACGCAGGGCTTCAAACACTTTTTCAAGTTCAGAGCGATTTTAATGACCATTTAGAAAAACTCCGCGAAATTTTACTGGACAGTCGGTATTCTTCAGGAACTTCAAGCTATTACCGGAAACGCTTTCTGGTACTTAGCGAACTCGTAGATCTTTCAGAATTAGCACTTACAAGCCCTATTGCACCCGCAAAAATGCACGAGGTTCTTCGCAAATATCCAGAACAGTTAAAAGCATTTATCAACTTAAATTTAGCGCAAAGCGAAAGCCTAAATCGAATCGTCAAAAACGATTCTTCTAAAAACAGCTCTAACCTCGCCCCGCTCAAAGACGCAGTAAACGAAGTCAAAAAGCAACTCCAGAACTATACCTCAACCCATCCCTTTACTGAAGATCATATTGTACTTCAAAATCTGTACGAACTTCAGGAACGACAGTCACAGCATATTTTAAACATCGCTCAGATTTTAAACCGAAGCAAAAACTTAAAACCAACCAATAGACCTACTGCTCCTAAACTTGACAATTTTATTACCAGACAGGATTACAGCTTTCAGGTCATGTTGGATAATCTCAATGTGAATTCGCCCATTTTCAGGCATGCCCTGCGACTTGCAGTTACCGCAGTGATAGGTTTCAGTTTGGGAAGCCTTTTTGAACTCCAAAATCCGTACTGGATTTTACTCACTATTATTGTGATTATGAGACCTAGTTACGGCTTAACGAAGCAACGTTCTAAACATCGAATAATAGGAACACTTATGGGTGCGGCACTAGCTGCAGGAATTGTCTATCTGTTTCCAGATAAAATGCTTTTTAGAGTTTTGGCGATTTTAAGTTTTATGATCGCATTTGCAAGCTTACAGAAAAATTACCGCACGGCTGCTTTATTTTTAACACTGAGTATCATTTTCGCTTACGCACTATTACGCCCAGATATTTTGGCCATTATACAGTTTAGGGTACTCGATACCGTTTTAGGGGCCGCACTTGCCGGTCTGGCAAATGCATTCTTATGGCCTACCCGGGAAGGACAGAGTCTACAACACAATCTGGCAGAAAGTCTAGTGGCAAACCGGGATTATTTACAGCAAATACAAACGCACTATCAGACAAAGAATGAAATTTCGGTTGCTTATAAGCTAGCCCGTAAAAAAGCATTTCTAGCAACAGCAACTGTGAATGCTGCGATACAACGCATTTTACAGGAACCTTCAGCTAAAAGCAACTACAACAGCAAACTCTATGAGCTTGTGGTTCTCAATCACACTTTTGTAGGAGCCCTCGCATCTATAGGAAGCTACCTGCGCACCCATAAAACCACGGAGATGGATGCTACATTTAATGTGTATGCCAGGACCATTATCAACAATATCAATACAGCCGTTTCTCTTTTAGAACATACTCCTCAAAACACCAGTGCAGGTATATCTGTTGAAAAACCCACTGAAAAGATTTCGATCTCAAAAGAAACCAAAAAAATATACGAGATGCATATCATAACTGAGCAGCTCAAATGGCTCAAAAGCCTGAGTGAACAGTTTACAAAGCAGCTGCAGGCTCTGGAAGCCTAATTCTAGTGGACTCTCTGAAATTTAAAATTTGAGTCCGAGCTGAAAATAAAATACCATTTATAATAAAAAACCGGTTATCAATTAAAACTGATAACCGGTTTACAAAATAAAGCTCTTTAGTTATTCACTGAGTACGATCTCTTTTGCTTCAAGGGCTGCTTCCACGTCGATGCTTACCTCACGTACCACATTGAAGAATTTCTTACCATCCTTCAGTTTTACTTCGATCTCAGCAACGCATCCATTTTCCATTTTAACTTGGGTTACCTCAACCTCTTTGTTGATTAGAGATTTGGGGTTAGCAATACCTCCTCGTTTGATGATAAAATTACTTTTGGGAAAGTTAATATGGGAGTAAGTTGCGTGTGTTGGACTTGCAATCTTAATCACATCACCTGTTTTTAATTGAGGTGTTTCGCAATTATTTTGTGCCTGCATACTTGTTAAACCGAGTGCCATTGCGGCAATTACTAAAAATGTTTTCATACGACTATTTTTTATTATTACTTATTAGAATTCTTACTGTGTAATAAGCAAGCCGTATACCAACACCTTAAGCACAAAACCCACGAGTTAATTACAACTCTGTAAATCAGTTATTTAAATCAATAAAGAGCAAATAACAGTCAACTGATAAGTGAGTAAAAAGGAACCACCTGAGTAAGAATTACCCGCTATTTTTTGAGCTTCTCGCGCAGTGTTTTCCGGGTAATCTGAAGAATTTCAGCCGCTTTGGTTTTATTGTTTCCGGTAGCCCGAAGCACTTTTCTAATGTATTTACGTTCCATTTCAGCCAGGGATGTAAGTGCATCTTCCGGCATCTCAATATCATATTTTAAGTGATCAGGCAGGTCTTTAACCTGTATACTTTTATCACACATAATCACCGCACGCTGAATCACATTCTCAAGCTCCCTGATATTACCGGGCCAGGAATAACGCTTCAATATTTCTAAAGCTTCGGGCTCTATTTTCAGGTAGCGATCTTTATATTCTAAGCCATACTTGATCAAAAACTTATCCACCAGCAAAGGAAGGTCTGTCATGCGTTTGCGCAAAGGCGGAATATTGATCTCTACAACACTCAGACGGTAATACAAATCTTCCCTAAAAGTTTCCTTCCTGATCATTTCGGCAAGATCATTATTAGTTGCCGCAATGACCCGAACATCTATTTTTTGGGGTTTATGCGAGCCTAACGGAGTTACTTCCTTTTCCTGTAAAACCCGAAGCAAGCGCGCCTGTACGGCAAGCGAAGCGTTCCCTATTTCATCTAAAAAAATAGTACCTCCTTGCGCGGACTGAAAAGCCCCTTTACGGTCATTCTCTGCCCCGGTAAAGGCACCTTTTTTATAACCAAACAATTCGGCTTCCAGTAAAGTCTCGGGGATTCCGCCGCAGTTAACGGGTACAAAGGGAGCCGCTGCAAACTTGCCCTGATAGTGTACCGCACGGGCAACCAGTTCTTTTCCCGTACCGCTTTCGCCACTAACATACAGCGTAGCTTTATTGTCTTTAACCCGGTCTATCACATCAAGAACCTCGTGCATTTCTTCAGAAGAGCCAATGATTTCACCGTAGGAATCACGTTGAACCGGTTGGCGCTGCACTTTAGACTTCGTCTTTGAAACCGAAAGCGCTTTAGCAACAGCTTCTGCGAGTTCGTCACGAGTAAAAGGCTTGGTCAAATATTCGGCCACTCCTGATTTAATCGCTTTAAGGGAATCCTGTACCGAAGGAAAACCGGTAACGATAAGCTTGGGTAAATCAGGATAATGCTCCGAAACAAATTTGATGAGTTCAAAGCCGTCAATCTGCGGCATTTTCAAATCGGTAATCAACAGATCTACCTGCGAATCCCGAAGGATATTAACCGCTTCTTTAACCGAAACCGCGCGATAGGTATGGTAATTCCACCGATGCAAATGCCGCTGCAAAAGTTCTAAAATATGCAGATCATCGTCTACAATTAATATGTTTTCTTTATTCAATCGCATATTCATCTTTAGGCAGGCGCACGGTAAAAAGCGCACCCCGGTCTGCCCGGTTTTGAGCGGTTATACTTCCGTTATGACTGGTTACAATACCGTGTACCACACTTAATCCCAACCCAGAACCTTCTCCCGTAGGTTTGGTCGTAAAAAAAGGTTGAAATATTTTATCCAAAGCTTCATCGGTAAGACCAGAACCTTCGTCACTTATGTCAAATACAACCTCATCGTTTTCCTGAGTAATCCTAATGTCTACAAGACCATTTTTGGGCGAAAAATAAATGGCATTGATAACCAAATTAATGATGATCTGGGTAAGCTGTACGGCATCGACTTTCAGCAAAATAGAATCCTGATCGATATGAAAATCATAACGCACCTGTTCTTTTTTAAAGGCGGCATCCAGTAAATCGAGAGCATCACGCACCACGGGAATGATATTCACTTCTTTTTTTTCCTGCGGAATGGCGTGCGCAAAAAACATCAGTTTTTTTACGACCTCACGAGAAAACATCGCGTTCTTAATAATTTTATCTACGTCTGAAGCAGCAGAATCATGATCGCTTAGATTATCGCGCAACAATTCGGCGAAGCCCAAAATATTTGCAAGTGGGGTGTTTAGCTCGTGGGCTATACCGGCGGTAAGTTCGCCAATAATGGTAAGCCGGTCTGCGTGTTCCATTTGTTGCCGCAACAGCAACTCATTTTTTTTGATAGCCAGACGCTCCAGATAATCACTAATTTTTAAAGCGATATTGTCAATAAGCGGTTGCTCTTCCGGTAAAAAATCAAGTTCGGTTTTATTGAGGTAAACCTGTATTGAGCCGGCTTCTTTCTTGAATAGCTGTATCGTGCTTATGAGCTTTTTAAAAGTTTTTATTTTACCAGTCATCACCGTAAACTCCCCTTGCTCAATTACAACTTCGGTATCAGTGGGGTATTGAAATCCAATCTTAATACTTTGGGCAATACTTCTATACGTTTCCTCGTGATTGGTCTCATCAGCGTTTACCAATATCGAAGAAACCTCATAGAGGCAGGTCAATTCTTTTATACGTTCTTTCAAAGCTGCTTCAACGCTATTCATAAGCCGATCTTAGAGATCGTCTAAGTTAAACATCCTGTTTGTGTAAGACCAAAACTTTGGCTTTAAAATCCTCTTATCGCATCTCAAGCTGCATCTTTTTTAGCAAGCTTTTTTGATTTATAAAAAATTAATACCTGCAGAGCAATACCAATTACGATGAGAAAGAAAATCTCAAGGTTTGCCAATAAATCATTGACATCAAGAGATTTCTGAGCTTCACGGGTAAGGCGCCTACTTTCCTGTACCTGAATTTCACTTAACTCTAGTAGGTTTTGCTGTAATGCATTGAGGCGGTTATTTGTACGTTCTTTAAATTGAAGATCTGCGTTTTTTATTGGATCATCCTGCATTGCTACCAGCTTGTTATAGTCCTGCTTAAATTTCTTCAGCAAATTTTGCTCTGCGGGAGTAAGCTTGGTAGATTCAAATTTGGTGATGATTTCAGAAATTTGTTCGTCCTTGAAGGTTTCTGAAATTGCACCAGTACCATTGAGCAAATCAAGTTGCTGATCTCGAAGGATATTTGAAATTGAAAAAATATAATCCTGTACAAGCACCCGGTCTTCAAAAACTTCATTCATATTATTCTGAACAGTTTTAAAATGATGCTGATCAATACGATTGGTAGCCAAAACAAGTAAAAAAACTACTGCCAGCGCCAATATGGTATTGATTCGCCGGGCGGTATTAAGGTATTTTGCCATGATTTGAGATTTAAATTCTTTTGGAGGGTGCAACTAACCGACCAAATTAAAATCCCAAAACAGGAATCACACTAAAAAACTATTAATCAATACTTTACCGTTAGAACTTTTTGTTTTTTAAAATAATCACTGGTTAAAAAATACGCATATTGGATACTAATTACCCGGTAAAAAGGAGTCTTTGAGTTAAATGCCTGATAAGGTCACAGAAAGAAATATTTACAGCGGCTGGTCGATGCTGTCAATTAAGACCTATGTTTTTAAACCTCAACAGCCCTGTTGCCTCGGGAGAATCCGAATTTGTAGCCTCACCAGGGATAGAACCCAAGGGCTAGACCTCCCTATTCACAGGGGATTGTCGCTTTCGTCAAATTTCTGTTGACGATCTGTGAATTTATAACCGTCTGATTACCAACTTTCAAGGTAAATTTAGTCATTTTAATAAAATAAAGCATAACTTAAATTCTTAAACTAGTCCTCTAGTACGCTAAAAATACGAGCAAGAAAGATTCAGTTTTGAAAGTTAATTTAATACCGTGTACGTCCGTCACCTATGGAGACGAATAGTTTTTTGCTCACAAATCCTGAGGGTCGCGTTGCTTTAGCTTTTGATGTTATGGTAAGGGCAATATACTTTTTTGCGGTCATACTCCCTTTAAACCCTCCAGTTTCTTCGTCAAGCATTCGATTAACTACCTTTAATTGATGTTCATTCAGGGAATTTCTATGGAGATCAAAAAAACGGGCTTTTCTCAAAGTAAAAGAAACAAGCTTGAATTCAAAGAGCTTCTCTTCTATTTCAGTTGTAGTATACTTAAAATTTAGCCAGTCTTCGTGTTGCCAGTTATACATGATGAGCGATTAAAGTAGTTAATTGGCTCAGATATAATCAAAAAATGAGCCGATTAGGAATGATAATCGGCTCATTTTTTCACTTCCATTTATCTTGAAAAAAGTCGCTTCTTAATTTTTGTCTACAATTCCTGTTAATAGGTTTTAATAGAGCCTGATAAATCTTTTATAGGAAGAATCATCAATAAGCTTGTGAAAGAAAAACAATCAGTGAAATACAGGAACATAAATCACATACATCAACCATTTACTTATTTCATCTTGAGCAAATCCTTTTTTGCTCAATTGAAATAGTTTTGTAGATCAAAACGCATACGGGATTTTGGTGTTTCATTTACTTCCTCCAGAGCCGTCGCAATACCATTTTTGATAGTTGTTACCTTCGGGATTTTAAATTAGAAAAGGGCTATAAATAGGAAGGCATGGCCGACCGGTTTATGCGCCCGACTAATTTAAAATCCTGTATTTTTTCTATTAAAAAAGGTATGCTGTATGGAGTGTATTAAAAGGAAAATAAATCACAAAAGGAAAAGATTGTCCATTGCAAGTTAGGATGCCCAGCGAACTCAGGTCAAAAATGGCTAACCCAATTAGGTAATAAAAAATTGACATTTTTGGCCTGTGTTCAAGACCTTCTGGACGAACCTCTTTCCCCGAAACACAGTGCAGGGGAATGTGGTGAGGACTACCTATACTTTCCTTCTTTACTCCTATCTAAATCGGATTTGTCGCAAAAATCTGCTTATTTATAGGGCTTAAAAGCACATTTGTTGCAAATTTTTCAAAATCAAGTAGCAACACCAAATATAAATCACTGAAATAAAATGAGTTATGCATCTGTAACATCGCGCAGCGTGTTACCCTCTTGCTACTCATTTTATATCCGCTACGCTACTAAAAATGGCAGTTTTTTTAAATTCATTTCTGCGTTATAATCTAAATAATTGAATAAGAATCATCCTATCTAGAAATGAAACGTACAGTATTAAAGTTTAAACTCTTGATTTGTATGTCAATTTAAAACCATTGCCATTACTTTTATTTTTTTAACCTGTATTATCAACCAACATATTCCGCTTTCATCCAATCATAAGGCTTTCTTGCAACCCATTGTCCACGAGTAAAATCAGGGAATTCTTGTGGTTCGCCATTGTTTTCGATGGAAGCTTCAGATAATGGGGTAATGGCACTCCAGGCTGCAGCGTCGTAGGCATCTATAGGAGGAGCTACATTTGCCAATGCCGATTCTACAAATGCTTTCATCACAAAATAATCCATACCACCGTGACCGGCACCGTTAGCTTCTTCACCATACTTTTGCCATACCGGGTGATCGTATTTTTTAAGCCATTCATCTGAACTATCCCACTGGTGTGGCTCCGACTTTCCTTCTATATATATACGATCTCCGTCTTTTTCCCAAAGTCCATTTGCGCCTTGAACTCTAAAGCCAAGTGAATACGGCCTGGGTAAATTGGTGTCGTGTGTCACAATAATGGTTTCGCCGTTTGCGCATTCAATCATAGAAGTAATCACATCTCCCTGCTTGAATTTCACTTTTGCATTAGGATGGTCTGCTCCACCGTGATCTACAACATATTTGTGAAGACCTACAGCTTTAGTGGCATTTGCTGTCATACTGGTAAAGCGGTTACCTCTATTAATATCAGCCATTGCTGCTATGGGCCCTACACCGTGTGTGGGGTATGTATCACCATTGCGTAGAACCGAATGTTTGGTTCTCCAACGTGCTTCAGAAAGACCTTTTTCTCCAAACTCAACACCACCTCCATAAGGTTGTTTCCCATTATTGAATTTTACTTCACGTAAATCATGCTGATATCCACAACGGTAATGCAGCATTTCACCAAAGACGTTTTGTCTAACCATATTAAGCACAGCCATCACATCTCTTCTGAAATTCACATTCTCTAGAAACATCATATGTGTGCCGGTAGCCTCGTGCGTATTTACAAGATCCCAGCATTCCTCAATAGTTTGGGAGGCCGAAACTTCAAGACCTGCATAAACCCCTGCTTTCATAGCCGCAACAGCCATTTTAGTATGCCATAGCCACGGAGTGGATATTACAACAGCATCTACTTCAGGAGAATCTAAAAGGTCTAGGTAAGCATTCTCGTCACTATCAAAAACCAAAGGTTTCTTTCTACCATCTTTTTCAATGAGATCGAGCGCTATTTCAATTCGCTTTGGATCAACGTCACAGATCGCAGTAATCTCCGTATCCTTACGGTGAATTGCGTTGTTGAGGTGATTAGTTCCCCTAAGTCCTATCCCTATAAATGCTATTTTTAAGCGATCTGTTGCGGGTCTACGATTAAATGGAAATACCAGATTGGGAGCAAGAGTTATGCCTGCACCTACTACGGCAGAGCCTTTTATGAAATTTCTTCTTGAGTTCATAGATTATTGAATTATCTAAAATGCTTTTGATTTGAATTAAATTTTGATTAGGGTATTATTTTTATATAAATACCAAAGCAATGCATAAAGTATTGCAAAACCGCCCAGTACTGTGACGCTCTCATAATAATCTTCAAAAAATTGCTTAAGACCAAAAAGTAGTTGATCTGCAATACCTGAAAAATTGATTATGTGGGAGAGTACATAAGCCACGATCGCATTTGAACCGATAACTTTAAGCGGGAAGATCCAGCCTTTTTGTTTTTTAATATCAATGATCCAAAAAAATAGTGCTAAAGCCAGAGAACATATACCTGAGGTTACCAGTACAAAAGTTGATGTCCATATTTTTTTTACAAATGGATGTATCAAGTTTAAAATAAGTCCTGTTATAAGGAGTAAACCTCCATATACTATTAAATTTTTAAGGCGCTTTTCAACTTTAATGTTTTGCTTTACAAACTCGCCGGCAAATAGCCCAGACAAAGTCGTCGCTATAAAACCAAAGGAAGAAAGCAGCCAGGTATATTGAAATCCGTCATCGAATCTCCCAAAAATTAAACGATCCATATAAATAGCCAAATTTTTATCAGGCTCAATAAAACCTTTTCCATATCCGGGAACAAATACAAATTCCAGTAGGATTATATAAATCACAAGGCAAGCCACAAAAAATACATAGCGTTTTCCTTTAGACAAATGCATATAGGCCATTGTACTAAAAACGTAGCCTATCGCAATAGCTTGTAACGTATTGCTAAAAATCTTAAATGAACCCAAATCAAATGCCAAAAGATTCCCCTGAACGACCCAGCCCAAAATAAAGAGAATAAAAAACCTCCTCAAGATATGAATGTATAAGGTCTTATGAGATAACTCACCCGATTTTAGTCTGCTTTCTAATGAGAAGGGAATGACCACCCCCACCAAAAACAAGAATAATGGCATTATGATATCGTAAAAATGAAAGCCATACCACTCTGGATGTGAAAACTGATTCGCCAGGAAACCTGTGAAATTTGTACCGGCTCCTGCATCCAAATAATAGAAGAATTGATCTGCTACAATAATCATTAACATATCAAAACCTCTTAAGGCATCAATAGAATCTAATCTATCTTTCTGTTTTACCATGGAATGCTTTTAAAAACGAGCCGGAAATCTCTTATAGATATAGGTGAGATTAAAGCTCAATAACTACAAACGAACTGTCATCAGGGAAACTCGCTACTGCAGACCAGCCAGAAGTTAATTCTGTAAAAGCAAATCCTATACTTTCTCCTACACTTCCAAACTGAGATTTAGGTATAGAAAATTCAACTGCATGAGTATTGTCATCCAAGGGAATTATGTTTGAAACTTTTAGATTAGCCCCCGAGCCTGCAATTGGAGCCCATCCCCAACCTCCATTAGGATCAATGTGATTGTAAAAAGCTCCCCATCCATTACTTACAAAGGGTCCTTCAAATAGAAAATCGGCACCCGAAGAAGCAGGCCATGTCCCATGTAAAAATCCGGTAGTTGCATCCCCGTCAGAATTAATGAACATATCCACAATTGCCATATTCATACTGGTATTTCCTTCCAGATAAACGTTAACCATTGCACCTTTTGCCCATACTTTCATTTTTTGCATTGAACCTTGTGTAGGATCAGGGCTTTCGTAAGCATATTCTACATCATTCCAGTCATCAAACTCCCCGTCAACCTCGATATTGACAATAATAATCTCAGGAGCCTGAATGGTCTTTGAAATGTAAGATTCCTGACCATTCTCATTAAATGCTGTCAAGGAAACCGTTAATTCTCCGCCAATGTCATAGGTATATACCGGGTTTTCTTCATTTCCATAAAATTTTAAATCCCCAAAGTCCCAACGGTATGCTGTTGCATTTTCAGACAAATTGGTAAAGGTAAATGTGCTTCCGTCATTTGTAAACGAAAAATCAGCAACGGGCATATCTCCTGTTGCAGTATCATCATCACTGGCGCAACTGTAAGTCAACACCAGGCTCAAAAACATCAAGCAGTTAACAATTTTTTTCATAGTTATGTGTATAAGGTTATTGTATTTCCAGATTATGCTTTAAATCATTTGTGCCGGCTTTACCATCCCAGGTATTTTTATTAGCCAGCTGAATTCGGTAAGAGGGAAGATCTTTTAAAGTTTCTGCCGCATCCTTAATTGCCAAATACAGCTTGTAATTTCCTGTAGGGATTCCAGATATAGAAACTGTATCAGAAAAGTCAAGAGATCCATCAGGTACTACACGTCTTAAATCAACATTTAATGCTTTTTCATACGTCTCGCTCCCTGTTTCTGATTTGAAAACCAAAAAGACTTCTTTATTGAGATATACCGGAGCGAAGCCGGTGTTCTTAAAGCTCAAATCTAGCTTTAGGGAAGCTGAACCTGAGATTTTCTTAGGAAATTTTGCCTCGCTAAGGGACAACCTGTAACCTAATTTACGTTCAAAATCATCAAAGCAGTCATCGTTTCTCCAACCGTTTAGAACAGGACCGTAGTAATCCAAATTAAGATAGGTCCATTTTAAAAGGCTCATTTCATCTTCTGCAGTAGTACAACTTGCTGCAGGTATTCCTGAAGGCGGACACGTTTCACCTCCTGTTGGCACAAAAAAAGCTTCATCACTTATGTATTTTTTATCAGCTGCAACATTTTCATACGTGCCATAATCTGTTGTGCTTGCCATAAAGCAATCATTATGAAAACCTACCCGGGCTAAATCTGAAGTACCATAACCCACACTTTCGTTTATGGCCTGAGTATAGTCAAAAATCTCACGTTTAAACTTCGGCGTACGTAATTGTACCATTACATTTTGTGGAAAGGTATTTAACAACTTGGTAAGCACCCGCTTCTTATTTTCAGGTGTTGTCAGATTATTGCTTGATGCGTGCCACTCTCCCCAGGCACCTATAAATCCCGCCTGGACAAAAGGTATAATATCTGAGTTTGCGGTTACCACGTCTTTAAGCTGATCCAGATGTTGCTCTACAATTTGAATAGGAGCGTCTTCGCCATCCATCTGATTGGTGTAGGCAAAGCGAAGTATACTTTTTAATCCCGCTTTACGAATGCGGTTAAAATCTTCGGTTATCAAATCAAGCTGTGTCTGGCTAAGAGGTGCATCCTTAAATTTTTCGAGATAATACACTCTCAGAATCAAAGTCACTTTTTCATTTTTTAAATAATTGAGCAGATCTTGTGACAAGGCATCACCTTCAGCCATCACGCTATAGGTATGCATAAAACCTCTGTCAGGATTGGCAATAACCTCTGTTGAGGACTCGTAACTGATCTCTGCAATAGTATCATCTGTAACTCCTGAATCGGGTTTAGTCTCATCATCTTCCCCCTGGCAGCCACCCGCTAGCATAAGAAATGCTACAAAGAGAATTCCCGTTATGCGGGGTATGCTATTAAAATGCTTTATTTCCATAATTTTAGTTATATCCCGGGTTTTGAATAAAAGCTCCTTTACCTTCACTAATACGTGCCAACGAAAAAGGAAAAACTGTCTTGTAAGGCGCACTTTGACTGGCAACGCCATTCAATTCGTTACAGCGCTCTACAAACTTACCGTGTCTTATAAGGTCTGACCGGTATTGCCCGTTCTCGCACCAGTACTCGTGCGAGCGTTCAAGCAGCACCAAATCATTAAAACTATCTAAATCAGGATATTGATCCAGAGTGACCTCACTTATTTGGGCGCGCCGTCTTACGATATTGATTAAATCTATAGCTTCCTGATTAGGTCCTCCTGAACTGTTCGCTATTGCTTCTGCTTTTGATAAAATAACATCAGCATATCGATACATAATGATATCTACCGTTGTTAATGCAGTAGTACGATCTAAATCCTGATTTATTTTTAGCGGCAACGGCCCCAACTGCATTCGGTTTCCGGGATTATCACGATTGTACGTTATCCCATCTGTACCTGTATATTCTGCAATAAGGTTTGTCTTCCTGATATCAGATTCTTCAAAAGAATCATAGAAGTACCACGAACTTTGGATTGTTCCATAACCGCTCTTACCGGGAAAATTGTTAGGCAATACCATAAGTTGCCATTGGTTTTCACTGGTACCTGCATAATCTGCAGGAATAGACCAGATCACTTCTTTACTGTCAGTGGGTGCTTCAACATCCCAAAGGCCTACATAATCGTCCTCAAGCTCAAAATAATTCATATTCATAATTGCATCGGCCTGTGTTTCTACATCTGCCCATCTTTTTTCATGAAGGTAAAGTCTAATGAGTAACATATGTGCTGTTGCATTGCTAAACCTTCCATAATCAGTATCTTCAGGTCCGGGTAAGTCTGCTGCAGCCGCTAGAAGATCTGCTTCAATAAAGCTAACGGTTTCTTCGTTGCTCAATCTGGCCAGTGGAGCTTCTTCTAAAGGGTTCAATAGAACATCTAGAGGAGCAATTACTAAAGGCCCATAAAAATCAAATAATTCATACGCCAATAAACCACGGGCACATCGTATCTCAGCAATGGCGCGCTGCTTTGCATTTTCAGGAACGGAAGAATTTTGGATCAGATCAATATTTAAAGTCATATTGCTGATTTGATTGTAAAACACATCATAAAATCGTGTAACACCAGTAGTTGAAGGATTCCAACTGTGTAAAGTCGCTTCCTGCTGAAGGCCATAAGGGCCCTGTAAAATTTCGGTGGTAGCATCTGAGATAAACATAATTCCATTCTCAGAGGTTGTATGAATACCATTGCCATAAGAACCTCTTAACGGATAATATGATGCAAAAACCAGTGCATCTACATCCGCTTCAGATGCGGGAAATATGCTTGGATTGATTTCATCATAATTAACTGGATCTAGCACGTCATCACAGCTTATCGTAAAAACGCTGAGTATGCTTAGAAAATAGATATATACTTTTTTCATAATGTTTTTTTTAGAATTTAATATCCAGGCCTAAGGTGAAGGTTCTAACATTAGGGTATGCCGCCGTATAAGCATCTGTCTCCGGGTCAATCCCTTTATACGGAGTAATCACGAAAAGATTCGTTCCATCCAATCTAAGGGCTGCACTGTTTAAAAGATTACCAAACCATTCCTGAGGCAGGCGGTAACTAAGTGATGCATATTGCAACCTTATGAACCAGGCATCCTGAAGGAAAAAATCTCCAGAGCCATATCTGGAAAATCCAAAATGCGAAGCCGGTCTGGTGGTTGAGGGGTTCTCAGGAGTCCAGCGTTCATTTACACTTCTTAAAGCATTTCTACCATTAACTGCTACACCGTATGCACTTACACCGTAACTAAAATCTGTTAAATCGGTAATTTGTCGTCCAAACATCCCATTAAACTGCAGATTAAGTTCAAAATTCTTGAAGGTAATGATATTAGCTAAACCGGCAGTTACATCAGGATCTGTAGAACCAAGAAGTACAATATCTGCTTCGTCTATTATGCCGTCTGGCGCACCGGTTCTTAAAAATCTTCCGTTTTCATCAACTGCAGGATTACCTGCATCGTCGCGCTCAAAACCGTTAAGGTCTTTAATTTTAATCATACCTGGAAACAAGTCTGGTTGAGCAGGCACCTCTTCGCCTACTTGCATTATACCATCAGCAATATAAGAATAGCGAGCACGTATAGGGTCTGTATCGCTTTGGTACACAGCAGGTTTAAAATCTGGTGCGCGTTCTTTCCAGTTGTTTTTATACGTTGAAAATGTAAAAATACTTTTCCACTTGAAATTTTGTGTGCTAATATTATTGGAGTTGAGCGTAAACTCAAAACCTTTTCCTTCAGTAGTACCAACGTTTGCAAGCACCTGTCCAACTGCATTATAGGAGTTAATCGGTTTTGATTGCAAAAGGTCTGAAACTTCACGATAGTAAAACTCTAAGCTTCCATAGACCCTATTGTTCCAAAGGCCAAAATCCAGACCCAGATTAGTCTCAGTAGTGGTTTCCCATTTTAAATCTGGGTTTGCAAGTCTAAAAGGGAAAACTCCCGTAAGTACCGACTCATCAGGACCCAGGTAAGCCGGCCCTGCTCTAAGTGCTGCAAAGGCATTACCCGTAAGACCACTCGAGTTTCCGGTTTCACCATAACTTACACGCAATTTCAATTGTGAAAGTGTTTCTCTTAAAGGCTCCATAAAAGATTCTTCAGAAATTTTCCAACCTATTGCTGCAGAAGGGAAAAACCCATAACGGTTGTTCTCTGCAAATACACTTGCACCATCACGTCTTAATGTTCCGGTGAAAATATATTTGTCGTCAAAAATGTAATTCAATCTAGTGAAATAAGATATGAAGCCATATTCACCATTGAAGGAAGATACAATTGGCCTGTTTGCTCCGGTACCCAAATTGTTAGCCAAAAACGCGTCGGTTATAAAATTAGATGCAGTAGCACTTGAACCTTCTGATCTAAATTTCTGTCTTGAAAAACCAAGCAGAACGGTTAATTGATGCTTATCTGCATAGATATCATCGTAGGTAAGAGTAAGGTCTACCAAATCATCATTTTTTTTCTGATTAGCAATATCTGCCCTTCCATTCTCAAGTGCTCCTGCATAGATTGAAGTAGGCAAATAAGACCTTCTGTCGCTAAACCCTTGATCTACACCATACTGAGCTCTAAATAGTATTTGATCTATAGGTTTAAGCTCTAGATAAAAATTTGCTAAAGTGCGATCAACAGTACCTTGATCGGTAATATTTAGTAATGAAAATGGATTTGGTTCAACCGCACTGTCTGGGTTGAGTGGGTAGTTGCCATCTTCATCTATAGCCTCAATTTGCGGTCCCTGCTGGATTGCAGCACGAATGATTCCTGAATTCTCAAAACCATCAATACCCGACTGCGATAATTCGCGAGTAGATAATTGAGAGTTATTATTATTAATCTTACTTTTTGTAAGGTTTAAACCAAGCTTTAGATAATCATTAACTTCCTGATCCAGATTGAAGCGAAGGGATACCCGGTCAAACGCGGACTTTTTAATAATACCCTTATTCTCAAATATATTACCTGAAAGGAAGTACTTTGTTTTAGCGCTTCCACCTCTCAATGAAAGATTATGTTGCTGTATTCCTCCATCACGGGTAACCAAACCCAACCAGTCAGTACCCGGGCCACTATTACGTATATTTTCATCAGAATAATATCTTCTAAATTCAACTCCATTAACAGGATCTGCAATTGCTTCCTCTAAAGTTCTATCACTGTAAGGAAAAACCCGATTTTGAAATGCCCAGTTTTCAAAAGCAGCTTCATTCCTCAGCTGTTTCCATTCTTTAAGCTTAAAAACATCATAATCCTCGTCTTTGTAAGCCTGGTAAGAATAAGAACCTGAGTAACTTACCTGTACATCTCCTTCTATACCTTTCTTGGTTGTAATTAAAATTACTCCATTCGCAGCCCGTGCTCCGTATATTGCCGTTGCACTGGCATCTTTAAGGACTTCAATAGATTCAATATCATTGGGGTTAAAAGAATTCAAAATTCCCTGTGTACCACCACTATAACGGTTACCATTAGAAGGCTGACCAAAATTGTTTTCATCCAAAGGAAAACCATCAACAACTACAAGCGGTTGATTACTTGCATTTATAGATGCCGCACCACGTATCACAATATCAAGACCCCCACCAGGTTGTGCGCTGTTTTGAGTAATCTGCAAACCTGCCGCTCTACCCTGAAGAACCTGACCTACAGAAGGCGCTGTAGACAGCACCAGCTCATCTCCCTTGACAGATGAAATCGCACCGACCAGATCACTTTTTTTCTGAGTACCATAACCAACCAAGACAACCTCATCCAATTCTGACGTGCTACTTTTTAGAGAAATCGATATTGACGTCCTTCCATCCACGGAAATCTCTTGGGATTCAAAGCCTACATAGCTGAAAATCAGCATCCCGTCCTGAGCCACAGCTATTTCGTAATTTCCATCAAAATCTGTTACAACACCAGTATTCGTCCCACCTACTGAAACATTCACACCGGGTATGGGAACACCTGTGTCTGAATCAGTGACAGTACCACTCACCTGTATAGTTTGAGCAAACGCAGAAACACAAAAACTAAAGATAAGCGCCAGGTTAAAAAAAGTTTTAATCATGATTGTTAAGTTTAATAGATTTATTGATGAAAACAAACAAAAGATTTCTTTGAATTGTTACTAAGACATCAAAACTTCTGCTAATATATTAATTATTTATTAAAAAGAAAATATATCGAAATAATTTTCTTTCGTTTTCTTTTTAATGCTATTATTTTTCAATAATAACTGGTTTTAGGATTACAGATATCATTAATATCCTTTCGATCTTTGACCTGTAACAAAACTTTTCCAAATTATACCCTTGCATTATTGTAGGGTCCAAAAAAACACCTTAGTTCTGGACTCCCAACAAAAAAGACATCAGGCCAATTTCACAGATGTGTTTTTTGGAAGTAAATAGCTGATGGTTAGAAAATGACCTCCTTAACTTTTGACCAAAGCTTATACAAAAGAATTGCAGCAATCAAAGTAAGTATAGTGAGAATAGTAGCCAGCGTAGTCCACCCATAAATCCAGTAACCTGTTGCAAACAGGGCTCCATACACCACAATAAGGCCTACCAAAGTTGCAGCTATACCTGCGGGAACATTCCATTTTGTGTTTCGAGCCGGCAAGGATATATCTTCCTTACTGGCACGATTCAGAATACGCAACCAACCAGGTCCACCTGGGCGAATTTTTTCGTAAAAACGAAATAGGACGGCGTCGCTTTCAGGTTTACCAAATAACGTGACAGCAAGCCAACTGAGCGTAGTTATGAGAACTACAAAGGGATAAGTCATATATCCAGGCAATAATCCAGCAACTGCCAGCTCGGAAACAGCATCTACACCCCCAAAAAGATAGAGACCCGCATCAGTAAAATTTAAAATTATACTTATTACACCAGAAACAAACATAGCCGTTATCTCGCTCCAGGCATTGATGCGCCACCAAAACCAGCGTAGTATAAAAATCAATCCTGTACCCGCTCCAAACATAAGAATGATATTAAAAAGCTGTAGGGCATTATTTAGAACTAAAGCCAGTGCAGCAGAAATAATCATAAGCAGCACAGTTGATATTCGCCCCACATTAACAAGCTCCTTCTGCGAAGCATTTTTGTTAATCTGTTGCACGTAAAAGTCATTTACCACATAAGAAGAACCCCAGTTTAGATGTGTTGATATAGTAGACATATAAGCGGCTATTAGTGAGGTCAACACAACACCTAAAAGGCCATTTGGAAGTTTAGTAAGCATTGCCGAATAGGCCAGATCATCCCCTAGTTTACTTTCAGCGACATTAGGAAAGGCGTCTTTAATGCTGGCGATATCAGGATAGACAACCAACGAAGCCAAAGCCACCAAAATCCACGGCCAGGGTCTTAGTGCATAGTGCAGAATATTAAAGAAAAACGTTGCTCCTATTGCGTGGTTTTCATTCTTTGCAGCAAGCATTCGCTGTGCAATATATCCTCCTCCACCGGGCTCTGCCCCTGGATACCAGGCACTCCACCATTGTACCGCAAGAGGAATAATCAATAGAGTTATCAAGGTGCCGGTATCATTAATATCCGGCAGGATATTTAATTTTTGAGATACTTCCTCATGGCTGAGCAATTGAGAAATACCTCCCACCTCAGGAATGTTTACCAAATAGTATGCAGCTCCAATACCACCGGCCATTGCAACAAAAAAGAGAATAAAATCGGTATAAACCACTCCCTTAAAACCGCCCACTGTACTAAAAATTACCGTCACCAAGCCTGCGATACCTACAACCGCAATAGGACTAAGCCCTAACATAACCTGACCGATTTTAATTGCAGCAAGAGTAACCGCGCTCATCGCCAATACGTTAAAAACAACCCCTAAATAGACCGATCGAAATCCTCTTAAAAATCTAGCCGGTTTGCCACCATACCGCAACTCATAAAATTCAATGTCAGTAGCAACACCAGAGCGGCGCCATAGTTTCGCATAAACAAAGACAGTAAGTAGACCTGTAATTAAAAAAGCCCACCAAACCCAATTACCCGAAACCCCCTTATTACGAACAATATCAGTGACCAAATTCGGTGTATCTGTAGAAAAAGTGGTCGCCACCATAGAAACCCCAAGCAACCACCACGGCATCGTACGACCCGAAAGGAAATATTCAGACGAACTCTTACCCGATTTTTTAGAAACATAAAAGCCTATACCCAAGGTAACAGCAAAAAAGCCGAATATAAATAGGTAGTCTAGCATATTTAAATCAATCATAATTCTAAATATTAGGTTTAATATATCTTTTTTTAAGACCAGTATACCTGCAAATGATCAGGCTTAATTAAATTAAAGTGAATAATACAAATGCATAAAAACATGATTTTCTTTGCCTTATTATTAAACTAAATTTTTTCTTTAAAAGTATCTTATGGCTATAAATCAAAAGTAAATGTAAGAAAATAAAAATATCGAAAGATTTTTTTATTTCGTTTTATTTTTATTTCTTTGAATCATTAAATGAGGTAATAGCGTTTCAAAAAAATTAATCTTTCATTGGGATTGTCTATACTGAAGTAGTCTTTATATGTTATGAATACAAAAACAATCGAAAGCATAAAAAATAGCAACACCTATAGTGAAATTTTTGCGCAGCCCGCTTTGTGGATGGAAGTTTATTCCCTTATAAAAAGCCAAAAAGAACAGCTCCAGCACTTTCTTAAGCCTATTTTGGCACAAAAAAACTTACGTATCATTCTTACCGGTGCTGGCTCTTCAGCATTTATTGGCGAAGCTGCACAAGGCATTATTCAAATGCAAACCGGAAGTCTAACACAGGCCATTGCAACAACTGATCTCGTTACGCATCCGCAAAATGCATTACTGCAAAACATTCCTACTCTGGCCATATCTTTTGCACGCTCAGGTAATAGCCCAGAAAGCGTAGAGGCCATTCGCCTACTTGATTCTCACTGCCGTGTTATTAATCATATATTAATTACTTGCAACAAAGACGGTGAAGTTGCCGAGTACGGACGTAAAAGCAAACATTCTTACAGTCTTATCCTTCCTGAAAGCAGTAATGACAAAGGACTGGCTATGACCGGAAGTTTTACCTCTATGCTACTGAGCAGCCTGCTGATTTTTGATTTAGAACATTTGAAGGCTAAGTATGAAGTTGTCACAAATATCGCTCATCAAGCATCAGAAGTACTTAGCGCTGCTGCAGACATACAAAAAATAGCTGGGTTGAATTTTAGCCGTGCCATATTTTTAGGATCTGGACCAGCTTTAGGAATCGCTCGTGAATGCCATCTCAAACTTCAGGAACTTACTGATGGCCAAATTGTTTGCAAACATGATTCTTTTTTAGGTTTTAGACACGGCCCCAGAGTTGTTGCTAACGAGGACGCTTTACTTATTTATCTTACCGCAGACGATAAGCACACCAAGCTTTATGAAAATGATCTGATAAAAAGTATTGCTAAAGACGCTCGTCACATTCCTGCTATATGTATGGGCTGTGACAGCCATAAAGATCTTAAAAATACTATTGCTTCTTTTGGAAAAACCTTATACAACACTAATGGTCTGTATATTTTACCCTACGCCCTTATAGGGCAGTTATTGGGTTTCTTCAAATCTTTAAATCTAAGTCTCAACCCTGACAATCCTTCTGTAAGCGGAGCTATAAGCCGCGTTGTAGAAGGTGTTAATATTTACGAATAAACTATGATTCTGTGTGTGTGCCCAAACCCTGCGATTGACACTTATGCCTGGATACCTCAATTAAAAACTGGCCAGACAAATCGTGTAAGCCATACTGTGTCTTATGCCGGAGGTAAGGCTATTCATGTAGCTTTAGCATTGACAGAACTTGGAGCTGAATGTAAGGTTTTAGGTTTCTGGGCAGGAAGTAGAGGGAACTTTCTTCGTGATCAGCTTGAAAGCAAAGGTATCGACACTACAGGAGTAAATCTTAACGGGGAAACGCGCACCTGCTATACTTTTAGATCTACTGATCAAAATACTAATAACACTGAACTACTTACCCCAGGCCCCCACGTAGACCCCGATAACTGGGAGACTTTTTTAAAAATTTATACTGAAGAGATTCAGCTGGTTGAGTATATCAATATCAGCGGCTCCCTGCCAAATGGAGCGCCTGATGATGGCTATCTGCAATTGGCTGAATTAGCTAACAAATACCACAAAAAGCTAATTGCAGATTGTTCAGGCTTACAACTGAAAAATTTACTGAAAACTTCTTTCTTTGGCTTACATCTCAATCAGCATGAAGCATCTGAATTACTACAATCAGAAAATCTTATAGATATTTTTCCAACATTATCAGAAAAGGTAAACCTTATTGCCCTTACTGTTGGTAAGGAAGGTTTGTATTTACATAAAGATCGTGAAACTCTTCATGCCAATGTAACTATAAAAGAAATTAAAAGCACAGTGGGTAGTGGAGATTGCCTTACCGCAGGAGTAATTTACGCGTTGTCTCAAAAAGCCTCTATTCAAGAAATAGCGAAGTATGGTGTCTCTTGCGGCGCGGCAAATTGCCTCAATGAAGATCTGGGTATGTTGCGCAATCAGGATGTCGCACAATTAGTATCTAAAGTCAGTTTAAAAACAATATATGAAACAGCCTAAAAAAATACTGGTAATAGGCGAACTCAACGTGGATATTCTACTTAATGGCATTGACGGCTTCCCACAAATGGGAAAAGAAATTCTTGCCGATAGTATGAATGTAGTATTGGGGAGTTCTTCAGCTATTTTTGCAGCAAACGCAGCCGCTTTGGGTGCTTCAGTAAGTTTCTGCGGAAAGGTTGGTAATGATGCTTATGGTGAACTTTGTGTTAGGACTTTAAAGAATATGGGTGTTCAAACTGATTGGATTTCGATTTCTGCCGAAAAAAACACCGGAGCCACCCTCATACTCAATTACGATCAGGATCGAGCCAATATCACCTATTGCGGGGCAATGGTCGATTTTACTCAAACCGATATACCCTGGGATCATATTGCAGATTTTGATCATGTACACCTTTCTAATTTTTTTGTACAGGAAGGCATTCGCAAGGATATTCTTGAGATTTTTAAAAAACTGAAAGAGTATGGAATCACCACCTCGCTAGACACGCAATGGGATGTCCTGGAACGCTGGGATTTTGATTATAAAAGCTGTCTACCCTATGTAGATTTCTTTTTACCCAACGAAAGCGAACTATTGGCCTTAACCGGGTTTGATTCCATCGAAAAAGCTATCACTGAAATTCAGGATTTCACGAATTACCTTGCTCTTAAAATGGGAAATGAAGGTAGTTGGGGGATTTACAATAAAGAAATCCTTAAAACTGATGCCTTTTCTCCAGAAACTTTTGTGGATGCCATCGGCGCCGGTGATTCTTATAATGCAGGCTTTGTAACACATTTTCTGAATACTCAGAATTTTAAAGAAAGTCTGATCAACGGCAATCTTATGGGAGCTGTAAATACCACTGCTACAGGCGGTACTCAAGCCTTTTCCAGTCAAAAATCTCTTCATCAAATACTTAATAAATTAAAAACCGCCCGTAAAAATGAACAGTATGAAATTGATTGATCGGTTACATAAATATACTCAGGCCAAACGTGGTCTTTTAGCTACAAACTACTATAATCTAGAAACCCTACAAGGCGTGTTACAAGCGGCTTCAAATCTTGGCGAACCTGTTATTTTACAGCTTACTCAAAGTTCTATAGATTATATGGGGATCGATACCGCGGTTGCGTTGGGCCGTACTGCCCTTGCAGAATATCAAGTGGATGGTTACATTCATCTTGATCATGGAGGCTCAGTAGAACTGGTACAGCGTTGTCTGGATGCTGGTTTCGATTCAGTTATGATAGATGGTAGCGAGTTGCCTTTTGCAGAAAATGTCAAAATCACCAAGGAAGTGGTTAAGCGGGCAAAATCCTATGGCGCTCACGTAGAAGCCGAGCTGGGTTTTGTTGCAAAACTAGGACAGGAACACGGCTCACAGGGATTTACACAACCTGAAGAAGCCAAATCTTTTGTAGAGACCACAGGCGTTGATGCGCTTGCTATTGCAATTGGTACTGCACATGGTTTTTATAAACAAGAACCAAAGTTAGAACTTGATCTTTTAGAGCGTATCGCAGCAGTTACACCCGCGACCCTGGTCTTACACGGGAGTAGCGGTGTACCGCACAACCAGGTTCAGGCTGCAATAACCCGGGGAATTTGTAAAGTAAATTTGGCGACAGAAATCAAAAATATCTTTATGTCTACTTTACAACAGGAACTTAGAAATACAGAAGAAATTGATCTGCGTAAAGTTTTCCCTAATGCTACTGCTGAAATCACCAGGCTGGTGACTGAAAAATTAAAGATGATTAAAAACGAAGAATATGCTACGGCCATTCATTGATGCTCATGTTCATTTAAATACCAATACGAAAGCCAAGCTCAAATTGGCTAAAGAATATGATGCCTATTTCATTTCGATCAATACAGATATTCCCTTTTTTATAAGCCTGGATAAACAAGAGTCTCTGATTCACGAGTTGAATCAAATAGAAAACCGAAGCTTTTTTATCACATCTTTTGATATTGAGTATTGGGATACCGAAAAATGGATTCCTCACGCTTTAAACCGAATAAAACAAGGAATATCTCGGGGTGCTAAAGGAGTGAAAATCTGGAAGAATATTGGGATGGACTCGCGGGTTAAAGATAGAGCAGGTAATTTCGTTTTACTTGACGATCCACGCTTTGATCCCATTTTTCAATATTTGAGCGATCACAACATATTGCTCATCAATCATCAGGGGGAGCCCCGTAATTGCTGGCTTCCTTTGGAAGAAATGACAGTAGATTCAGATCGTGACTACTTTAGTGAACATCCTGAATATCATATGTACAAAAATCAGGATTATCCGTCCTATGAAGAACATATAAAAGCACGGGATAATGTGCTTCAGCGTTACCCCAACCTCAACTATGTGGGCCTGCATTTATTTAGTATGGAATGGAGTCTTGATGAAGTAGCTAAACGTCTGGAACAGTTTCCAAATTCAAAAACCGATCTAGCAGAACGCATTTGCCATGTTCAGCTGCAAACCATAGAAAATCGGGAAAAAGTAAGAGATTTTTTTATAAAATATCAGGATCGAATCATTTATGGTACAGATGTCATTGACGATGGAAGTATGAATGCCGAAGAGGTCGCTGCAAAATTTCAACATTTATGGAATTATCACTGGACCTATTTTTCAACTGACAGCTGGATGAAAGCTGCTGAATTTGAAGGAACATTTCAGGGGCTTAAACTACCAGAAGAAGTACTGTATAAAATATTTTTTCAGAATGCAGTAGAAACATACAATCTTAACTTTCCGGTAAACTAAAATTTTTCAGTTTTAAATTGATTATTTGGTTAAAAAGAGCGTAAAAACAATGCGCTCTTTTTTATTTTCATTTTATAAAACAAAAAAATTGTAAATTCTATTTTAATAAGAAAACGTAAGTATTTTTAGTGCCAAATAAATTCAAATGAAAAAAACTGCATACCGAAGATCACGCATTCTTGAAGAATTAGACACAAATGGCCAAGTAAATGTCAATGAATTAAGTGCAGCTCTCGGAGTGAGCGAGGTAACCATCCGTAATGACCTGGACAAACTTGAGAAAAACAATCTATTGGTACGAGCCCACGGAGGTGCTTTTAAGGCCAATAATGTTGCACTACCTGTTACCGAAAAGAAGAAAATAAATCTTGAGGTCAAAAGACGAATTGGCAAATATGCCGTAAGTCTTATAAATGAAGAGGACAGCATCATTCTGGATTCGGGCACTACTACTTTTGAGATCACGAATAATCTGGGAGGCTTTAAAAGACTTACCGTTATCAGCAACGCTTTAGATATCGTAAACAATCTCGCACAGTATGAGAATCTGGAGGTTTTTATGCCGGGCGGTTATTTAAAAGAATTTTCGATGTCTCTGGTAGGACCCATGGCTGAGCGTAATCTCAGACAATTGTACTGCAACAAACTCTTTCTGGGAGTTGACGGTATTAAAACAGGACACGGTATTTTTACACATCATATGGAAGAAGCCTATCTCAACCAACTTATGATTGAGATTGCAGAAGAAGTTATTGTGGTGGCAGACAGCAGTAAATTCGAAAAATCAGGGCTTGCATTTATTTGCGGTTTCGATAAAATAAACGCCATAATTACCGACGACGGTTTACCGGAAAGCAAGCGTGAAGAATTGCGAAAAAACAATGTGAATGTGATTATTGCTTAAAACCATATGTCTGCTGTTTGAAGTCGTGCAAAAATTTGTTTTTCGATTGCAGTGTTAACTAAATTCAAAAACTAAACTCGCTAGCAACAGAGTTATTGTGGATTGAAACCCAATTCAAGGTTTGACAATCAAACACAATCAAACCCTCTTTTAATTATAGAGCCCCTGGGTTGCTAGCTTCCACTCGTTCTATCTTACGCTCTAAATAATCCATATCATCTCCTAATTTTCGCTCAACAACCTTAGCATAGATCTGTGTGGTAGATAATTTTTTATGTCCTAAAATCTTAGAAACGGTTTCTATGGGCATTCCGTTAGATAAAGCTACTGTAGTGGCAAAAGTATGTCTGGCTAAATGAAAAGTAACATCCTGATGTATTTCACACAATTCAGCGATTTCTTTCAGATATTGATTTACCTTTTGATTCGAAATTTTAGGCAATAAGGTTTGGGTAATTTCACAAGCTTTATCATTTTTATATTTATCCAGAATCGCAATAGCCTTCTTTAAAAGTGGAACTTTTACTGAGTTGCCATTTTTCATTCTTCGCGTTATAATCCAAAGTTTTCCGTTTACGCCTATAGTCAGGTTATCAGGCTTCAGTAATACGAGATCCCCATAACTTATTCCTGTATAGCAACTGAAAATAAATAAATCCCGCACTCGTACGAGTCTATTCGAGTTAAGCTCAATCGTTTCAATTTTTTTAAAGTTTTCTGCCGATAAAAAAGTACGCTCTCTGGGCTCTAACGTAGACTTAAAATTAAGAAAGGGATTCTTGTTGATCCATTCCAAACGATGCGCTAAAGAAACCATTTTCTTTAATCGTTGTATATGCTTCATCACTGCGTTATGCTGTAAATTTCCCTTATGAGTATTTGACTTAGTTAATCTTAGAAAATTGTCGAACCTCAGAACAAAGCTATAATCCAATTCCTGCAGGTAATAATCTGTTCTATTGTATTCCTTTTTGATGAACCTGCGTACATAATTCTGGCTGGTTATATAGAGCCGTGAAGTATTAGGGCTTAATTTGGAAAAGCAGGTAGTGTTGTGGTATTCAAATATATCTTCCAGGGAATAGAGTTTTCCGTCTTCTCCAAAATATTTCTTTTTGATATTCTCAACTGTTCTAAGCTTGCCTTCAATGCGTAATTCCTGATAGCATTGAAAGAGCCTTGAATATTCCTGATCTAAAAATTCATTGAATTCCAACGAAAAAGCATCTGTTCCTGTTAATCGCTGAGCCCGAGAATCCCACAAAGAGAGGTTTATCTTTCGCTTTAAACTGATGTTCAGTTTCTTGTTATCAACAGATATACGGGCGTATACCGGTGCTTCTCCATTTTTGGCTCTTTGCTCATAGACCCAAAACAGGACTGAAAATGTTGAAGTAGTTCTCATGATTTGACGTGTTTAAATGAAACATGTATGCGAAAGTCAAATCAGTGATATGTAGATAAAATACTAAATCAATCGATAATTTTTGTTGACAAAATGTTGACGATCTGCGCGACGAAAAGCACAAATTCAATTGAAATCAAAAAATGTCAAAAAATATTAAAACGCTGTATATCATAATATTAACGTTTATTTAATATAGTCTAAAACCTACTCTGAGGCCTCACCAGGAATCGAACCTGGATCTAAAGTTTAGGAAACTTCTATTCTATCCGTTGAACTATGAGGCCTATTTTTAAATCGAATTTAGGATTTCTGCAGCTTCCAGCAAGTCTTTTTCTGCTTTTGCAAAACAAAAACGAAGCAAATGGTCGTCGCGCTGGTCTACATTAAAAACAGAAACGGGTATACTTGCCAGTTTATGTTCGCGCGTTAAACGCCTGGCAAAATCTACCGCAGGCTCATCAGTTATCGCACTGTAATCCATTATCTGGAAATAAGCACCTTCTGCCGGGATATAGGTAAAACGACTTTGAGTTAAAGCATTTAGAAAGGTATCGCGCTTTTGCTGATAAAAGTCGGAAAGGCCTGAATAATGCCTAGGTTCTTCAAGATATTCAGCTAAAGCAATCTGTGTGGGATGGTGCACACTAAAAACCAGATTTTGATGCACTTTTCTAAACTCGCGCATCAACTCTTTTGGCGCAAGACAATAACCCATTTTCCAACCGGTGGTATGAAAGGTTTTTCCAAAAGAAGCCGTAATCAACGCACGCTCTGCAATACCAGGAAAAGAAGCCGCACTCTGGTGAATTCTTCCGTCAAAAACCATATGCTCATACACCTCATCACTTAATAAAAGAATGTCTGTATTCCTAACCAGTTCTTCTAATTGCTTTAAATCAGAATCTTTAAAGACCATCCCGCTTGGATTATGCGGATTGTTGATGATGATCATTCGGGTTTTTGAAGTAATCGCATTTGCGACCGCGTTCCAATCGATTTTGAGGTAAGGGGCTTCTAATTGTACCGTAACTGGTGTTGCACCCTGTAATTTTACCGTTGGCTCATAACTATCAAAAGCCGGCTTGAGCAAAATTACCTCATCGCCCGGATGCACAAATGCCGTGATCGCCACATAAAGCGCTTCAGATGCTCCTACGGTGATGTTGATTTCATGTTCCGGATCGTAGATTTTCCCTCTTAAATTAGCTACAAGTTCGCTAATTTTTTCGCGTAAGCGCAAATTACCCGCAGGCGGCGCGTATTGATTGTGGCCATCAAGCATTGCCTGATTTACCAAATCAATTAACACGGGATCTGGCGAAAAACCAGGGAAACCCTGAGACAGGTTCAGCGCATCGTGTTTTACCGCCAAAGCGGTCATCTCTGCAAATATAGAAGCCTGATCGCCCGGAAGTTTACTACGCATCGTCTTTTCTAAAATGATCGGCCACCGCTTCTAACTCTTCATACCAGGCTTCACCAAACTTACGAATCAAAGCATCTTTCGTAAACTTATAAACCGGCACCTGAAGCTCTTTTCCCAGTGTGCAGGCATCGTCACAAATAGGCCATTTGTGATAGTTTACTGCGGTAAATTTAGAATACTCCTGCAGACGCACCGGGTATAAATGACAGGAAATAGGTTTTCTAAAATCAACTTCACCCGCATTGTATGCATCTTCAATTCCGCAAGAGGCTACACCCTCTTTGGTGAAAGTCACATAAGCACACTCTGCCCCATTTACCAGCGGCGTTTCGAGTTCGTCAAGATCGGTTTTAATATGCGTACCCTGCTCTTCTATCGCTTTGATACCTTCGGGTCTTAAAAATGGTTTGACCTTTGGATATATATTTTTAAGGGTTTCTACTTCATCTAGCTCCAGCGGTGCTCCAGCTTCTCCGGCAATACAACACTCTCCTTTACACGCTGAAAGATTACACACAAAATCTTTTTGTATGACTTCTTCAGAAACTATGGTTTTATCTATTTGAAACATGCTGCAAAGATACATTTTAGGCGAGAATACCTATAAGACTTAGCGCTTAAGTCTAAACGACCCTACAATACAATTAAAGATGCTTTGAATATGCTCAATCACTCTGTGTTTATACCGCAAATCACGAGATTAAGTCTATGTTAAATCTGAACATAAAACTGATTAATATCCAAAGAAATAGCTGTAATTTTGCGGCCTCAAAAAAAGAAGGATTCTTATGAACTTTGATATTAAAGAAATCGCAACTGCTACTATGATCTTATTTGCCATCATTGACATCATAGGCAGCATTCCTATAATAATTGGCTTACGCGAAAAGGTAGGGCACATTCAGAGTGAAAAGGCCTCTATTGTAGCGGCGGCTTTAATGGTCATGTTTCTCTTTATAGGAAAAGAAATCCTGAATCTGATAGGTATAGATGTTAACTCATTTGCTGTTGCCGGTGCTTTCATTATCTTTTTCATCGCCCTTGAGATGATTTTAGGCATTCAACTCTACAAAGATGACGCCCCTGAAACGGCCAGTGTGGTACCTCTTGCGTTTCCGCTGGTAGCAGGCGCAGGGACAATGACTTCATTGCTTTCGCTTCGCGCAGAATATGCCGTAGAAAACATTATTGTTGCAATCGTCATTAATATCCTGTTTGTATACCTGGTACTGAAAGCTTCGGGAAGAATCGGGAAATTGCTGGGAAAACAGGGAATTAGTCTTATACGCAAAATCTTTGGCGTAATTTTGCTGGCAATGGCCGTTAAGCTGTTTACAACCAATATTCAAGGATTGTTTTAATGATACAATCCTAACGTTTTAACTTCGGCTAAATTCTAAAAAATACAATTATGAAAATAGCGCTTTATATTTTTTTGGGACTTGCAAGCGCCCTGATGATTTTTAATCTTACTAAAATAGACTACGCAGCTCCTTTTGAAGGAAACAGTATGGTTGCAGTAATCTCGGTTATTGCCTGTCTTTGCGCAGCTCTACTTGTTTTAATCCTGATGATCTCCCGTAAAATAGCCGAAAAAAGTCGTAAGGCCCGTTCCGGCAGATCTTAATTTACAATAGGGAAACCAGCGTAGGATTTATAAACTCGTATACAACTCCTGCAATAAAAGTAACCAGGGCCAATAAAAGAAATACTTTGTGAAGTCGCTGAAAGAGCAAAGTACGCTTCAGTTTTCGGCGTAACTGCTTATCACGAATTTTTTTCATCTGTTCTTTGATCTCCTTGCGCGAAAGGTAAAACGGACTCACCGAAATGCCGTTTGAGATAAGAATACCGGCACTGTTATCAAGCAATCTAAAAACTGCTGCGATACAAAACACAAATATAGATGCGATAATGATCATATCAACTACGGCTTAACTCCTTTATTTTTGAGATGGCAGGGTCTTCTTCATTGATGAGCTTTTCAAAAACAGTATTTCCAAAAAGCTGTTGCGCCATCACGGCTTTAAGATAACGCTTTAAATCGTTTTTATAGTCTTTTATCCTGATTTTTAGATTTCGGTCGTTAAGATATCCTACAAATGAGTTGATGTCCGCATCGCTAATCTCGACTTCCTGCTCAAAGTTCTCGTATGATAAACTGTTGTAATACATGCGGCGTTTCTCAAGCAATTCAAAAACAAAGCGTGACATAGCACCCGAACGCAATGCATAGATAATAGCCTCCTTCTCGTAATTGGTATCCTTGGGTATAAAAACGTCAGGAATTATACCCCCGCCCCCGTAAACCACCTTTCCTTTTGGGGTGACATAACGCAAACTATCTGCGGTGCTGATGCTGTCTACGCTTTGCATCTCTCCGTTTTTATAGCGTTTGAGATAGTCTTCGTAATACGCCTGATTACCCTCATCGTAAGGTCGTTGTATGCTTCTTCCGGTAGGCGTGTAATAACGGGCAATAGTAAGGCGCACGGCACTGCCATCTCCCAAATCCATCTCGCGCTGCACAAGCCCTTTTCCAAAAGATCTTCTTCCTACGATAACCCCACGATCGTTATCCTGCAAAGCCCCGGCTACAATTTCACTGGCAGAAGCCGAGTTCTCATTGATCAACACATAGACCTGACCATCTTCAAAATCACCATCGTCTGTAGCAAAGGTGTTTTCAATTTTACCGGTTTTATTTTTGGTAAACAGAATAAGCTTATCCTCTTCAAGAAATTCGTCTGCAATTTTCTCTGCTGCCGAGATATAACCGCCCGGGTTTCCGCGTAAATCCAAAACCAGCTCTTTTGCTCCCTTTCGTTTTAAATTCTGTAGAGCGGTATGAAATTCATCAGGAGTACTTTCCGCAAAGCGATTGATCTTGATATAGCCCAAAGTGTCTGTGAGCATATAAGATGCATCAACACTTTTTAGCGGTACCACATCGCGTTTTACCTTAAAATTGAGCAAATTGTCTTTTCCGGGTCTGCGAACAGTCAGATTAACCACCGTACCTGCTTTACCTTTTAACTGACTCACAACCGTATCACCTATAACCGTGCGTCCTGTAAGCGACTTACCATCGGCTGCAATAATGCGATCTCCACCGCGTATACCTACTCTTTCACTTGGGCCATCTGGTAAGGCTCGCGTTACGGTAATGGTATCCTTATAATCGTAAAAGCTTACGCCTATACCTACAAAATCACCCTTCATGCTTTCGGTGATTTCCTGAAGCTCACTTGGAGGAATATAAACCGAATGCGGATCAAGATTTTCTAAAATTCCGTTTACGGTAACGTTAACAATACTATCGGTATTAATGGCATCTACATACTCATAATCGATGTAGTCTATAAGACGGTTGAGTTTTTCTTTCTTTGAATTTCCTCCTAAAATTGTGGAAGAAGCTGCGCCATAATTAAGTTTACTTCCAATTGCAATACCTATCACTACAGCGATGCAGAAAAAAATGGGCAGGTATTTTTTTTGATAACCTCCCATTAGGCATCTATGTTTTCAATACAAACCACCTCTACTCCGGCTTTTCGTAAAAAATCAATACCACTGGGGTCTTTATAGCCTACATGATAAACCACACGTTTAATACCGGCCTGATGTACAAGCTTGCTGCATTCTGTACATGGCGAAAGCGTAATGTACAGAGTAGCCCCATTACAGGATTGGGTAGATGATGCGACTTTTAATATGGCGTTAGCCTCAGCGTGAAGTACATACCATTTAGTATAACCGGCCTCATCTTCACAGATGTTTTCAAAACCGGTGGGCGTACCGTTGTAGCCGTCAGAAATAATCATTTTGTCTTTCACAATAAGTGCCCCAACCTGCTTGCGCTGACAATAGGAAAGCTTCGCCCATTCGCGGGCCATGCGTAGATAAGCAATGTCGTATTTAAGTTGTTTGTCTTTTGTGATTGAAGGCATAAATATTAAGATACCAGCACTACAGGTGTGCGATTCTTTGAGTTTGCGAAGATAAAAAACTTAGTGTGCTTCTCATCCCGAAAAATGAGGTTTACCACGGATAATTAGCTATTAACATAGGTATTACCATCCCAATCACCACCGCTGAAATAAAAAGCATCCAGTCGCGTCTTGAAAACCGAAAAATGGTTTGTCCCAAAAATCCCAAAATAAGCACTATGAGTACGATGATGATCTGAGCCGCTTCAATACCCAATGCAAACTCGGCAAGCGGCAACAGGCGGCTTGATAAGTGAGCGGTAAGCTGAATAAAAAAGGAGGAAAATCCAAGACCGTGTATAAGTCCGAAAAATAATGCGGTTATAAGCAATACGCCCAGTTTGTCTTTATTGGCGCCTTTTCCGGCGGTAAACACATTGTACAAAGCAGCTACAAAAATGGTAACCGGAATGAGAAATTCAATAACGCTTCGGTTTACACTAACCACACCATAAGTCGCAAGAAGTAAGGATACCGTATGACCCAGGGTAAACAAGGTTACCAGTAAAAACACGCGCTTCCAGTCTTTAAAAACATAAGGAACGGTAAGCACGATGAGGAAAAGAACGTGGTCATAAGCTTTGTAATCAAGTACGTGCTCAAGACCGATTTTAAAATAGAACCAAAAGTCTGACATTTAAGGGGTATTTTTCAAATTTGTCAAAACTACAATTATTTCTGAAAGTTCACTCTATAAACGTTAAACTAAGCCTAAACGCCTAAAGTTGCTGAAGCTGCTTTCGTAATTTCGATACCTAAGCCATACACAACGTGAGTACTGCAGCAAAATTTTATTTCGGATTTTTTATTCTGGTTTTTTTTACCGGCTGTGGGGCAACACCCGGACTCACCACGACCAAAAAGACAATACCCAATGCACCCTCCTATACCTATATTGATACCAAAGGCAACACCTACTCCATAAGTCAAAATAAATTTATTTACGATCCGGTTTCTGAAGACGATACTATTGATGGGCTGGATGATGAAGGCTATCATCAGGAACTTAACATCAGCCTGAATGATTATGCTAAAATCGCAGCAGCCTGCGATCGCCAGTTTCAGGAAACACAAAAGGAACTTCCTGCCAATTACAACGGTAATGTCATCCCTACCTTGCTGCGCAGATATCCTGATCGCACCGATGAACTCACCTTAAGCATAGAAGGTGTTGATGAGCTGGATTACATCTTAATCCCCTACCTCGGCGATGAGTAGTTTAACAGGCCGCATAACCAAAAATGCAAAAGACTTTTTTAAGTTTTTAAAGGCGACTTATGTTGCCTGGGATCGTAACGACCCTTTTGCCAAAAGCGCAATTATTGCTTATTACACGCTGTTTTCGCTGCCTTCACTCCTGATGATTGTAACCACAATCGCCAGTACATTTATTGGTGCTGAAGCGGTACAGGGGCGCATTCATGACGAGATCGCCCGCTTTATTTCGCCCGAAGTCGCAAAATCTATTGAAGAAATTATCAGCAACGTTACCCTGCAAAACGACAACTGGATAACACTTATCATAAGTATTGCTGCGCTGATTTATGGTGCTACAGGGGTGTTCTTCCAGATGAAGAAAACCATGAACACCATTTGGAATGTGACCGAGAAAAAGCAAAACTTTAAACGTATGCTCATCAACCGCGCAATTGCATTTGGGATGGTACTCGTTCTCGGTTTTATGTTGCTTGTGGCTTTTGTGGTCACCGTACTGCTCAACATCTTAACCGATTACCTCAGCAATTTTGCTCCGCAGGTTACTGTAATTTTTGCAGACATTTTAAGGTTTTTGGTTTCGTTTATCTTTATCGCAGGCCTGTTTGCCGCTATGTTTAAAATACTGCCCGACGTGAAAATGGGATACAAAACCACCATTTTAGGTGCGAGCATCACCGCAATCCTGTTTTTGATTGGTGAAAGTTTGCTGGGCATTTATTTCTCTAGCAGCAATCCTGCATCGGTCTATGGCGGTGCCGCCTCTGTAGTTTTGGTGCTGCTCTGGGTAAATTACACCTGCCTTATTTTGTTTTTTGGTGCCGAAATCACGGTACAGTATGCCATCGTTAAAAAGCACCGTATCGTTCCCAATTCGCACGCGAAACTTGCCCATACCGAAGAAATGGAAGCCTTACGCGAAAAAGAAAAACAGTTGGAGGATGATAAAAAAAAAGCGATCGAATTAGCGACCAATCCTGAAGAAGACCCTACATCTACTCCCTAACCTCCCTAAGAAAACTTACATAAACCGGAAAGTGATCGCTGTATCCACCGGTATAGCTTCCGTTAGCAAAACTGCGAAAAGGATAGCCTTTATACGGCCCGGATGGCGTTTGCAGAAATTTCTTATTGAATATTCCGGCTTTATAATAGGTAAAATCGGTATAATCCTGATCAAGCCAGGCTGAGCTTAGAATGATTTGGTCAAAAAGATTCCAACTGTCACGGTAAGCCAGACTACCCGCACCCTGCTTAGCTAAATCTTCCATAGGGTTAAAAAGGTCCAATAATCCGGTCTGCTTTATTTTGCCTTTGGTTTTAAGCACCTTTTTAAGACTGGCATCTTTGGGATCATCATTTAAATCTCCCATACTGATGATTTTAGCATAAGGTTCTACACTCAAAATCGAATCGATGATTTTTCGGTTTAAAGCCGCAGCGGCTTCCCGCCGGGGTTGAGTACGCTTTTCACCACCACTACGTGAAGGCCAGTGATTCACCAAAATATGCACGCGTTCTCCCGCCAAATCACCAGTAACCAAAAGCTGGTCACGGGTATACAGGCGCTTGTTATTTTCTTCGGGATCAAAAAGTGGGAGTTCAAAGGCCTTACTGCTTATGGGCTTAAAGACACTTTTACGATATAGCAAACCCACATCTACCCCACGCCGGTCTGGCGAATCATAGTGTACAATCCCATAATCATAAGGTTTCAGGCTTTTTTGAGTGACTAGCGCTTCAAGCACTTTACGATTTTCAATTTCTGCAACCCCGATAACCGCCGGAGAGTCACGGGTCTCATCGGTACCTATTTGCCGCAAAACCTCAGCCATTTTAGTCAATTTATCGGCATAGATTTCGGCTGTCCAATGGTCTTTTCCGTCAGGTGTTCGGTCGTCATCAAAGGTGATCAGGTCGTTTTCGGTATCAAAGAGATTTTCCAGATTGTAAAACGCAATAGTGACCAGTTGAAAATCGCGCTGCTCCTGAGCGTGAAGCATCTCAAAGAGGCTACAACATAGCAGCCCAAAAACACTTAATCGAATTTTTTGCATACTCTAACTAAATAAGCCTGATGAAGTTACATTAATTTTTACTTTAGATTAAGTACGCCCCCATTGAAAAATCTAATTTTTTCACTGTGTACAAATTTTTGGCATTTAGCCTTTATTTAATGGGCATTTCATTTGCTCAGGGGCAGGAATTTCGCATTCGCGGAAGTGTAAAGGATGCAACCACGGCTGCAGGGATTCCTGAAGTGCGTGTTCAGCTTACCGGCACATCGATAGAAACAGTAACCGATGCTTCCGGCTCTTTTGAACTTACAGGGGAGTTACCTGCCGGAGATTACAATCTAAGTTTAAGCGCTTCGGGCTATCTCAATCTGCAATTACCCGTCTCACTTAATCCCGGAAGCCGTATTGAACTCGATTACATTCCGTTAGAAATTGATCTGGCCGAAGCCAATCAAAACCTCACCTTAATCAGTTTATCAGACCTTCAGCTCAATACCGAAGAGCAACGGGACGACGTGCAGTCGCCCCTGCTTAGCGCTACCAACGATGCTTTTGGCAATGCCGCCGCTTTTGATTTTAGCAGTACTTTTTTCAGACCGAGGGGTTTAGACAGCAGGTTGAGCAGTGTGCTAATTAATGGGATTAAACTCAACAAAATGAGCACCGGAAGACCGCAGTGGAGCAATTGGGGCGGCCTCAACGATGTGATGCGCAACCGCGAATTTACGCAGGGCATAGCACCAGGTGATTATACTTTTGGCGGTGTGGCGGGCACCTTACACTTTACGATGCAGGCAGCAGTTCTGGGTAGAGGTGGCCGCGTCTCATACGCCCAGGCAAACCGAAGTTACACCGGCCGTGTAATGGCTAGTTATAACAGCGGGCTGTCGCAAAGCGGCTGGGCATATTCTGTTCTGGCCTCGCGCAGGTTTGGTACTGAAGGTTATATCGAAGGAACGCTTTACGCCGCCAACTCCTTTTTTGCAGCGGTTGAAAAACAGCTTTCTGAAACGCACAGCCTCAACCTGACCGCTATCTACACGCCAAACCGCAGGGGTCGCAGTACTGCGTTGACTCAAGAAGTTCTGGACCTTAAAAGCAACTCTTACAATCCCAACTGGGGCTATCAGGATGAAAAAATCAGAAATGCACGCCTTCGTGAAATTGAAGAACCCTTGGTGATCCTTTCCCACAACTGGCGATTTAGCTCCCGAAATAAACTCACCACCAGTCTGGCTTATCAATGGGGAAAAACAACCAATTCCCGTATTGACAACACCGGAAGCACACTGGTTAAAGCGGAAAATGGCACGGAGACTTTTCTGGGAGGTGCCCGCAACCCGGCGCCCAATTATTATCAGAATCTGCCTGGCTATTTCCTGCGTTTTTCTGATCCTACCGCAGCCAATTACCAAAATGCCTATCTCGCCCGGGAGGCATTCGTTCAGGATGGTCAGTTAGACTGGGAAGCGCTATATAAATCAAACCGTGTCGCATCAGAGGGCGGACTCAACGCTGTTTACGCCATGCAAAATGATGTCAATCAGGATCGCATGTTGCAACTCGCTTCAATCCTGAACACTGATTTATCTCAAAAACTGAAACTTACCGCACGCCTTTCGGCTACCCGATTATTAAGTGAAAATTATGCTGAGCTCGACGATCTTCTGGGCGGATCACGTTGGCTGGATATTGACAGTTTTGCTGAAGATGATGCTACTACCGGTGGCGACCTGGCCCAAAGTGATCTGCAAAACCGAAACCGGCTCGTTCAGCAAGGTGATCGCTACAAATACAATTAC